>Ga0082207_1000213_pt1 | contig 34095 bp, 29 predicted proteins | sample LakMenEpi10Aug09_FD_71540 | JGI IMG/M metagenome (GOLD analysis project Ga0082207, IMG submission 71540)
GTGTCGGGAATACGATTTTTGTCGGGGTTAAACTGCCCACTACTGCTAGTGATGTTGTAGTTCGCAGTCTCAGACTGAATCAAGTTCCCGCAACCAGTGCGGCAAGTTTTTTAACGGCTCAAGGGGCTGCAACTCAAATTCAGATCACTCAAGTTACTATTACGGATGTGGGAACAGGGGTTAATTCAAGACCTGTGGAGACCAGAACACCAACAATTACCACCTTAGCCGCCAGAGAAACCGATAGTCCCCTGGTACTCAAAGGATTATCCATCTCCGTCGATGAGCGGCTTAATTCTATTACTCTGGTTGGCCCGCCACACTTAGTACAAACCGCCGTGGCGATGTTAACCCAACTGGATTTACGTCAGCGTCAAGTCGCCGTTAACGTTAAAGTTGTTGACGTTAATTTGAGTGGAGAAGAAGCCGCCAGTAGTAGTTTCTCCTTTGGAGTTAACGATACCTTCTTTGTCAATGATGGTGGTGCCGCATCGGTTAATTTTGGTGGGTATAATCCCCCCAACCGAACAACCGCGACCAGTGGGATTAATGGGCGACCGATTGTTCCGAATACTCCCCTTGCTGGTCAGGCGCCTTTTTATAATCGGAATGGATTGGCGGTTAATCCTTTAACTGCCCCCGGAGGAGGGGTGAGTTTAGACCCGATTGCCCCTGTAACCGAGCGTCCCGGTCAAGTCGGGGTTTCCGATTACACACCCTTTACCAGAAATTTAGCCACTGGAGCCCTAACGGCTTTAGGTTCAACCACTAATAGCATTTTTCCCTTCTTCCAATATCCCCGCAAGTTCTTATCCACTTTGACCGCTCAAATTATTAGTGGCAATGCTAAGATTCTCACCGATCCGACCTTAGTGGTTCAGGAGGGAGAAACAGCCAAAGTTGCCTTAGTTGAAGAAATTGTTAAATCAGTTACAACAACCTTTTCAGACACGGTTTCCGGGACAAGGGAAAACAAAAACTTTGACTTTCAAAATGTGGGTTTAACCCTGGATGTTAACGTGGAACGGATTGATGATAATGGCTTTGTTTCCATGCGAATTAACCCCACTGTCAGTGCCCCCGGAGATCAAGTCGATGCTGGTGGTGGTGATTTTGCCCGTCAAATTCTCAGCCGGACGGTCGAATCTGGTTTAATCCGTTTGCGCGATGGTCAAACCTTGATTTTATCGGGGATTATTCAGGAACAGGAACGGGCTACAGTGAGCAAAATTCCATTATTAGGGGATTTACCCATTGTGGGCTCTTTGTTCCGCAGAACCAATAAGCAAAACCAACGGGCGGAAGTGATTGTGTTAGTCACGCCTCAAATTTTGGATGACAGCGATCGCGCTCCCTACGGTTATGAATATAGCCCTAGTCCCGATGCCTTACGGATGATGCAAAGACGATAAATCAGTAACACAGCCCTTTTTACCCCCCTGCCCCCCTTACCAATGGGGGTAGAATCCAGTTCCTCCATTACCAATGGAGACTCTGAATCCAGTTCCCCCCATTACCAAGGGGGGGCTAGGGGGGGGTAAAACCCAGTTTCAACTAAAATTTATAGCTTACTGCTCGCTTTAAGTTGACATAGATCAGTCACTTCGCTCTTACGAGTCAACAGTCAACAGCTATACTATTGATTGCTTCATGCCAATTCTAAGGAGTAAAAACTCAAATGAACAAAGGTGAATTAGTGGACGCCGTAGCAGAACGGGCCAGTGTGACCAAAAAACAAGCTGATGCGGTGTTAACGGCAGCTTTAGAAACCATCATGGAAGCAGTTTCCAATGATGACAAAGTGACACTGGTTGGCTTTGGTTCCTTTGAGTCCCGCGAACGGAAAGCCCGTGAGGGTCGTAACCCGAAAACTGGGGAAAAAATGGAAATTCCAGCCACCAAAGTCCCGGCTTTTTCATCGGGTAAACTATTCAAGGAAAAAGTGGCTAATACCAAAGCAGAGCCAGACAGTGATGAGGACTAATTTCTAGGCGTGGAAGCAACCCATTCACCCCGTCATGGTGGAAATTTGATTTGGGCTGCGACCGTGGCCGACTGCTCTCCCTTGGATATTCTGGATTTTTCTGCCAGTATTAATCCTTGGGGGCCGCCTTTGTCGGCGCTGGTGGCAATTCAAGACCATCTGAGGGATTTAAAAGCCTATCCCAATCCCGATTATGGAGAATTGAAGGAAGCGATCGCCACTCAAATCAACCGCGAAACCGGATCGAACTTCCTAGGGGCGGATTGGGTTTTACCCGGAAATGGGGCCGCAGAGTTACTGACCTGGGCAGGACGGGAATTAGCGGCATTAGATGCGACCTATTTACTGACTCCTGCCTTTGGGGACTATGGGCGCTCACTCAGGGCTTTTGAGGGGAATGTGATTGAGTGTCCGCTTGCGATGACCTCTGTTGAGTTAGATTTCTCTATGCCTCAACCCTTGAGTTCTAAATCGGGGTTATTATTAAATAATCCCCATAATCCCACCGGAAAACTGTTTACGGCTGAAATATTATTAGAATCCTTAAAACAGTTTGCTTTGGTGGTGGTGGATGAGGCATTTATGGATTTTTTACTTCCCACTCAACAGCAAAGTTTAGTTTCTTGGGTGAAGGAATATGAAAATTTAGTGATATTGCGATCGCTAACCAAATTCTATAGTTTACCCGGATTGCGTTTAGGATATGCGATCGCCCATCCCCAACGCTTAGAAAAATGGCAACGGTGGCGCGATCCTTGGCCTGTAAATAGTTTGGCGGTGGCGGCGGGAATTGCTGTTTTAAAAGATCATGAATTTCAACAACAAACCTGGAATTGGTTAGAAGAATCCCGTCCTCAATTATATCATAATTTAGCTAATATATCAGGATTAAAACCCTATCCGGGTGCGGCTAATTTTATTTTAGTAGAATCTGATGTTTCGGTTTCTAAATTGCAATTAAATCTATTAAAAAAACACCGAATTCTAATTCGAGATTGTTTGAGTTTTGCCAGTTTGGGCGATCGCTATTTCCGAGTTGCAATTAGAACCGAAGCCGAGAATCAAAGGTTAATTGAGGCGTTAAGGGATTATAGCAGGGAACAGGAAACAGCCCCCCCAAACCCCCCGTGCACGGTGGGCTAGGGGGGCTGTTCCCTGCTATATCAGTTCAACTCAGCTTCTATTTTGGGAAAATCCCCCTTCTGATAAACAGCAATTTGTTCAGGGGTTTGTAAATCCATAAAATCCGCCAACTCGCTATAGGTGACACACCGAACTTCTGGTTTCCCACAAACCTCCTCAGCAAAACGAAATAGCGCATTCCAGTAAGCTCCCTGATTCCAAGCTGAAAAGTGATGACCGATATTTACAGGCGCACGGTTGCCAGAATAGTTACTATTGAAGTATTTTAAATAAGTTTGAAAAGTATCTTCTTCATAGCGCTTGGCATTACTAGAATTTGGTTTTGCCTGAGAATGGAGATAGTAAAAGTTATAATCCATTGATAGAACATTTTTGCGGGTAATTGCCGTTGTTAAAGAAGCCAGGGGAAAATTCCAAATCCCATTTTCTTGTTTTGGCCAGTAATTCGCCGCTGCTACTTTGCTCGTATCATAGCGAAATCCGGTTTTCTTCAAAGTTTTGTATAAACCCAGACTCTGACCCAACTCAGGAGCGCGAAAACCTTGAATAGCACTGCGGTCAAAGGCAAAAGCACCCTTCAAACCATTGATTTTGTAGGCATCAAAAATAAACTGATCAAAATAGTTAAACTCTTTTTTCCAGTCCGCCTCACTCCAGCGACTCCCATCAAAGTGACCCACCGCATGGGAGCCAATTTCATGACCCTCTTGGTATGCTTGATTTAACTGTTCCAGACGGAGATTAATCTCTTGCTTAGTGCCACCCCAACCAATGGCAGACCGTCCCTGACCCTTGCCCCCAGGGGGTTTATAGAGGTTGCGTTTCTCATTATTTACAAAATAAACCCCACTAATAAAATAGGTAAAGTGAGCCGAAATATTTTTTTTCGCCATACTTTGAGTAAAGTTGCGAGATTTTTTCCAGGCATCTAGGGAATAGGAGCCATCAAAAGCCAGTAGTACAAACTGAGGGGGACGACCTGCTACCGGATTTTGATCCTGAATTAGTTTATACAGTAAATCGGAACTCCAGCGAGTTGACCCGCAAGCATCACCCCCATCAGCATCCTTACAGGCGGCGACAAGTTTCTGGGAAAAAGGGCCCAAGGCCTGATTTCCTTCTACGCAATAGCCCAAAATTTGATTCAGGCGACTCCCATCGGGACAACGCCCGTTTCCATAGGCTTTGAGGAATAAGGGTTCGGGCCATTCCTGGGTATTACAGACATTACCACCATCCAAGTCACGGCATTTTTGCAGCATTCCCTGGGTAAACGGGCCCAAAGCGTTTTCACCGTTGGAATAGAAATAACCTCCTAAACTATTAACAGGTTTTTCTTTGATGGGTTTCGGGGTTTCGGAGACTACTGAGTTAGACTTTTCTGTCGGTGAAACCAGCGAGGAGGACTTCGCGCAACCCCAGAATATTAAGGATGAACTGAGATAAATGCAGGTTTGATAAAACCATTTTGAATTTTTTAACACGATGCCCCACTTCTTCAACAAATTACCACATTCTACCATTTGTAGTAAGCCCTTCAGGGCTTAGAGGCGTTCATGCTTCACTACAAAATGTTAGAATTAATTTAAAAATAACTTTATTTTCAAAACTATGATTGCTAATCAACACGAAACTTACATTTCTCCCGAAGATTATCTAGCAGGGGAAGAAACCAGCCCGATCAAACATGAATATATTGACGGACAAGTTTATGCAATGGCAGGGGCGAGTGATGCTCATGTTACAATTGCTGGAAACTTATTTACCCTGTTAAGAAATCATGTTCGAGGGAAAGGTTGTCGGGTTTATATGTCCGATATGAAAGCTCAGATAGATACGGCTAATATTTATTATTATCCTGATGTTATGGTAACTTGTGATCCCAGGGATCAAAAATTTACAAATCATAAAAAATATCCTTGTTTAATTGTTGAAGTTTTATCTCCAAAAACAGAAGCATTTGATCGGGGCGACAAGTTTGCCGACTATCAACAATTAGAAACCTTACAAGAGTATATTTTAATTAACCAAAAACGTCAGCGTATAGACTGTTTTCGTCGCAATAACGAAGGTTTGTGGGTATTACAATTCTATCATTCAGGCAGTGAAATTCATCTCACCAGTATTGATTTTCGCACTCATATCGAGGCTTTATATGAAGATGTTACCTTTGAAGATAATTAACTTCGTAGTAAGCCCTTTAGGGCTTAGAGTCCTGAAGGACTCACTACGAAATGAGCAACTTATTCAAAGTATTGAGTAGGTGATAAACAGGGTTTATTGACCCTATATAGCGATAAATTATGGAATCTGTTATACTTATGTAGATAAGAGAAAGGGAGTCAAAAAAATGACCACTATCCAATCAACGACAACTGCAATAACATCCCTTTATGATCGGGATTTTTATCTGTGGTTACAGACAACTATCAACATATTAAAAGAGGGAAAATTTGCCGAAGTAGATTTAGAGAACTTACTAGAGGAACTGGAAAGTATGGGGAGAAGCGATAAAAATGCTTTAAAAAGTAATTTGAAGGTACTTTTAATGCACTTACTCAAATATAAATATCAGCCAGAAAAACTAACAAATAGTTGGGTGTACACCATTCGTGAACATCGTCAACGCCTCCGAGATACCTTCAAAACCAGTCCGAGTCTATATCGTTTTTTTGAAGATATTTTTAATGAATCTTATCAAGATGCCAGGGAACTAGCCGCAGATGAAACAGGTTTATCTATTAATCTATTTCCCACGGAGTCTCCCTTTACTGTAGAAGAAGTTCTTAATCCTGATTTTTTACCTTCTGAGAAGAATTGCCCAAAAAATGATCAGTAGGGATAAGATATATCGTGTTCCTATGCTTTGAAACCTTTTGAAGAACGACAAAAGAGAGATAAACACTTATTGACAATTACACTAAAATATTTTAGTCTAAAAATTGTGTAATTATATACTCAACTTAAAATAGCAAAATTAATTGAGTCTGTTGACAGAATTTCCGATTGGGGTGTTAACCCAAGATTTATTTGAATATGAAAGTTATCCTAAAATTCAACAAAAACATGATATAATCCGGTTGGCTTGAATTTAAGATAACGAGGAAACCGGTCTGAACTTAAGAAAAAATTTGCGATCACAACCCGGAATCGAAGTCGCCAGCGAAGCTACGAATGCTGAAACAGGCTTGTTGAATCAATTGATAATGATACATACTCAAGGGAGTGATCAAAATCTCGCCATCGCTGATCGAACTTTAAACCCAACAACAACTGGATAAACATTTTGTTTAAACTCAAATCAAAGGTTGATGAAAATACCAGAGATTTATTCAAGAGATCGCCAGGTAAGTCGGTGAGTTTTTGATTCACAATTTTTTCAGGAAGGATGGATAGAAATTTCTGTTATCCTACAATCAACCCAGATTGGCTTCCATTGATTAATTAAACATTTATTAGTTGAGGAGATTTTCATGACGTTTCAGACCGCAACTTCCCCGGAAAATGAACCAAAATTAAGCGGTTTAACAGTTGCGTTTTTCGGTATTATCCATTTGCTGGCTTTATTAGCACCTTGGTTTTTTTCCTGGTCAGCGTTAGGAATTACGCTGTTTCTACACTGGTTTTTTGGCAGTATTGGAATTTGTTTAGGCTACCATCGTCTATTAAGTCATCGCAGTTTTAAAGTTCCCAAATGGTTAGAATATGGGATTACTTTAGTTGGGGTTTGTGCCTTGCAAGGGGGGCCGATTTTTTGGGTAGCCGGACACCGTTTGCACCATGCCCATACCGAACATGAAGATAAAGATCCCTACTCCGCAAAACGAGGATTTTGGTGGAGTCACATGATGTGGATTTTCTATCCTCGTCCATCCTTTTTTGACGCTGAACACTACAAACGATTTGCACCGGATTTAGCACGAGATCCCTTTTATTGTTGGTTAGATCGGTATCATCTGTTAATGCAAATTCCCGTGGCCTTACTGCTTTATGCCATTGGGGGTTGGTCATGGGTCATTTATGGGGTATTTGTCCGGGCTGTGGTGTTGTGGCATAGTACCTGGTTGATTAATTCGGTAACTCATATGTGGGGATACCGCAGCTTTGACACCAATGATAATTCTCGGAATCTTTGGTGGGCGGCAATTTTTACCTACGGGGAAGGTTGGCATAATAACCATCACGCCTATCCGAATGTTGCTAAAGCGGGACTGAAATGGTGGGAACTCGATATGACTTGGTGGTCAATTTGGGTTTTAAAAACCGTTGGTTTGGCCCAGAAAGTGGTCATGCCCCCGACTCAACGGGTAAAACAAGCCTAAGAATAGGGAACAGGGAACCCGCCCCCTAAGACAGTTGATCCGATGGGCGGGTTTTTCATTGTGATTTGGGGGAAACGGGTTAGGCTGCGATCGCTTCTTCGTAAACCATAAAGCTCTTTTTGGTTACGCCACAAATCGGACAATGCCAATCTTCGGGAATGGCTTCAAAGGCTGTTCCTGGGGCAATACCGGAATCAGGATCACCGACAACAGGATCGTAAATCATTGAACATTGGCGACAAATCCATTTTTGGGTTTGAGGATCGCCAGGAGCGGATTTGGCGGTCGCAGCCCCACTGTGTAGTGTGTTCAGGGCCTCTGTATATTGGTTGGCGTGATGATGTTCAATCGGAACCAACAAGCCAAAGTTAGAGGCGGCTTTGCGGAAAATTCCAGCGTGTTCCCGGGACTCAGCCTCTTGTTCTTCAAATTCACTCACCGCCTTCTGATCCCGATCAACTCGGGCTTGGGCGGCAAATTCGGGGTACATGGTGGTGTATTCGTAGGTTTCTCCTTCAATGGCTAACTCCAAACACCGGGCGGCAATTTTTTTCTTTTCTTCGTCGGATAGGGCATCGGGGTCAGCGACGACTAATTCAGGATGCAGGAGGCGGAAATGGGCGAAGGCGTGTTCTGTTTCTTGATTGGCGGTTTCTCGAAATAGTTTGGACAAATCCCCCATCCCAAGTTTTTTTGTAACTTCTGCGAAAAATAGATATTTGCGATTGGCCATTGATTCTCCACCAAAGGCAGATTCAAGGTTTTTGGCGGTTTCTGCGTTGGATAAGTCCATTGTGTCTCCTTTTATTGATCTGGCTATATCTAAGAATAATTCTTAGCTTTAAATTTGTCAAGGATAAGAATAAGATTGATCTAAAGTTCAGTTACTTAAAATAAATGTTATGATCTGTAAAGGAAGATTTAATATAGCAAGCCATGGAAGGTCAGAATAAAACCACCGAGATCAGCCAAAAGATGAAGCAAAAGGGGTTACGCATCACCCCCCAACGTTTTGCGGTTTATGCTAATCTCTTGTCTCGTTACGATCACCCGACAGTGGATGATATTCTCACCGAGATTAATCGGGAACTTCCTATCGCTTCTAAAGCTAGTGTTTATAGTGCTTTGACGGTTTTGCGATCGGTGGGATTAGTCCGAGAGGTACTGCTAGATGAAGGGGTAACTCGTTATGATGCCAAGGTGGAACCCCATCACCATTTTGTCTGTGAGTGTTGTGGGCAAATTCAGGATTTAGAGTGGGATGTCCTGGGTGATTTGCCTCTTAACCCTTTACCCCCAGGGTTTCGGGTGAATGCCTATGAAATTACGGTTAAGGGCTGTTGCGATCGCTGTGATTGATGGGTAATGGGTAATAGGTAATGGGTAATGGGTTTTGGGTAATGGGTTTTGGGGGGATGAATCCTCTCTGTTGATCTTCTACGGAGTGATGGAATTGCTGAAGCTGGCATTCTGATCGGAACACTTGTTAGAATAGGGGAAATGTTACGAAACGTAACTTATGTTGATTCCTATTCTAATAATTGATGTGGCTCTGGTTGCTTGGTCATTACACTTAATGAAGCAAGCTGTGGAGTTCAAAGAATACTCCTTCATGCTGGCCGGGATCTTGGTTGCCTTGTCCGCCGCCGCTATGGGGTTAGTTTACTTCCTGATGGGATCTTGTATTGATCACTTCGCCCAAATGTCTCAGCACGCTTATTATTACTTTTAGTGGCTATTGGGGGTGACGGATACCTTCCTCCGACACTCCTAAAAAAAATTTTTCATACTACTTGACAAAGCACCCGTTAAACAACTATATTTAAGTACCGCGAGGGGTTATAGCTCAGTTGGTAGAGCACCGCAATGGCATTGCGGGGGTCAGCGGTTCGAGCCCGCTTAGCTCCATTTAGAAACAGTGTCCAATGGACAGTGAATAGTAAAATAAAATATCAAACCTCCAGGTAGGAATGCTGAATAGGTTGTGATATTTTATTTTATGGGTTTGGTTTCTACAGGTTTTTATATAGATGGAATCCTCGCCCGTTTTACCGCGGGGTGGAGGTTCAACGACGAATATCCATTAAATTTGCATTAATCATTGTGGTATTTTCTAAAGTCGCTCCGGCTAAATCTGAAGCGGTTAAATTTGCACCCGTGAGATTAGCGCCTGTTAAATCGGCATCGCGGAAATTAACACCACTGACATCAAATCCGTATAAACTGCCTTCTTTTAGCTTCACTTCACCTAAAGTAGCAACAGATTGTTGAGTATTTCTGAGGTTAGCACCCGTTAGATCTGCACTCTCTAAATTTGCTCCAATCAGATTAGCATGACTCAAGTTAGCATGGTTTAAATTAGCAATTACTAAACCCGCTAAACTCAGGTTAGAATAGCTCAAATTAGATTGCTCTAAATTAGCCCCATGTAACTTAGCTGCAACTAGATCGGCACTTTCTAAATTCGCTTCGGTCAATACAGCCCGATTAAAATTAACTTCATTCAGATTAGCACCCTGTAAATTAGCTCCTTTCAAGTTGGCATCTCGAAGATTAGCACCTTGAAGGTTCACACCTGCTAACTGAGCACCACTAAGGTCACACCCAGGGCAGTTTTTGGTTTCCAATAGCTGCTTGAGATGGGCGGGGTTCTCAGCCTGAGCGGGAACAGTTAAACCCAAGATCATCATCACTACTGTGGTGGCTACTGTTGCGAATTTCATACCCACACCCTCAAAAAACTTTATCTTTTATATCATCTATTATTATCGGGCATTGGGGTATGCGTGAAATCCCTGTTGTCTGTGATATTGTTTTGATCCCAGTGTGACGGAAATCACTGAGAAAAACCGTTACTGTTGATACAGTCCCCTCTAAACTACAAGCTTTCTGATTAAATCCCCTAATTGTTCTGCACTGTTGGTGATGGCAACGGAGGCGGTGGCTTGGGCCATTTTTTGTAACTGTTGAGGTGATTGTAACAGATACAAAACTTTACTCGCTAACAGGTCTGCGGTCAAGTCCTTTTGTGGAAACATCCACGCCGCACCCGCCCCGGCAAAAACCTTGGCATTATAGGTTTGATGATCTTCGGCGGCAAAGGGATAGGGAATTAAAATTGAGGGGGTGTGGGTAATGGCTAATTCCGTTAAGGTTCCTGCCCCTGCCCGACTCACGGCAAAAGTCGCCCGTTGAAACAGGGCTGCCATATCATTATAAAAAGGCATTTTAATATACTGAGGATGGTTTAACACCTCGACGTCGGGGTCATTATTTCCCGTTAAATGGACTACCCACGCCCCGGCTTCAAACCAAGTAGGAGCAGCCTCTCGGACTAATTTATTCACACTTACCGCCCCTTGACTTCCCCCAACCACCACAATAACGGGAACCTCATCGGGGAGGAAAAAAGATAAGGGTGCAGAAGTCTGGAGAAAGTTGGGACGCACGGGGGTTCCGACTACAACCGTATTAGTACGGGGAAGATAAGGAATAGCCGCTTCAAACCCTAAACCCACGGCATTACACCAGGGGCTAAAATTGCGAGTCACTTTTCCAGGTAAAGCATTAGACTCATGGAGAATTACGGGTAGACCGAGGGAACGAGCCGCAATAATAGCGGGTGCTGCAATATAGCCTCCGGTGGTGAATACCCCGCGAAACTTACCTTTTTTCAGGAGATGGCGAACTTGCACCAGGGAACGGGCGAATTTGACTAAGATTTTTAGGGTTCCTAAACCCAGGCGTTGCTGGAAGCCTTCAACGGAGATGGTATGGAGGGGATATTGGGACGGGACTAATTCTCGTTCGAGGCGATCGGGTACACCTAACCATTCTATCTCAAAATCAGACAGGTTTTCGGCGGTGGCGATCGCCGGAAATAAATGTCCACCTGTCCCACTGGCGGCAATGAGTAAGCGAATGGGTGTTTGACTCAAGTGTTCTCCCCTAGACTACGTTCAACTTTGTGTTATGGCTTTTTAAGTTACCATAAAACTTACAGGAAATCGCTATTCTTAATTTTGAAAATCCAATGACAATTTTTCCCATAGTTCAACGACAATCTTTTCAGAACAGGTATGGTGTACAGATGCGCCATTTATGGGCAAAGCCATTATTTTATGTAGTTCTAGGAACCATACTTTGGGGAATGGGTACGGGGATTTCCCTACGGGCGAATGCCGAAACCCCAGAAACAGCCCCCGCCAATGTCACTAATCTTTTAAATCAAATTGATGCCGCCGCTAATCGTCGAGACGTGGAAAAGGTAATGGGCTTTTATGGCTCTAATTTTACCAATTCTGATGGATTAGACTATCAAAGTTTGAGACAGGTTCTGAAAGAATTTTGGAATAGATATTCTCAACTTAATTATCGCACAGAATTACAATCTTGGCAACAAAATGGCGATATTTTAACCACAACAACTATTACGGAAATTACCGGAACTAAAAAAATTGATAATCGCGAGTTTGCCTTAACTTCCACCATCACATCACAGCAACAAATTCAAGGGGAAAAAATTATTAAACAGGAGATTATAGCAGAAAAAAATCAACTAACTTTAGGCAAGAAACCGCCAACGGTAGTTTTTAATATCCCAGAACAAGTCAAAGCAGGTCAGGAATTTAATATTGATGCAATTGTTCAAGAACCTTTAGAGAATGATATTTTAATTGGAACCGCCATTACAGAACCTATTACCGCAGAAACCTATAACAATTCCGGTCTTTTACAATTAGAATTTTTACCCTCTGGCGGTATTTTCAAAGTAGGTAAAGCTCCTGATATAGCCGGAAATAATTGGATTTCTGCTATTTTAATGCGTCAAGGAGGAGTAACCTTAATCACCCAACGCTTACGAGTAGTCAAATAATCAGTTATCAGTTATCAGTCATCAGTCATCAGTCATCAGTCATTACCCAAAACCCATTACCCATTACCCATTACCAATTACCAATTACCAATTACCAATTACCAATTACCAATTACCAATTACCAATTACCAATTACCAATTACCAATTACCCATTCGTAATGATTCCTTTATTAGAGGTTAAAAATTTAGCTGTTAAGTTTTTTACCCTTGATGGGGTGGTTCATGCTGTGAATGGAATTTCCTATCAAGTCTATCCAGGGGAAACCCTAGGAATTGTTGGGGAGTCGGGGTCAGGAAAAAGTATTAGTGTCTTATCAATTTTAGGGTTAATTCCATCACCACCAGGGAAAATTACCGAAGGTGAAATTTTATTTGAAGGTAAAAATTTAATTAAATTCAATCCTCAACAATTACAACAAATTCGGGGTCATGAAATTGCGATGGTTTTTCAAGACCCGATGACTTCTCTTAACCCGGTTTTAACTATTGGTAAACAACTTACAGAAGCATTACAGATTCATATTAAATTAACATCAGAACAAGCTAAAAACCGAGCTATTAAACTATTGAAACAGGTGGGAATTTCCAATCCAGAAAAACGATTAAAAAACTATCCCCATGAATTTTCTGGAGGAATGCGTCAACGGGTAATGATTGCCATGGGTTTAGGATGTCAACCTAAATTATTAATCGCAGATGAACCCACTACCGCCTTAGATGTAACTGTTCAAGCGCAGGTTGTAGAATTAGTTAAACAACTAAAAAATGCACAGGGAATGTCTGTCATTTGGATTACCCATGATTTAGCATTATTAGCAGGATTAGCAGATAGAATTATAGTCATGTATGCGGGGCAAATTGTGGAACAAGCAACGGTACATCAACTATATAAAAACCCTCGTCATCCCTATACAATTGGACTATTAGAAAGTTTACCCCGACTGGATCAAATTCGTCAAGAACCGTTAAAAGCAATTGCTGGAATGCCACCCAGTTTAATAGATTATCCCCTAGGATGTCCCTTTGCTCCGCGATGTCGATTTGCGATTGAACATTGTTTTCAAGAAAACCCTAAATTAGAATTGATTGAAACCGAGCATCAAGTTGCTTGCTGGGTAAAACCAACTTAGGAATGGAAAACCAAGAACATTCGGTCTACTGTAGACGGGGATAGTGATTTTACCTTTGATGCCGTTAGGCGTTGATCACAATAGAGCATCTGCTTTTCCCCCTACCTCCCCTGCGCCAAAAAAAATATTTTCCAAAAGGGGTTGCCAAATCCAGAAGGTTATGGTTATAATACAAAAGGAAGAAAAGCAACGCGGGGTAGAGCAGTCTGGTAGCTCGTCGGGCTCATAACCCGAAGGTCAGGAGTTCAAATCCCCTCCCCGCCATTTTATAAAATATTATCACCTTTGTTTTTTTAACGGGGACTTGTTGAAGGTATGGCAAGTTCCTGGTACTGAGTCCTAAAGGACTCACTACAATTTATAATTGAAAATGAACTTAGATAAAATTATTGTTCCCTTGGATGTTTCTAGTAAAGAAGATGCGATCGCCCTAGTTGAAAAACTGCATCAAGTTACATTCTGGAAAGTGGGTTTAGAATTATTTGTTAGTTGTGGCCCAGAAATTTTAACCTTCCTCAAATCTCAAGAAAAACGCATTTTTCTGGATTTAAAATTTCATGATATTCCTAATACCGTTGCTGGAGCTTGTCGGTCTGCTTCCCGATATGGTGTGGATTTAATTACCCTTCATGCAACAGCCGGAAAAACAGCCATGAAAGCCGCACAAATGGCCGCAGAAGATGGCGCAAAGGAGGCGGGTTATCCCGTCCCCAAATTAATCGCTATTACCCTATTAACCAGTTTAAATTCTAGGGATTTAGCCTTTGATTTAAAAGTGCCTTTAGAGTTACCTGAATATGCTTTAAGTATGGCTTTATTAGCTCAAGAAAGTGGGTTGGCGGGGGCAGTTTGTTCTCCCCAGGAAGTCGCCCAACTCCGTCAAACCTGTGGGGATGAGTTTCTGTTAGTTTGTCCGGGGGTACGTCCGGTTTGGGCAGATAAAGGCGATCAACAACGGACTTTTACCCCATCCGAAGCCCTGAAAGCCGGGGCGAATTATCTGGTTATTGGACGTCCGATCACCGCCTCTAATGATCCCGTTAAGGCCCTAGAACGTATTATTGATGAAATTAAGTAAGCTGTTGTTTATTGTCTAACTGTCCTTGATGATCAGACTATTCTAGCGCTAACAATCCCGCACCATAAGCTGGTTCATGACGAGGAGATATAATATTAGCCCAAGGAGCGATCGCATTAATTTCAACTTCAAATTGATGGCGAAAATTAGCTAATCCTTGCCATACTCCTCCGGTCACTACAATTTCAAAGGATTCTGCTGGTTCAAATAAAGCATTAATGGCTACTTCCGTAGCTAAAGCTAATTCATTAACGGCATTTTTAATAATATTTTGAGCGACCGAATCACCCTCCGCCGCAACTTGATCTACAATGGGCGCTAAACTAGCAATTTTTTTCACACCCCATCCTTGACGGTAAATAATAGGAATTAATTCTTCAATGGAATTTAACTTTAAAGTGTCTTTAAATTTGGGAATTAGATTCGTATATTCTAGGCGACCATCATGGGAACGTAAGGAAGCTTTTAGCCCCTGAATCGCAATATCATAACCACTGCCTTCATCTCCTAAAATATAACCCCAACCGCCGACTCGTTTTGTGATTCCTTGACGATTTTTTCCGAATATATGGGAACCTGTTCCGGCAATTACAACTATACCAACGGAGTGACCTAAACCTCCGACTAAAGCAATTACACTATCACCATTAATAATAATATTTTCTGGGGTTAATTTCCAGTCAATAGATAATTCTTGGTGAGTTTGAATTTCTTGGATCAAATTACGAATTAAATCAATATCTTCAGGACGCCCTACTCCTGCTAATCCTAAACTAATTCCTTGAATTGGAACTAACCCTTCTAATGCTAAAAAACTCTGATCAACTGCTTGTTTAATCGCTGAAATAATGTTGATTTTAGCTGCATCAATTCCGACTGTTTGATAATTAGAGGGCCCGGCTTGTCCCCGTCCTAATATTTGACCTTCGGCATTCATTAACACACAAACTGTTTTAGAACCGCCGCCATCAATTCCTAAAACATGAATCATGAGAAGTTTGACAATTAAAATTATAGAGGGAACAGCCCCCCCAAACCCCCCGTGCACGGGGGGCTAGGGGGGGAGGGAACACCGGAACACCGGAACAGGGGGGGAAAGACTTTAACAGATAGATTTGCTGGATCGGTCTTTGTCAAAAATAATCCCCCTAAAATAATAATAATATTAGGGGGAAATTTTAAATTACAGAATAATTAACTTTTTAGCTCTTTCTGAACGAGCTTCGGCTGATTCCATCACTTCTGATAATTTCTCGACTACTTCACCTGGATAATTTTCTAATATTCGGGTAGAGAGGGAAATCCGATGGCGACCTTCATCTAAACTAATCACCATTGCTTTGATAAAGTTACCTACGGGGAAAAGGGTGGGTAAAGATTCAACATATTTTTGACTGACTTCTTTAATGTGAATTAATCCGGTCACTCCTTCAATATCCACAAACACGCCAAAGGGTTTAACTCCCATGACTTTTCCTTCCACCAGTTGACCGACTTCTAGTTGACTAAAACCGATGGATTGAGAGGCTAATCTTTGGGATAAAACAATTTTATTCCGTTCGGGATCTAATTCTAAAATACTAACACTTAAAGATTGATCAACTAAGGAATCTAGGTCGTCTTTTTCTAAGAGATGCGATCGAGGAATAAATCCTCGTAAAGAATGAACTTCAACGGTCACACCTCCTCGATTTACTCCGGTCACTCTAGCTTGTAAAGATTGACCTCCATTTTGAGCATCTAGGAGTTGATCCCAAATTTGTTTCATTTCTAATTGTCGGATGGAAAGTAAGATTTGACCATCGGCATTTTGTTCTCTAATAATTAGAAAATCTCGCTCCTCTTTTAAGGGGAGAATTTCGGAAACATCCTCAACTTCTACAATTGAAATCTCTTTTTTAGGAATAAAACCAGGAGATTTAGCTCCTTTAATATCAATGTAAGCACCATCACTGGTATAGGATTCTACCTGACCCTTGACGATTTGCCCTTTATGTAAATCATAATTCTGTTGATCTAGGGCTTTGGCAAAATCATCAAGAGAAAAGGACGGGTTTTTAGTAGCCATAACAAAAAGTAAAGAAAAACAAAAATAAAGGTGTTAGGAACCTGCTTATAACGCTGCTCTCGTCTTCAACAACACTCCAATCTTCTGAGCATAACACAGTTAGAGGAGGTCGGGTCAATAAGGCGGACAGGGGAGGCGGAAGTAAAATATTACCCATTACCCATTACCCATTACCCATTCCCTATAACTGCTGCTCAAAGAGTTGTTTAACCTGCATCCAGGCGTCTTGAGCAGCTTGGGGGTTGTAGGTGCTGCGTTGGTCGCAGAAGAAGCCGTGATCGGTTTTGTAGCGGAAAATTTGATGGGGAATTTGATGGTTTTGGAGTTCGGTTTCGATTTGATCTACTTGTTCGTTAGGAATTAGGGGATCTTCTGTGCCAAAAAAGCCATAGAGAACCCCTTGAATGTCTGCTGTGCGGGTGATTGTTGATGCTCCGCCACCGGGGGTCATAGTAGCAATCCCAGCCCCATAGAAACAGGCTGTGGCTTGGATATCGGGGATGGTAGCAGCTAAATAAACAATATGGCCGCCAAAACAAAACCCAATGGAACCGAATTTGGGTTTGAGGTTGGGGAGGGTTTTTAAGTATTTGAGGGTGGCTTGAATATCGGTTAATAGTTCTGGGGCGGTAGTTTGATCTTTATATTTTCGTCCTAATTCTATATCCTCTGGAGTATAACCGACATCAAAACCCGGGGCAAAGCGTTGATAAATGGCGGGTGCGATCGCAATATATCCTTCTTTAGCGATGCGTTCGGTAACATCTCTAATATGGGAATTAACCCCAAAAATTTCTTGAATCACAATCACGGCGGGAAATGGCCCTACTCCCTGGGGTTGAGCGAGATAGGCGTCAATTTGTAAGTCCCCATTGGGAATCTGAACATTGGTGGTGTGTAGGGGTTGATTGATCATTATCTTTTAATCTGTTACGAATAACTCTCAACACTATACCGATATATCCCCAAATCGGGTAATATGCAAGATATCAAATGATTACAATTGATAATGAATACAATTAATCAAAACTTTCTGATACAAAACGGGTAAAACTTTAGAACTCGTTAAAAAAAACAAAAAGCCAATCAATAAATGGCACAATTAAAATTAAAGGGTGTACAAATTTTCAGGAGATAAATCCATATTTTTCTCAAACAGTAATGTCTGGGAAATAGACACTTAACCCATTTTGCTTTATTGCCTTGGAGATGTAATCATGGTTCGGTTTTATATTCAACCTGATAGCGATATTCCCGCCTCTAACCAACTATTTAATCAGATTAGATTTGCGATCGCCTCTCGAGAATTTCCCCCTGGACAACGTTTACCCAGCACTCGTCAACTGGCGATGGAAACGGGATTACACCGGAATACGATTAGCAAAGTTTATCGACAATTGGAAGATAATGGTTTAGTAGAAGCTCAGGCGGGATCGGGGATTTATGTGCGGGCTTTAGGTAATGAAAGTGGCTCTAGGTTAAACTCGCCGATTTTAGAAGATTATCCCCAAGCTAATAAAACTATTCAACGAAGTTTGGATGAATTATTATCTCAAGGATGTACCCTGAATCAAGCCAGAGAAATGTTTCTTGGGGAAATTGATTGGCGATTACGGTGTAGTGCCCGGGTTTTAGTAACGGCTCCGGCTCAAGATATTGGGATTGGAGAATTAATGGCTCAGGAATTAGAAGAAGCCCTAAAAATTCCAGTACAATTAGTCCCGATTGAACAGCTACCCGAATTATTAGAAAAAGTCCCATCGGGAACGGTGGTGACCAGTCGCTATTTTATTGGACAAGCCGAAGCCATTGCCGCCCCTAAGTCCGTGCGGGTGATTCCGATTGATATTCATAACTATGCGAAGGAAATTGAGTTGGTGCGGGATGCTCCCAAGGGGACTTATTTAGGAATTGTGAGTCTGAGTTCGGGGTTATTAAGGGCGACGGAAGTGATTATTCACAGCTTGCGGGGGGATGATATTTTGGTACTGACGGCTCAATTAAGCGATCCCTATAAGATTAATTCGATTATTCGCACGGCGCGGATTATTATTTGTGATCAAGCCAGTTATCCGGTGATCAAGAATTTGGTTCATACCAATCGAGAAGAATTGATTCGTCAACCTCAATTGGTCTGCTGTCCGAATTATATTGGTGCAGAATCAATTAATTTACTCAAACGGGAGTTAGGTTTGAGTTGAAATTGAACATCTAAAATTTTAATGGTAGAATATCTCACTTACTAGGGAGAAAATTATGAAAACAGCAGTTTTAGAACAAAAGCAAAAACAAGATATTAGCAAATCCTCCGAGATAGAAGCTAAAAATCCTTTTTTAGAAGAAGAAACGGAAGAATATAATCCTTTTGATATTCAAGATATAGAGGCTTTAAATGATATTAGTGCATCGGTTGAGGAAGAAGCTGATAGTCCTGAAGAATCTAACGAAAAAGCAGCAGTTACTAAGGGATTAAATCTAGTTTTACTGGCTAAAATTACTGCGGTTTTACTCGTGGTATTTGGATGTGTTTATACTGTAACTCGTCCCTGTGTGACGGGAGAATGTCAGGAAATAGATACCGCCAGAGATTTTAGTCAAAAATCTAAACAAATCATTGAAACCGTCAGTTCTTCTAAAGCTCCTATTTTGGCGTCAGAAGATTTACAATCGGGGATTAAACTCTTAGAAACCATTCCTTTTTGGTCGCCCCGTTATCCTGAATCCCAAGCTCTTTTATCGGTTTATCGTCAAGAATATAACGAATTAAATTCGGTAGTTAAATCCTTAAATGTGGCAGCAAAGGCTTCAGAAATGGGTCAAAATCCACCCCATTCCGTAGCAGATTGGACGAAAATGCAATCGATGTGGGAAGAAGCGATCGCCCTTTTAGATCAAGTTCCTAATAGTAGTATTGTTTATCCCTTTGCTCAAGCCCGATGGCAACAATATCGTGCTAATTTAGGGGATGTGAGAAATCGCTTAAAATTAGAACGGGATGGGGAACAAATTTTAGCCACAGCCAAGAAAACCGCCCAAGTTGCAGAAGCCCGTCAAGGAGTAGCCAAATATGCCGAAAGTTGGCAACAGGTGTTTGAAACTTGGCAAACCGCAGCTAATACTTTATCGACTATTCCCTATGGGACAACGGCTTATCAATCAGCCCAGGTTTTATTAGCCCGGTATCAACCTAAAGTAGAATCGGCTCGCGATCGCAAAACCATTGAACAAGTGGGTTTAGATGCTTATAATCAAGCGATTAGTAATTCTGAACAAGCCAAACTTTTAGAACAACGGGGTGCTTGGTCTGAGGCTGTTACCTATTGGAGTCGGGCGGTCAGTTACGGAAAACAAGTTCCGGTTAGTAGTTCCTATTCTGCGAAAATTAAGCCCCTTTTAACAACATTTAATGAGTCTTGGAAACGGGCAGATATTCAAAATCAGATTACATCTCGCTTGGAAAAAGCCCGTCAAGATTTAGGTAAATTATGCAGTGGAAATCCCAAGGTTTGTAACTATAGTGTAACTGAAAGTTTGATTACGGTTCGCTTAACCTCTGAATATGTCAATCAAATTCAATCTACGGCTAAAAATGCCGATCAAGCAGGGGATTCTAAAAAACGTTCCGAAGCTGAAAAGCACGTTCAAGTCCTCAAAGTTGCTTTAGAAACTATTAGTCAAAATGCCAAAATTTCCCTAGAAGTTTATGGGGCTAATAACGAAAAAATTGCCACCCATGTTCCTTTATAAAAACTGCTAAGTAGTTAGGCTCATTGTTGTGCGTTGTTGCGCGTTGTTGCGCACGTTGTTGCGCACGTTGTTGCGCACGTTGTTGCGCACGTTGTTGCGCTTCAGCGCACGTTGTTGTGCTTCAGCGCCCCTAGAAAGAGCGCTAAAGCGCAACAACGGCAACAACGTTTTTAGGAATTAATCTGGAGAACTCGCTTTAAAAAAGCAAATTGATCGGCAATTTCCTCAATCACTTTATCCGTGGGTTTTCCGGCGCCATGTCCGGCTTTTGTTTCAATTCTGATTAATACTGGATTTTCCCCAATATGGTGTTCCTGTAAAGCAGAAGCAAACTTAAAACTATGGGCGGGAACCACTCGATCATCATGATCTCCTGTAGTAATTAAAGTAGCTGGATAGGCGGTTCCTGGCTTCAAATTATGCAGAGGAGAATAGGCGTATAAGGCTTGAAATTCTTCGGGATTTTCCGGCGAACCATAATCGGAACACCAGGCCCAACCAATAGTAAATTTATGGAAGCGGAGCATATCTAAAACCCCCACCGCAGGTAACACCGCCGCGAATAAATCCGGGCGTTGAATCATACAAGCTCCTACTAATAACCCACCGTTACTTCCCCCCATAATCGCTAATTTTTCAGCCGAAGTATAGCGGTTTTCTATTAACCATTCGGCGGCACAAATAAAGTCATCAAAGACATTTTGTTTCTTGAGTTTTGTTCCCGCTTGATGCCAATTTTCTCCATATTCTCCCCCGCCTCGTAAATTGGCGATCGCATAAACACCACCCATTTCCAACCAGACTAAACGACTAATAGAAAACGAAGGCGTTAGGGAAATATTAAATCCCCCATATCCATATAAGATTGTCGGGTTATTTCCATTCAATTCTACCCCTTTTTTAGCAGTAATAAACATGGGAATTAAAGTACCATCTTTACTGGGATAAAAAATTTGTTGGGTTTCGTAATCATCGGGATTAAAGTCAACCTGAGCTTGACGATAAATTGTACTTTCTCCCGTAATCAGATTGTAGCGATAAATAGTATTAGGAGCGGTGAAACTGGTATAACTATAGAAGGTTTCCGTATCATATCGCTTCCCACCAAAACCTCCCACAGAACCAATTCCTGGTAATTCAATTTCCCGAACAAATGACCCATCTAAATTAAAGATTTTCATTTGAGTATGGGCATCTTTTAAATAATCAGCAATGAATTGATTATTTAAAATGTTAACTCCTTCTAGGGTTTCTGGAGCTTCGGGAATAATTTCGGTAGGAATTTTGGTATTAATATCAATGGCAATTACTCGACTTCGAGAAGCATCTAAATCCGTCGTAAACCAAAAGATATCTCCTTGATAATCAATAAAACTATAACTGGCTTCAAACTCAGAAATTAGTTCTATAACCTCAGCATTTGTTTGAGTTAAATCTTGATAAAAAACCAAGTTTTTAGATTCAGTTCCCTTCCAAACAGAAATAATTAAATACTTACCATCTTCGGTAACAAATCCATTAAATCCCCATTCTTTATGATCAGGACGTTCATAAATTAAGGTATCTTCAGATTGGTCAGTTCCTAAACGATGGTAATAGAGTTTTTGAAAATAATTGATTTCTTCTAAGGGTTTTCCCTCCTGGGGTTGATCATAACGACTATAATAGAATCCTTGATGATCGTGTATCCAAGATGCTCCCGAAAATTTAACCCATTTTAAATGATCCGATAAATCTTCTTTAGTATTAATATCTCTAACTTTCCATTCTTGCCAATCAGAACCGGAAGTTGATAACCCATAAGCCATTAAATTTCCATCTTCACTAATAGATATTCCTGATAGGGCAACTGTACCATCATCAGATAGGATATTTGGGTCTAATAGAACTTCAGGTTCGGCATCTAATGAGTCTAAAACATACAAAATACTTTGATTCTGGAGTCCATCATTTTTAAAATAAAAATAGCGATTTCCCTGCTTAAAAGGAATCCCATATTTTTCATAATCCCAAAGTTGAGTTAGGCGTTGTTTAATGGTTTCTTTAGCTGGAATTTGATTCAAATAACCGAATGTTACCGCGTTTTGGGCTTCAACCCATGAAGCGGTTTCTTCTGAGTCTAAATCTTCTAACCACCGATAGGGGTCAGCAACGGTGACGCCATGATAATTGTCAACTTGATCAGATTTCCGAGTTTGAGGATAGCTAAAGATTGAATTCTGTTCAGACATGGGGTTAAATAATAAGGGTTGAACTGTACTGTAGTGTACTGTAGGGTGAGAGCATCGCAGCGTCACGCACCACTTGACAGATGATTAAATTGAGATCATCGGCGAGTTTTGATAAATTATTTTGAGGTATTCTCGAACTCACCCCTACTGATTCTATTATAATTGAAAAAGATCATTATGATGAAATTAAATTTATGATCAATCAACAAATTACTTACAGTCGGGCTTATACCTTAGTTCCGACGTATGATTGTTTTAATCGCTGTAGTTATTGTAACTTTAGAACCGATATTGGTAAAAGTCCCTGGTTAACCTTAACAGAAGCCGAAAAAATTTTAAAATCACTTCAAAATCAAGGAATTATTGAGATTTTAGTATTAAGTGGAGAAGTCCATCCCAATAGTTCTCAACGTTTGGCTTGGTTTAAACGGATTTATGAATTATGTGAATTAGCAATATCTTTAGGATTTTTACCCCATACCAATGTTGGGCCATTAAATTTCACGGAAATGACCCAATTAAAACAAGTGAATGTTTCTATGGGTTTAATGTTAGAACAAATTAACCCTAAATTATTAGAAACCGTTCATCATTATTCCCCTAGTAAAATCCCAGGACTGCGATTAAAACAGTTAGAATGGGCAGGAGAATTAAAAATACCATTTACCACTGGGTTATTATTAGGAATTGGAGAAACCTCTGAAGATATGAAAGAGACTTTAAATGCAATCACAATGATTCATAAACGATGGGGACATATTCAAGAAGTAATTTTACAACCCCATAGTTTAGGGAGTCAACAAATCGATCCCAGAAACAGTTTTAATTTAGAAAAATTACCAGAAGTTATAGCGATCGCCCATTCTATTTTACCTGCTGATATTACCTTACAAATACCCCCCAATTTAGTTACCCATCCTGATATTTTACTAGCCTGTTTGGAAGCCGGGGCGCGGGATCTCGGCGGAATCGGCCCCCGTGACGAAGTGAACCCCGATTATCCCCAGGATCAGGATCAAACCTTACAGACGATTCTAGCCCCCAATGGCTGGGAATTGGTGCGACGGTTGCCCGTTTATCCCCAATACGATCCTTGGGTATGCCCTGACCTGCAAGGACTTCTAACAAAATGGCGAAAAAAACTTGCTATTTCAGAAACACCTGTGTTATATTAAATAACTGCATGGTCGTGGCGGCATAGCCAAGCGGTAAGGCAGAGGTCTGCAAAATCTCCATCCCCAGTTCAAATCTGGGTGCCGCCTTTAAAATAATCAATTTATAGGGTCTAGTCTTTCAGGATTTGATCCTTTATTTAGTTTGTTTGTTATGATCAAATATTATTACGGAACCTGCCCCTACATTTTCTTGTTTCCCCCAAAATAACTTATGTTAGATCTAACAAAATTGGCTCAACAAATGCAAGGCATGAGTCAACATATTAATCGAGAAGCAGAAGCATCCCGTAAACGCATTGAAATCGCTTTAAATTTAATTGAACAAGCGAAATTAAATGATGATCAGTTAATGCGGAACTATGAAGACTTTCAGGCGAAAATGATCTTTAAACCCGCTACTCTCTTAGAACCTTTAAGTTATTGTCCTGATATTAATGCACCTCCTTTAGCCCATACTGTTTTTGCCACGGATGGTTCCCAAATTGCGCCGAGTGCCCATGAAATAGCCTATTGTTATTTAATTAATGTTGGACGAGTAATTTTACATTATGGTCAAAGTCGTCATCCGATTTTAGATAGTATTCCTGAAATTTATTATCGCCCGGAAGACTTATATTTATCCCGCCAATGGGGAATCAAAACCGAAGAATGGATGGGATATCGTCGGGCCGTATCCGAAGCAATTATTTTAGCAGAATCGGGGAATCAATTATTAGAAATTTCACCAAATCAACAGTTAACAGTTCCCACTTTAGCCTTAGTTGATGGCTCGTTAATCTATTGGTTTTTAGAACAATTACCCTCAGAAGCCAGAGATTTAATTTTATTACCAATTTTAGAATCTTGGGAACAGTTACGGTTAGCGGGTATTCCTTTATTTGGATATGTCAGTGCTTCTCGTAGTAGTGAAAGTTTATCTTTTTTACGGTTACAATCCTGTCCCTTTGATCAACCCAATTGTTTACAACATTGTCCGGGGATAGGAGGTATAATTTCAACCGGAAGCGAGAAAAAAGCCCCTTGTCAAGTGTTTGAACCCCTGCGGGATACGGTATTATGGGAATCCCAATTAAAACCCGGTCAACGGAGTCCTTTTTGGCGTTCTAATTCATCAATTTTAGATTTATATGAACATCATCAAATCTATTTTTGTTATGTGAATATGGGTAGTGAAATCGCCCGTTTAGAAGTTCCGGCTTGGGTGGTAGAAAATTCTGACCAATTAGAGTTAGCATTAGGAATGGTGATGGCGCAAGTTCAAAAGGGATATGGTTATCCAGTGGTATTAGCAGAAGCCCATAATCAAGCGGTGGTGAAAGGAGGCGATCGCACTCGATTTTTTACCATGTTAGAGCAAGAAATGATTAAAGCGGGATTAAGAAATGTGGGAATTTCTTATAAGGAAGCAAGAAAAAGAGGTAGTATTGCGTGAAATCAGTCATCACTGTAGAGAGGTGCCATGGCGCGTCTATAGCACGTCTCTAGCAGTTATCAGAAAATACAATCAAAGAGTCCTGTGCGTCGTAGGTTGGCGTGCAGGACTTTTAGCCCTGTTTTCTTTAAACCCGGAACCCCACAATTCATGTAGACAAAATTTACCGAACCAGAGAAAACCGAGCTTGGTGTAAAGAAAAAGGGATTAGAATGAGTGGCCCCCGTTAGGTAGACCACCAGGAATTAGTAGTAAAACCACTAAGAAATAAGTATTAGAAGATGAAAAAATTAGGAATGCTATTGAGGGTAAATTTGGTCAAGAAAAAAGAAGATTTAGCCTCAATCGCATTATGAATAAACTAGCTCATACTTCCGAAACGGCAATTAATATTACTTTTTTAGTCATGAATCTCTCTGTGATTCTTAGATAGATTTTTTGGTCAATTTTTTTATTCAATTACTTTTTTTGGGTAATTGATATTGCATGATTACCCTTCCATTCAATATCAATGTTTTGAATTTAGCTTTAATCATCTATTGCTACCTGATAACAAAATTACGCAAATTCTCAAAAAATTTTTATTCATTCTAATTTAGAGGTAATCACCTCAATCGGACGCAATACTTTATCATTGACTCGAAATCCTTGACGAACAACTTTTGTAATGGTTTGAGGCGACAGATCCGGTTTAATTTCTCGATCAACAACTTTACACACTTCAAAATCAGGCTGATTTCCCTCTAATTCAATCGGTGTTACTTGTCGTTTTCCGAGAATATTTAATAGTTTTTTTTGAACACTTCCTACCGATTTCGGTAAACGTTGAATAAACTGTGGACTAGGATCGGGATTATTAGCCATATATTCCATTAAAAAGTCTAAAGCATCGACTACTTCTAATAATTCTAAAAATAATTCTTCATTAGCAGCTTGATTTTGAGAGTCTTGTTCGCGTAAAGTTTGTTTTAGTGAAACTTCTTGTTTGAGGAGAGTCCCGATTTTATTAACGATGCGATCGAGGATTTCACTACTTATTAGATGATTCTCGGTTGGGTGATTCATAGTTATTCTATCCTAATTATTCATTGAAAAATTTTTAGTCTTCCAGAAACCGGATTTCTTCAAGAAATCCGGTTTCTATTAAAATAACGTCGCTCCTAGCTTTTGATCGACTTCTGAAATTTGATTAATTTGCTGAATCATTGTTTCTAAATTATCAAATTCTGATAAAAACTCGACTTGAGGTTCTGGAGTTTCTAACTCAGAAAAGTCAGTGCGTTTAAATCGTTGAATCGGGGGTAAAATCGGGCGAAGATAATCGGCTAAAATTCGTTCTTCCTGATTCATTAAAGTTTTTCTAGCCTTAGCAATAATATCAGGAGAATAGCTGCGTTTTTTCATGGCTAGAGTAAACGCTTTGGTTATTTCAGCATTGGAAGCACCCGGAGATACTTCTAATACATCATAAGGATTTGGATTAGATAATTGATGATCCATGATTAAATCTTCCTAATAATAGATTCCTAACTGAGAGAAAATCGGTTGAAATGCAGGTTCATGGGGACAAAGTTGATAAGCAAATCGTGCTAGTTGCATAATTAGCTCGTGGGGTAATTGGCGACTTTCTGCACCCTTCATTAAAGCGATAATGAAATGTTCAGCCAGATAGCGACGAACTGGGTCGTATTGACAAGATTTTGCTCGTCTAACAGCATCTTCATATCGATCTTTTTTCATCAATTTATGAATTTCATTTAATTCTTGACCCATTTGATAGATTTCTTTAATGTCTGATTCTTGGGGAAGTAGTTCATAGGCCCAGCGACTAAAATTATATAAATCTTCAAAACTTAAATTATGTTGATTAAATCCCTCAGCAAAAACTTCTAAGCAGATTTTACCAATTTGGAATTTAAGCTCGTTATTGTTTGAGTTTTTAGCCCGACTAACGGCCTGTTCAAATTTACCATTTTTCCAGAGTTTGTCAATTTCTTCTGCTTCTATTGTATATTCTATTCTATTGATTAAATCAATAATAATGGGATGATGAGCATCAATTTTTTGGAGTTCTTTGAGTTGTTGTAATGCTTGAGGAGAATTAATGGTTTTATTGACTAAGTTTTGACGAATCTTTTCCGTTTTATGTTCAATTAAATAACTCCGAGATTCTGGGCTGTTTAAAAGTTCATACCAAAATTCAGCAAAACTCAACTGTTCATCTATATTTGATATAATGTTCCTTTGATTTTTACATAATCTGTCAATTTGATTAAACCATTCCGAATTAGCTGGAAATTCATGTTTAACTAATTTCAACACAGAAACAGCCTGTTTCCAACGGTTTTGTTGGAGATAATAATAGCCTTCTGAATAGGATAAAAACCCTTGAGCAAAACGTTCTGCTTCTGTTTTAGGAGATATCCCAGAGGGTTTAATTTTGATAGCTCGTTCTAAATCTCCTTCAAAAGCCGCAGCCACCGCTATGCCAAAAGGACTATAAAGAGCTACCAAAATTTTAACTTCTAAAACTGATGAATTTGTAACGGTTGGAAGTTGCAATGTTTTCAAAGAACGTTGATGACGTTCACAACATTCTGGTAAAATTAAAAGATGATTAATTTTAGCACTAAAGTTAGGAAACTTTTGAATTAATTGTAAAGTCAGGGTATCTCGACGGAAGCGATCGCGCAACTGTAAATACTCTTGAGGATGATCATCTTTGAGGGTATCAATACAAGTTGATAGCAAAGACTGTAAACGAGTAGAAACCTCTGGATAATTGACGGATTTGCCTTGTAACCAAGAAATATTTTTTAGGTTTAGGGATGGGTCAAGATTAAAATTTGCTAAAGCTGTTGCACCTGCTATTAACCAATCTCCGCGTTTATTAGGATAGATTTGAGCTTGATAGTAACAAGCAATAACCCAATTGTGCAAGGATTTAATATCGCAATTTTGAATCCATTGACTTTCTGTATTTTCAGCAATTTTTAACCAATCTTTTTCTTGCCAAATTTCTGACTCTAAACGAGGTTGGATGTGATCTTCTAAGTTAGATTTCACTATAGGATCAATACCAAATTTTTTGATAAAATTACTGCTACTAGACACAGCTAATTTCAGTTTATTATTATTAACATATTCTTCAATTTCTCTAATGGCTAACAAACGTTGACGTTGAGTAATATTTTGAATAATTAGACGTTGATCTTTAACTTGAGAATGAGCTAAAGATTGCCATTCCCGATCAGCTTGTGGCAAATTATTCTGCTTAAAATAGGCAAAACCTCGCAAGTAATTCGCCTGTTGTCCGGGGACTTTTTCTAAATAATGGATCACCTGATTCCAGTTCTCTGTTTTGACTGATAAAAGGCTTAACCGCATCCGAGTTTCTGTTAACTCTGGTAATAGTATTAAAGCTTCTTGGTAGTGCGTATCTGCTGTTTTAAAATCTCCCGATTTCTCAGCTAATAGTCCTTGATTAAATAATTTTTTACCCTGAATAACCCGACTTAATTGTCTGACTAACTCTTGTCCATCTGAACGATTAAATTGAGCTTGAGCCGGGTCTAATACAGCCAAAGCGTCCTTAAATTGACCTGCTTTTGCCATCGATCTAACTTTTTTTAAGGTTACTTCATATTGTTCTTCTTGCTTGACTTGAACAGAACTATTTTGAATTGCTGTTTGTAACTCATCAGTCACAAATAATTCCTGGGCTTGTGCAAAATAAGCTAAGGCTTGCTTAAACTGTTTTTGTTTAGCTTGCTCTTGACCTGTGGCGAAAAAACTTTGAAATTGATGGCGACATTTAATTTCTTTTTGACAACGCTCAGTGGATTGAATTAACTTCGGATCATCAATCAGATTTGTACATTTTTGATACAGTTGTACAACCTGTGATAAGACCGTAATATCCATAGGATTCTTTTGATCAGAATCTTCAAGTTTTCTTGCAGAAGCTAAGGTTTTTTGAACCATTTTAACTTGACTATGCCATTTGTTAACCTGGGGTTTAAATTTTTCTAGTAAATCTCCCATCGCCATATATCTAAATCTTTGTTCAAAAAAAGTAGGCGATGATGGCCATTGAGCGATGACTTTTTTACCAATTTGAACAGCTTTTAGGAGTTGCTTCCGTTGCGCTAATGTTCTAGCTTGTTGAATATCTTTTTTAGATTGGGCTGCTTTTTGAAAAACCTCAACAACACCCACTCCAAAAATAATTAGGCTTAAATAATTAATCCCATTTAAAATTGATTTCATGGACAATTTTCCTCTAAATTAGGAATAAAAAAGACTTCTCCGATTTCAATTGAGCTTTCTCTGCTTTTTAGGGTGGGGTTAACTGCAACAATTTTTGAAAATAACTGACTGCGACCGTAAAATTGAGCAGCAATTCTATTCAGAGAATCTCCCCGTTTAACGGTGTAATAAAAACCCCCACAGGATGATTGAGATCGAGTGAATTTTGGAGTAGATTTGATAGCAGGAGGCTTTAATTCGGGTAAAGGGGTGGTAGTAGTTGCTGTTGAGACTGGAGGAGATGGTTGTTGAGCAAATAGAGAGGTTCCCATTGCTCCTAAACCAAACCCTAAAACCAGAATTAAAAGGGCTAAAATCACCAATTTTCCCGAAATATTGGGTTGAGTATTTAACGAATTTCCTGCGGGAATTACTATTGACTTTTCGTTAACTACAGGGAGTTCTTGTAGTTGGCGAATTAGAGATAAATCAGTTTCGCAATTCGGGCAAATATTGTCTTCTATTTCCGGGCGATCGCAAACTGGACAAGTTAATTTAATCATTAGCGTGTTAATCCTGTAGCAATAGTTCCGGCGGGTAAATCCTGATCTAAATATTTCATAATATCAGGGCGAAGTTCATCAAAAATACGATTAATTTCATATTCATTCCCCTGTTTTAAAGCACTAATTAGTTGCGAGAATTTACCTTCCATGACTCTAGCATGACTAGGATTAATCCGATAAGCTTGTGCAACACCTTCACGAGTTAGACAGATTAACTTAACTAGATCTGGCAGGTTTTCCTGCTCTCGTCTTGCATCTTCTGCTAGTTTTTGCAGGGCTGATTTATTATTGTGTTCTAGGGCTTGATTTAAGTCTTGAACTAAGGTTTGTAATCGCTGTTTTTGGGCGGGATGAATTAAGGAATCACAAACCTCTAGGACAAACTCAAACATAGTTTGATAGAATTGAGCAGTATCTCGTTCTTCCGAGGCAAAATTCTCTAATTCTTTGAGTTTATTCTGAGCAGCTTCTAAGCGATCTGATTGAATATTATCATTATGATAAATTTGATTCGCTGATTTGATTACCTCTCCAGCAATTTCATTGGCATTTTGCACACCCGTTTCTGTTAAATTAGCAGCCGCATTCAGTTCTTTAATTCGTTGTTCCACCTGTCGAGAGATTTCTTCATTTATCCCTCCCCGTGAGAAAGAACAACTAACTTTAACCTCTGGTTTATTTTTGAGTGCAGCCATCATTTGTAAGGAGTTATTTTGTTCATCTAATTCGACCGTTACTAACACTTCTGTTCCCCGTGGATAGGGTTGATCTAAGGCTAACCACATATCGCCAATCCGTTCATCTCGGTCAGTGTTATCTAAATCTTTTCTCACCAGATCAGGACTAAAAAATTTAAAATGAATTAAGCGTTGTCCGTCAGCTTCTGTTTTAAAATTATGGAATTTTTTAACGGGAAGAATCTCTCCTTGCGGAATAATTATAAATCGAGGATCATTGACTAATTCAATACAATAATCACGGGAAACTGTTGTAACTTTTTCGGTTAATCCGGCTGCTACAATTGCCGCCCCTTCTGCAACCGCATACATGGGATTAGGATGTACTAAAACTTGATTTATTGGGAAAGCTTCTCGAATTTTTTGTTGGACTATAGGAACCTGTGAGGAACCTCCAACTAACAAAATTACATCAATTTGATCTAATGGATAATCAGAATATTTGATCACATCATAGCAAATTTTAACTGAACGCTCAATTAAAGGTGTAATTAATTGTTCAAATTTTTGACGAGTAATGGTAACTTGAATGGGAACCGCCATTCCTAATTCATCTAATAGAGGTGTGGAAGTAATAATCTCGGCGGAAGGCTGACTACTGAGTTGAATTTTGGCTTTTTCTGCTTCAATTTTCAGTTCTCCTAATAAACGAACCCGTTGATAATGGGGCATTTTGGCAATTAATTGATCAAAATTATTTAAACCTTCTTGACGGGCAACTTCTTGCTTAACAAATTCAATAATTGAGTGATCAAAATCATCTCCTCCTAACCATAAATCCCCGGCTTTAGCGGATTCAATAAATTGATTACCCACCGCCGTCACAATTGAACAATCTAAAGTTCCACCCCCAAAGTCATAAACTAAAAGGGTTTTAACGTCATCAGAATTAGCACTATAACTATAGGAAATAGCAGCAGCAGTGGGTTCGGGAAGCAGTTCTCGCAAACTTAATCCGGCTTTCCCAGAGGCGATTTGAGTGGCATATCTTTGTTTATCATTAAAATAGGCAGGAATAGTAACAACGGCTTGATTAATGATACTTTTCTGTCCGGTTTTAGCTTGGTGAGTTTGAGCATTTTGGACTAATTTTTTGAGGATTTCTGCCGCAATATCTTCGGGTTGATATTCTTTTCCCCCTAACCAAACGGAAAGACTATTATCTGTTCCTTGAGTGGATTTAGTAATTTTATAACCAAAGCGAGATAATTGTTCTTGAATAACGGGATCATTAAACCCTCGTCCGATGAGACGTTTAATCGAAATGATCACGTTTTCGGGATCGTTTTGCAATTGATTATAGGCACTATTTCCAACTTTAATTTTACCTTGATCTAAGGCGACGACTGAACGGGTTAATTTTCGATCTGGTGGGGTGTTATCCTCTGCCGTTACGACATCAGTATGGGCTAATTTAAAAGCTGCTACTGAGTTGGTTGTACCGAGATCAATTCCAACGATGTCACCCATGATGTTTGTCCTAATTTAATCTAATATTGATGATTTGTTTGAGTGTAGAAACCGGGTTTCTTAGGGTTATGTTTAATTCATGTTTTACCTCCGACTTAACTCTGGAATTTTTTGGATCAGATAACCATTACTTCGCAATAGTTTTCGAGCGAGTTCTTGTTTTTGGATAAAGTTGGGTGATAAATTTTGAGATGAACCTCCTAAACCTAAACGGTAGATGACTTCTTTTGCTGCAATGGAGCGATAATCAAACCCCATTGAGTCGGCAAAAAGGGCGCGGGAAGTATCGCTTTCATTCAGTTTTAAGGCTTGTTTCCAATAGCTTAAAGAAGCATTAATTTGCAGGGCGGCGGTTAGGGCTGTTGCTAATTTTAAGTTAGCCCAATAATGATCGGGATTTAAACTCAAGGCTTGCATATAACATTGACAACTAATCATTAAGGATTCTCTGGCGTGAGCCATAATTCTTTTAGCACTTTCTTGGGCTTGTTCTGCACCTAGATTTTTAGCAGAAATTCCCAGTTGTTCAAAGAAATGTCGATCATATTGTCCGGCAAAAATGCCATCTCCCCAAAAAGAACTATAACTGTGATCATAAGCTTCTCCAGCTTGAAATAACTTTTCAGAATTTAATTCTGCCTGGGCTTGTTCATAAATTGCAAAACCTTGAGGATTAAGTTGTTTCATTTTATTTAAAATGTTGGAATCAATTGCTATATCTGGTTGATTTTTAACGAGATTTTTTACTTCAAATTTTGGCTTGTATGTTTCTAATTCTGGAATAATATCTTCTGATATTTGATCAGAGGAATAATTTTCGGGTTGCTCAATAACTGGAAATCCAGGTAAATCAGTCTTGAGAATAAAATCGTCCTCAAAGTCGCTTAAGCTCAAATCTTCTTCTTGAGTTTCGAGGTTTTCTTCCGTTAAACTTTTGATTTTGATGGGGGAGTTACTCTCAATATCAAAAAAGGAAAGTGTTTGATTTTCAGAATCATTTTTTAGGCTATCAATTGCTCGAAAAGCTGGGATAACTCTTTTTAGTCCCGAATTCCATAAAGAATAAAAATATAGATAAAAACTGAGGTTGATTGACAAAACTAAGGATAGAAAAATACTTCTCGCCCCTAATATCATTTGAAGATTAACTGAGGCAACAAAAATAGTAAAAATGATATTGTATAAGATGACAGCAATTCCCAAAAATACTGCGATTTTTGATTGTTTTTTAATCCATTGACCTAATAAGAAAAAAGGTATTATTAAAAATACAAATATCCCCGGAATCATAAACCATGAATCATTGATTAATTCCCGTGAATTCAAATCAGGACGTGAGTAAGCCCAAATCATATCAAAATAACTACCAAAACTAATCAAACAAATCAACAGGAAAATATAAGGAATCCCGTATAACAATAAGTGAATTTTTCCAATCAAGAATAGGGTTTGGTAAGCTTTGGGTAAAACAATATTGGGATCAGTAGGTGAGCCAGGTATGGGCTTCCCATCTAACAAAATTTGTAAATATTGAAATCCTAATATTCTAATTAATTTAATATGCAGTTCTGAAGTTTGATTTACAGTAAAATATTTGCCTTTTCTCAATTCCTTACGTTTAGGAATAGTAGCAATTTCTTGACCATCAAAATAAATAACAGTATTTTTCCAATGTTTATTCCAAGAAACAACTAATCTGGGTTCTAAAGCATAGGTCTGGTTTTTCATGGTCAATTAACAGGTATGAAAACCTGGGTAATGAGTCAAAATTTTGTAGCAATGAATGGGGATATTAGAGAAAAATCTTGATCCGCTCAAAGCTTTTAATTTGGGGGATTTAAGGAGCTACTAATAATACAAATATCAGCGCTGCTCTGATGAAATTG
>Ga0082207_1000214_pt1 | contig 34091 bp, 33 predicted proteins | sample LakMenEpi10Aug09_FD_71540 | JGI IMG/M metagenome (GOLD analysis project Ga0082207, IMG submission 71540)
TCTGACATTGCAATTGGAATTAGGAAAAGCGATCGCTCCTTATAAGGAAGTAATTGTAGAAGAGGCATTAGTGCGATTATTGGAGCAATTTGCAGATGACCGTTCAGGGTTAATAGAAGTGTTAGTATCAAGGCAAAAAAGCCGGGATAAACCTTGATATATCGCGTAGCAATCAGCAAATAAAAAAAATATTGAAAACGGGGTCATCAGAAAATAGCGGGTGTGAAAGCTGATTATGGGATACCCTAAAGAGTGGAAACAATTATCTAAATCTATCAAGGAAAAAGCTAATTGGTGTTGTCAGAAATGTAATCGCCTTTTGCCTCCAGATCAACCAAAGGAATCCCGTGCATATCTACAAGTTCACCACTGGAATCGTGACCCATCAGACAACAGACCCGAAAATCTAGTAGCTTTATGTCCAAAGTGTCATCTTAGTTATCATCGCGGTGGTAAGGGTAATATTTCTGTGGGGCAGTTGTCGTTGTTTGATTTGTCGGGATTTGAGAATCATTGAATTTTATCGTGGGAAATTTATCTAACTAGATTAATTATGAAAACCCTAAAACAATCACCAACGTTAAAAGCAACATTTCAAAAAAAAATAGATGATAAAAAAACTGCTAAACACCAAGAAATTCATGAAATTTTAGGTGATAGTGGATTAAGTAAACTAAGTTCATTAATGTATGAATTTCGACAAGCCAAAAACCAACTTAAAGGTAATATAGGAGAATGGAGTATATCATTAATATTACAGCACTTTCCTGATACTTGGATAATGTTCAATAATGCTTTAATTCCTACTAATAACTCAAGCAGTTTGACGGAAATAGATCACCTAATTATTGGCTCAAAAGGTGTTTTTTTATTAGAAGTCAAAACATGGAAAGGATCATTTAGTGCATACAAAGATAAATGGAAACGTCGAGAAAATAACAATTGGGTAGAAATTCCTAATAGTCCTACATCTCAAAGTATTTATCATCAACAAATGTTTAACCACTGGATTACTTCTGTAATTCCTAACCTCCCTAATAATTTCATTTTCGCACCTGTGGTATTTCCTATTGCTAAATGGTTAGGAGTTAATAATTGTTCAGTACCAGTTTTTCAAGGTGTTTCTACACTACTGGAAATGATAGCTAATTGTCCTGAATGTTTAACGCCAGAACAAGTACAATTAATTGCTAAAAACGTTGAAAACCTTACACTTGCTGAAAATTCTACCACAATTCCTAAACCAATTCCTAAGCCTAAACTTATTAAACGTCAAAATCCTAATACTTTTCACAAAGAATAGGATAAATCAAGGTTTAAAAATCTAATGGTTTACCATTAAAATGATCATGTATCTTTTGAGGATGAAGCCAACTTGGTAACGTCTTTTCAACATCCTCAAGGTTATTCCCAGCCGTATCTACTAAACCATACCTAACAACGATTCTAGGTAATGGTGTTTCCCCATTAGCTGAAAACTTTTGCACTAGAATCATGCCAGCCTTGCGAGTGTCCTTAGTCCCCTCAGGGAAAGTGGTATTTGTGTCATTATGGGTTATTCCCAAAACATAACATTTAGCTTTTCTAGGATCGGTCAAAGAGAACTTAAACCAGGTATCTGCTATATCACCTACAATCCCCCTTAAATTAGTAAACTCATCTACAATCACTTGTAGTCTATCTTGTGGTTTAGATTTGATTCTATTACCCCAAAATATAATATTATCTTGCATTGTAGCAGCTATATTATCTTCTATTTCTGCAATATTTTTAGGTTTTAAAAACTTCCAAACATCGGCATTGTCTCCGGTAGCGTGACGATCTATTAAGTATTCTATTGGCGCGTATAAACAGTATTTTCTAATTAAAGCGATCGCACTTGCAGTAGTAGTTTTTCCACTACCAGGATTACCAATCAACCATAGCGGTTTTAATGCACTAATGATAAACCATAAATACCCATCTTCATGAGATTTTAAAGCATCAATTAATGATTGTTTCAATTGCTCATTAGGAGTAGGTTGATTAAAATCTTGATTAGATTTTGATAGCTTGTCAATTTTGCGATGAATTTCTAAAGATTCTAGGTTATTCTTAGCAGTTTCTTTCTCTAATTGTGATAATTGAAGTTGATGATTTTGTAATGATAATTGACCTTGTAATTGTCCATTAAGATGGTCAAGTTGTACCTCACCCTTACTCTTCAATTGCTGTATAGTTTCCTGAGTTTGACGGGCTATGACTTGTTTAGTAATTTCCGATTGATTTGATTTACTAAACCCAAATAAGTCAATGTGGTTTTGTTCTACAATATCTGTCTCTAATGCTTTTATTTTTAATAATTTGAATTGAGAATGTATAGCTTTTTCCTGACTATCAGTAAGAAATTTACTAGTAAAGTAAGAAGCAAATAAACACAAACTAGCACACAGTGCAAAATTAGTAGCCGTATAATTTTCTGGTGGTAAAATTTTAACTACCTTTATATTATTATCAAATAAAAAGTTACGTCGTTCACGATCAACTAAATATGATATACCTCTTTTAATATTACGTCCTTTACAATTATCCTTAACATAGCAATACAAAGTTTCATAGTGTTTTATACTATCACTAAACATAGGAATAGATAAAACAAGACCAAAAAATAAAAGTGTTCCTACCAACGAAGTAAAAAAACATCTTTGATCCATCAATTTGTTGTTAAAATCCTCTATTTCTTGCATATTAATTAGTAAAAAAATGATAAATATAATTAATAATTCCTGTCTTTTTAAGGAATATCAACAATGAATTGATATTATAAAGAACATCCACAAAACCAGTAATAAAATAATTAATGGCGATCGCACCACCCAATCCAGATAAAAAATAACTCCAAATCCGTCTGATTCTAATTCTTATTATCATTGTTTTGACCCTTTAAAAATATTCCTAACAATGCGATCGCACTCAATAAAACTAAAAAACTAATTCCTAAATCTGGTAATTGAAAGCTTAAACCTTCACTACTTTTAATTTGTTGGTAAGTTTGAGCGATCGCCTGTTTAGTCTGGATAATTTCAGAAGTAATTTTAGATGTACCACTAAAACTTACCACACCACCAACTACTAATTTAATTATAGCTATTAATGGTTTTTCTCCTAATTTTATTTCCCAAGAGTCAGAACTCATAGAAAAACTAAAACTATCCCCCACTTCAATTAATCCTGGTAAAAGCGACACAACAGCACTAGCAACTTGAATAATGGCTAATGTAACCTGCAAATGAAAAAGTAACCAACTAAGGCTACAGGACGATATTTGACAAGCCAAAAATAATAATCCTGAATCTATTCTTTTTCTCGCTTGAATATCTGCATAAAGTTTATTTTCAATATGAACAAGATAACGGGTTGTGTCACCCTGCTGCGGTGTTTCTTCACCATCAAGAATATTTTCTAAATCATCAGGTGATTGTGTTATCATAATAATCACTTTTCTACATATTGGTTTAATACCCTGTCATGATAATTGATAGGGTATTTTTTATTATTAGAATCCTAAAGCAGATCTAATTTCTGCCATTCTTAACCTTATTCCTGATAAATAATCTTTTTGTGGAATAAGGTCATAACGAGCATTTTCACCCTTACCTAATGCTTCATTAATAGTTTTAGCTTGATAAGTCTCATCAGAAGCAACTTGTTTAATCTCTGGACGGTTTGACTGTTCCAAAAATGAAGTTTGTTGATCAACTTTAGTAAAATGAGCATCTACATATCCCTTAATTTGAGCATAATTCATTTGATATTTATGACGAATATTTTCGGCATTTGTCCCAATTACAAATTCTTGTGCTGATTCTTGTCTTTCGTGATTATATTTTTGCTGCCCCAAAGTCACCTGTGAGGCAGATTTATTAATAGCTGTAGCACTTTTCCCAGCCTGTAATAGAATATCAGCGATCGCTTTGTTATAAACTTCTGAACCGTTGATAATTTCTAAATATGCTTGTGAAAGTTTAGGAGCTAATTCTTGGGATAACCTACCTTGACGAGCTAATTCTCCTATCTTTTCTGCTGCTTGAATATCACCATTGAGAGCGCGATCAAAATCATCAAGTGATACTCCAAATTTAGATCTCATCACTTGTGAAAGCCGTCTGCCCCTAGGCAAGATATGGTTTTTTAATCTATTCATGGTTTTAACTCCAAATAATTGTTAGGGTCGGTAAAGTAGCGATGATCCAGTTTAATTACACTACTATTAAAACGATAATTATCAATAATTACTAATCCAGAAATTATAATAACTATCGAAAGAAAATAAATGATCAAAGAACTATCAAGTTTGATAATTAATGATTCATCACGCTGAAATCTTAAAGGCTGCAAGTGCTTTTGTAACTTGACTTTTAAAATCTCTATTTGTTTGTTGAAGATCGTTGTTTATACTTCTTAGTCCATCACCTAACAGTTGAGAGTTTTTGTTACTATCGTTTATTACAACATCACGAACTTCATTAATGAAACTATTGATTTTAGCCTGATTTACAGATGCTTTATGAGTTACAAAAACCATAATAGCTGATTTAATAGCATCAAGATCACTATCAAGATCACTTGAAAAATCATTGATATTTTCAGCTATTAAAGATATCTCAGAAGCATCAAGTACAATTCCCATCTGACCAGCACTTGAAGAGCTTGTTATTACTCATTCTGTTATTGGTATTAATGTGCATGATGTGAGACTTGTAGCTGCAATGCTAGTTCATGGGATAACTCACATTCTGACATTTAACACCAAGGATTTTGCTCGTTACTCGGAAATAATAGCTGTTAATCCCACAAAGATGAATGAATCTGAGAACTCTATCTTTTAACATCACTCTGGTAATCTCTCTAAATTCTCCCTCGCAATATTCCCCCAATATTCATCTTTATATTCAACATATATCTCTAACGCTTTTTGTAAATTTGTTCTAGCTTTTGTATAATCTTCCTGTGCTTCTGCCAGTGCGCCTAAACCGTGGTAAGTTGAGGCTTGAGAATATCTATCGCCAAATTCGATTTTGATAGATAAAGCTTGTTGATAATAGTTCCGTGCTTGGGCATATTCCCGCATTTTTTGGGCTACTATTCCCAAATCGTGGTAGGTTGCGGATTGAGAATATCTATTGCCAAATTCGATTTTGATAGATAAAGCTTGTTGATAAAAGTCCCGTGCTTGGGTATATTCCCGCATTTCTTGGGCTACTCTTCCCAAATTGTGGTAGGTTCTAGCTTGAGAATAGCGATCGCTAAATTCGATAAAGATAGATAAAGCTTGTTGAAAAAAGTCCCGTGCTTGGGCATATTCCCGCATTTCTTGGGCTACATATCCCAACTGGTGGTAGGTTCTAGCAGTAGATATTTTTTTACGTCTTAATTCTGTATTTTCAACCTCCGATAATATTGTTAATTTCTTTTGATATAATTCTTGAGCTTTTTGATAATCTTTGGTTTGCAAATAACAATTGGCTAGATAATCAAAATTAGTTTTTTGCCACCATTCCCGCAGATAATTTAACAGAGTTGTTTTTCCCGTTCCTCCCATTCCCTTTAACAATAAAACATTGTGTTTTAACAATGCCTTCTCAATTTTGAGAATTTCCAAATCTCGCCCGACAAAGCCATAAGTCGGTAAAGGAAACCGATATTCACTACCAACAGTTTCAAAATATTTCTCTTCTTCTTCTGGAGTAAACTGACGTAAATTAAAATTCACCGACTGGTTATAATAAACCACAGGTAATAACCAATCTTCTAACTTAATCAACTTATTAAAATAGGCTTTCCGTTCCTTATCATTAAACAATTCTCGCCGACTTAATCTAATAGCTTCCGTGATAGGTTTATCAGCAAATAAATGTTTATATAAATGTTCCATCATCAACTTAGCCGCAGTCACGGTGACAGAATAACCCATTGCTACCACCATCTGCATTCCCGCACTCATTAACCGACTACCTAAACTGGTTTCTCTGACCTCTTCTTCTGTATTTTGTAGAGATGTTGTTGTGTTTTGTAGAGACGTTGTTGTATTTTGTAGAGACGTTGTTGTATTTTGTAGAGACGTTGTTGTATTTTGTAGAGACGTTCCATGGAACGTCTCTACATTATTTTGAGGTGATTTCACTTGCTTACCCGACTGACAAGCATTGAGAATACATACAGGAATACCCTTACCAGTCAGCAAAGCGGCTAATTCCGACGCTTCGACCAAATCAACCTTCCCTTGATTCTCCCCCTCAAACGCCAAAAACGCCTTCACACCTTCAAAAGGCTGCAAATCATCCCGTCCATAGCGTCCTTTGAACAAATAACGATTAACTGCACTGGGTTTTTCAACCTGTTTATGAGTCAATAACGCCCCGTGCATATCCAAATGGATAATATGATAAAAATTCGCGCCCTGTGCCTCCAAATGCTGGGATAATGCCTGATATGTTCCCGGACGCAGCAACTCTACATTTACCCGTAATTTACCATTTTCGATTAATTCTACCAAAGGTCGGGAAATTGTCCGATAACCCGCATCCTTTTCTTCATCAGGACGCGCTACCACTACCAGCAAGTTAATAACTGGAGAAAGTGGCAAATTTACAGACCCAACAGCAGAGTTAACGCTTTTTCGCAGCATTACACAATCTACAGCTAAAGGTCGGGGAAAATCTGGATCTTGCAATGCTTCCCAATGCAATGCTTGAAATTCCGGCGTTTTACTAACTATTTCTATTTGTACTTGACTGAGATTATTTTTAACTTGTTGATATTTGCTGTATGCTTTCTTATCCTGAAAAACTTGTTCAAACAGCTTTTCACCGTAGGTTTTAACGCTATTTTTTGCCCTTTCAGCTTTGACTGTCCCAGTCATAGGAAAAACCAGCCACTCTTCAAAATACCATTCTAGATCCTCTTCTTCCTGATGAGTGAAGGGGTCAGTAATAATAATGTCATATTCACCGTCACCAAAACTGAGACTGGCTGCAAATCCTGTTGCTGTTTGCTGTTGTTCCCGAATGGTAATCACTGGCATAAAAATGACATTCCCTAGATCATCTCATGAAGCAAATAGAACCCATGGCTGGAAACCCACGGAGGTGGGTTTTGCCTGTGTAGATGCGGTTTTTAAACGCCTTTTTATTTTAACTTACTTACTTTGATTTGGCTTCTAGATTTTCCAAACGGCTTTTCAATTCCTGATTTTGCTGTTTAATTTGATCTAGTTCCTCTCGTAACTGCTTTAGAGTTTTGTCTGTGCCTATATTCTTTTGCACCTTACTAACTTCTTCCTCAGCGTAGCGACGAACACGACCATCTGCGGTTTGATTCGCTAAAGATTGCAAAATACCAATCGCTTTTGGGGTTTCCATTTGTCCCAAAGCTGTTAAAACCGCTACCTGAGTTAAAAAGAATGTTTCCCTGGCGATTTCCGATAATCGATCTAAAATCCTTTCTATATTAGCCGGAGTTTGACCAGTGGAAATTTTGCCTAAAGCGCGAATTGCGGAGAGTCGTAAGGGTTGTGGTATACCTATTTTTGTGTATTCCAACAGTAAATTTAAAGCCGCTTCCGAAGATTTAAATTCAGATAAACCAGCTACAGCCCCACTGCGAACAACTTCATTCCAACCTGCTCTTTCCTCTAATACAGATTTTAGCAGTTTAATTACTTTATCTTCATGGGGTTTATCTTCTAAATGCGCCGCTGCTATAGCTCCAACAGTTCTACAAGCGGCAGCTTCTACATAATAGCTTGCATCTCCATCTTGTACAAAACCTTTTACAGCTTTATAGCTATTATGAGTTTTTATTTGTGATAAAGCACCAATCACCGCTCGACGCACAAAGGGGCTAGGATCATTTAAACCAGCTACTAAACCATCAAAGGCTTGATCTAATTGAACTTCTGCCAATTGTTTAACTACTTCAACGCGAACGCCCCAAAAAGAATCATTTTTCAAAGCTAAGGAGAGAGCTTGAGTTGCTTCCAATCCGCCTTTCTTCGCTAAAGCTTCCGCCGCATAAATGCGAGAAATCGGGTCGAGATCAAATTCTAACTGGGCTTTTAATTCAGAAATTGGGTATTCTAAAGTAACAGTTTTTAAGTAATTATTCCCCACATCAAAACTAATAAAATCAGGTTTTTGTGATAAAGGAAAGTAAAAACTTTGTTCTTTTTCATGTATCCGCACTGTAAAATTTATTAGCTGTGGATTTTTCTTGTATCCAAAACCAATGGGAATTTTCAGATTAAATAAATCCTTACTTTCAGCTTTAGCTTGGGTTTGAGTGACAGTCACCTTTGCCAAATTTGCATCATTATCCCAAGAATAAGCTACCTTAAAGTCAGGATGACCACCACGATAGACATATTGATCAAAAAGGAAAGCTAAATTCCGTCCTGTGGCTTTTTCAATGGCTCTTAATAAATCTATAGTTTCCACAGTTTGGTGAGCATTGTCCTGGACAAAAGTTTGCACAGCTTGCCAAAATAACTCATCTCCCAATTCTGCCCGAATCATGTGATAAACACAAGATCCCTTTTCGTAAATATGGCGGTCATAAAGTTCGATCGCTTCTCGGTAAACATGAGTTACCATAGGTCTACGGTAGCGACTACTATCTTCATTAAAATAACTTCGCGCTTCCGATAATCGGTAATATGCGGCTTCTTCGTTGCCATATTCCCGTTCTGTCCACATTACCTCAGAATAAGAAGCCATACCTTCCTTAATCCAAGCGTGGGACCAATGTTTAATAACCACCAAATCCCCAAACCATTGGTGTGCCAGTTCGTGAACGACTAAACTTTCAGTATTACGGTTGTCTAATATAGCTCGTTCGTCCAATAAACATCGGTCAGTTAATAGAGTGGTAGAAGTATTTTCCATTCCTCCAAAAATAAAGTCATCTACACAAACTTGGGCATATTTGGGGAAAGCGTAAGGATAACCATACTTTTCGCTCAAGAATTCGATCATTTGGGGAGTTTTGCCCATACTGCGTTTAGCATCTGCTTCTCGCCCCTTTTCGACGTAATAGGTAACGGGTTTACCATGCCACTCGTCCCGAATTTCCGCAAAATCACCAACGGCCAAAGTCATTAAGTAGGTAGGATGGACTTGTTGCTGTGACCAATGGTAGGTTGTATGTTTTGCCTCTGCTATGGTGTCAACCAGTTCACCATTGGAGATAGCTACCAACGGTTGAGGAACACGGACGCGAATTTCTGAGGTTGATAATTGACCGGGGTAGTCGAAACAAGGAAACCAATAGCGAGAATCTTCGTCCTCTCCTTGAGTCCAGACCTGGGTGGGTTTGTGGGGGTAGTGTTTGTCTGGTTGAATAAAGTAAATACCTCGCTGGGGTTTTTCAGCAGAGTAAGCGATCGCAATTAACAAGCGATGACCAATTTCGGTTGGTTGTGACAGGTTAATACAAAGTTGTTCTCCATCATATTCAAACTTTTCTACAACTTCGTTTACCTGTACAGCCTCAATCTTCAAATTGACAGCATCCAAAGTCAAGAGCTCAATGCCATTCCGAACTGGCAATAGACGAATATTACAACTTCCGTAGCACTTTTGGGCAGGAATATCCAAACTGATATCCAAAAATATATGTTCTACCTGTCCAGGACGGTCAGGGTTATAGTGTGGTTTTGCCCCTGGTAACTCGAACCTTTTGTGTCCGGTTTTTTCGGTATCAAAATAAAACTGCGACATTGATTATTACTAGCCTTATAATCCTGAAACATTTACTGGGATGTAAGTCATACAAATAAAGAAGTGTAGCGTAGTATGACATCTTTTGACTGCTTGATCCTGGTAGCGTCGGCACTATCTGATCTACAGATTGATACAGCTAATTTAGCTACTACTGTTACACTTAAAACTCCAGATATCGCACTCTTTACTGCCTCGGTTCAAGAGGATCTTGGTCCGTGATCAATTTTTATTGAGTACAAATACCGCTAATTTTCCATATAGTTTTAGAATAACTTGAAGGTGACAAATTGACTATTTTTTTGAAGAATTAAGAGATCATTTGCGGATTCAGCCCTGACATGGTGTAGTATTATTTAGAGCCAACTACAAATATTAGACGAGAATAAATTCTTGAATGATACGTGAATTTTATCAGTAAATGCTGTAAAATTAGCTCTACTAAACTAACAAATCCCTAGAATATACTTGTTTGTCATGAATTATCAATAAATTCTCCCACTCACCAATAAATATTTCATAAAATCTGTTACAACATTTACACAAATAAGGATCATTTATCAATGTCTGACCAGAAATCATCATTTTTAATTCCTGTGATTGGTACTGCTGTAATCATAGCAGGAGGTCTAGCAGTTTATATGTATCTCAAAGGTAGTCCGATTAGTTCTAACCCTTTAACTAGTGCTAAATTAGTACCTGGAACTGCATTAATGGCAACTTATATTGACACTAATCCTGAGTTCTGGAATAAGTTACAGCAGTTTGGTACACCAGAAGCACGGAAATTACTGACAAAAGAGTTTGAGAATTTCAACCAACAAATGTTGAATAATACTCAGATTTCTTACGAAGCAGATATCAAGCCTTGGGCTGGTGGTATAATGATTGCAGCCCTACCACCAGATGCAAAAAAAGTATCCCAGGATAACTTTCGCTCACCCGAAAACCCCAATTATTTGTTAGTGGTAAGTATTAAAGACAAAATAGCTGCTCTGAAATTTGCCAATAAATTAAAAGACCAAAAAAACATCAAAAATCAGGAATCGGACTACAAAGGTCAAAAAATTATCGAATCTATAGGTCAAGGGAAACCGATATATACAACTGTTTTAAATAATGACCATTTACTTTTAACATCAAATAAACAATCTGTAGAAAAAGCTATTGATACCTATAAAGGTGAACCTTCTTTTGCAACTAAAGAAGGTGCATACGATATTCTTACCAAGGGTGTGGATATTAAGAATAGTTTAGCGCAAATTTATGTGCCTGATTATGCCAATATGGTACAAAAATTAACGGCTTCCAATCCCCAATCTCAACAATTACCCCCACAAACTATGGCACAAATTAAGCAAGTTAAATCACTTATAGCAAGTGTGGGAATAGATGATGAGGGATTGAGATTTAAAACCATTGTGAATTTAGATCCGAAATTGAATAAATTTCAATATCAAATCACTCCGGGAAAGGTAATAGGACAATTTCCTAGTGAAACAGTTACTTTAATCAGTGGACAGGGGATTAGTAAAAGTTGGCAAACTTTTGTGGAACAGTCTAAAGATTATCCTGAATTAAATCAAGGAATACAACAAGCACGAACTCAATCAAAAACCCTGCAAATTGATTTAGATAAAGATATTTTTAGTTGGATGAATGGAGAATTTGGCTTAGGTGCAATTCAATCTAATCAAGGGTTGTTAGCTAGTGTGGGTTTTGGGGGTGCGTTAGTATTGGATACGAGCGATCGCAAAACGGCCGAAGCCACTCTCACTAAACTCGATAATTTTGCCAAACAGCAACGGCTGAATGTCGCTCAAAAAACCATTGGTGGTAAAAATGTCACAGAATGGCAAATTCCCCAACAAGGCGCTTTGGTGGCACATGGTTGGCTCAATGATAATACAGTATTTATAGCTATTGGTGAACCCATTGCGGAAACACTAGCAGATCGCAAAGGTGCAGCACTTGATCAAAGTGATAATTTTAAAAATATCACGGGTTCTTTGCAAAAACCTAATGGTGGTTATTTCTATTTAGATATGAACAAAACTAAAACTATAATTGAGCGTTTATCGGCTCAAAGTCAGCCTTTATCTGCGGACGCTACAGCTATTTTTGATTCTATTCGCGGTGTTGGTGTGACTATTAATAGTCCTAGTCAATCAATGACGCAAATGGAAATGTTGTTGTCTCTGAAATCTGGTAAAGGGAAATAATATTCTTGATGAATTTTTTCAAGCAGAGGCGCTCTAGTCCTGGGGTGAGATATAAACTCATTCCATGACGGCTAATACGGATTTTGGTATAAGTTTTTCTTTAAACCAAATTATTCTCGCGGGTAAGTTGTCTAGCTTGATTCCGGCTTTTTCTAAGTTCAATCTTTCGGAAATTGCTAAAATCAAATTATCACAATTTGCCCGTCTAACTTGAGCAAATTTCTTTTGTAAATATTCTGGTCGCCAATAACCAACAATTTCTAAAATAAACACCCGCCCGTCGGGGTGAACTAGCCGAAAATCGGGAATCATCACACTACCAGGAATAGGAATTAAATCCACTTCTCTTTCTAAAATCCAACCACTTTTTAAGGCATCCCATTTACTCGCAAAAGATTCCTCCAACATACTATCATAGGGTTTACCAGGGGGATAGTGAGAGACTAATCCGCATTCAGAATTAAGGGTAAAACGTCCGGTTTTCCATTCATTTGTGTAAAAATCACGGGTTTGTAAGGTCGCTGACAAACTCCATTTTGTGACATGAAGTAAAGCGGGAATTAATTTGGCTATGGCTAAACCATAGCGGGTACTGGGGGTAAATAAACTTGTCGGACCATCTACACTAATTGTAAAACCATGCTCGGCATCACCTTCAATATAAGCCATTAATTGAAATAGCTTTAAATAACGAAATAAAAGTTTATATTCTCCAGGAACATTACGATGAGCATTTAATACTAATTGACTAGCTTTGTAAAAAACTCCTTGAATTTGAGATAAATTATAACGATGTAAAACTTCTTCTGGTTTAGGAGTATCAAAAGCAGTTAAAATTTTATTTTCTAATAAATCAGCATAAAGTCCATTGCGGATTTGAATAGGTAAAATTTCCTGGTTGAGTTCTTGGCTTAAATCATCAGCAATTTTATTTAAAATAATATCAGTTGCTTCTCGACTAGAAACGGATTTTGCTGCTAGTGAAAATACTTTTTCTCTTAACATGGGTGGTTCGAGGGGACTAACTATTTCAAAGGTGCAAAAACTACTTTTGAGAATATAAGCCAAACCCCGTTTCATGCGGTAATCTGTTGTATCTCCTTCAAAGTCTGCTAACTGACGTTCTAGTAATCCTTGAGTTTTCCCCACGGCTTCCTCAAAAAAACTAATTAATTCCGTCGCTAAATTCAAATGTTTTTGATCAAGTTTCAGTCTTTTTGGGATAATCTCTTCGCCGTTTTGGCGGTGTATCAGTAGGTCTGTTGGTAACATCTTTCTTTTCTGTTGAATAATTAATTTCTAATTGTTCTGCTGCTTTTAAATCTCTTTTCTTTTCACTACTATAAATAACTTGTAAATTCGCTTTTTGTGGTTTTTCTTCTTGGCTATGATTTTCTCCTCTGCGTCTGGCTGAAGTTCCCTCTTCGCTGGTATCTTCGGCTATAACTTCATATAAAATTGCTTGTTTATTTGCTAAGTTGCCTTTTCTTAATATTCTCCCTAAACGTTGAATATATTCTCTGGTTGAACCTGTTCCTGATAAAATAATGGCAATAGTAGCTGCGGGGACATCTACACCTTCATTTAAGACATTAGAAGCCACTAAAGTATTATATTCACCTTCCTTGAATTTAGTTAAAATTTCATGTCTTTCTTTAACTGGTGTTTGATGAGTAATTGCTGGAATTAATAGGTCTTGAGAAATGCGATAAACTGTGGCATTATCAGCAGTAAAAATTAAAATTCTTTCGGGATAATGGGTAGCTAATAAGTCTACAAGTACCCGAATTTTCCCATCTGTTCCTAAAGCAATTTCTTTGGCTTGACGATGGGCTAACATCGCTCTACGTCCAGGTTGAGAACGCGCACTCATTTGTACAAACATTTGCCAACCTTGCAAACTTCCTAAAGATATTTTTGATTGCTTTAAAAAATCATTGCGAGTTTGAATTAATTGACTATATTTTTCTCGTTCTAATGGGGATAATTTAACTTTAATTTGCACAATTTCATGAGCCGCTAAAGCTTTTCCAGCTAAATCTTCAGCACATTTGCGATAAACTTCCTTACCAATAAGAATATCTAAATCTGTGTGTTTTCCGTCTGTGCGTTCTGGTGTAGCGGAAAGTCCTAAACGATAGGGGGCGATCGCATATTCTGCAATTACTCTATTAAAACCCGTAGGTAAATGGTGACACTCATCAAAAATAATCAAAGCGTATTTATTACCTAGACTTTCCGCGTGAATTGCCGCACTATCATAGGTAGCAACTAAAATCGCGGTTCTATCCCGTGAACCACCCCCCAGTAAACCTACTTCCCCATCAGGAAAAGCCGCTACTAAGTGAGCATACCACTGGTGCATTAAATCCAATGTTGGTACGACAATTAACGTCGTGCGCGGTGTAGCTTGCATCGCCATTTGCGCCAAATAAGTCTTTCCCGCCGCCGTAGGTAATACAACTACCCCCTGTCGTCCTGCGAGTTTCCAAGCCGCTAACGCCTCATTTTGGTGGGGATAGGGAGTCATTTCTAAACTCGCAACCAACTCCACAGGATAAAAAGCCTTAGCTTCATCAATAAAATCCGTTGCTTCTACTTGCAATGCTTCAACTAAGGACCGGTATCTAATAGCGGGAATCCGAAACTTTTCGATTCTATCATCCCAAACTGCATAATCTATCCAAGTTTTACTTCGTGGTGGTGGATGTAAAATTAATGTACCACGATCAAAAGTTAAGGTGGGATGACGACCCATTTATTTTCTCTGAATACGGTGACAGGGATTTAACTACCCTTGACAATCTCCGTCCATTTGTCCGGGAGTGGCAATTGCTTTTAATCCCCAATCTCATAATTATATGCTATGGCTACAATGATAATTATTGTGATCTTCTCTATTAACTAAAGTGTCAGACTCTTTACCATTACGCGACCATTATCTAGCTTTAATTAACGACATTATCGAAACCACTCTCAAGGGTAAAATTAGCTCTGTAGAGCAGGTTTATCAAATGTTGCTCAAAGGTATCACTTCCGGGACAGGGGAGGTATTTGAATTAGTTTTGAGCGATCGCCTCAATGCTATACAATCTCAGGTAGACTCGGAAACGGACGAACTCAAAACAGCCAAAGCTACCCGCAGTTTACGCGCCGCTAAAACGATTCAAACTCAATGGCAACGGTGGCAAGAACAAAATAAAGCCACTGAAGCGATATCCCTATCTATGCGAGAAATTACCACAGCCACCGCAGATGAGCGATTAACAGCTTTATGGCGAGCTACTGATCCTAATCAAAAGTATCCTTTAAATTTATCCCAACTTCAACAGTTAGCTAAATCTCTTCAACAATTTGCTACTGCTAACGAAGACTTTCAACAAATTGCTGACGGTATTAATAATGGTATAATTTCTTGGCAAAGAATCCAAGCAAATTTACTGAATTGGATGTATGAACAAAAAAATTCCTTGGGATTTGGGGGTGTACCCGGAGAAAATAGCCCTTGGACAAGTTGGGCAAAAATAGTCAACAGTGAAATTCCCCAAGCATTTTTTCATACCCTAGCAGTAGAACAATCAGCTTTAGAATTTGCCCAAAAACAACAGCAAATTAGTTTGAGTAATTGGGTAGAATTAACAATAGTTTTACAGCTTTTACAAAGAGGTTTAATTAATTGGTTTGATTCCTACGGAGCGCTTCGCTATCAACAAGCTTATGATATTAAAGCCGGTCCAAAATTATCTATTTCCACATTTTTAACCTTTGCCGTAATTTGGAGTCAATTAGCCAGTGGTTTTCAAAATCAAGCCATAATATATAGTAATAGTGCAACGCAAATCATGCTGCAAATTTTGCGAACCTTTGCCCAACGTCCTTATTTTCCTCTCTACGGTGGGATTTTTGCCTCATTTTCTGGTAGTTATTTACGAGATGCTTTAGATTATTTAGATGCCCCCTTAAGTTCAGCAGCAGGTACTCAGGAAAAAGCCCGGATTTTGACATTATTGGGTTATTCCCAGCGAGGTTTAGGCAAATATGATCGCTCCCTTGATTTTCACCAACAAGCCTTAGAAATAGCCAGAAAGGCAGAAGATAAAACCTGTGAAATTGCCAATCTTAACCACCTCAGCCGAACCTATGTACAACAGCAAAACTATAGTGAAGCCATTAATTATAGTCAAAGGGCATTAATTTACAGCAGACAAACAGGAGATAAAACTGGAGAAGCCAATGCTTTAGTAAATTTAGGTTATAGTGAAGTTATGCAAGCCAAGCAAACAGAAATTAGTGAACTTGAAGTTTATGAATCAGCCATTAACTATTTAGAACAAGGATTAAAACTCGCAGAAAAATTAAACGATTTACAAAGTCAAGCTTTATGTTTTAGTAGTCTAGGAATTGCTTATTTAGTTACCGCACAATACCCCACAGCAATTAAATATTTAGAAAATGCCTTTAGAACTGCTCAAGTTTCTGGTGATTTGTATTTACAAGGCAGAAATTTAGCATATTTAGCTGAAGCTAATTATCTTATAGCCAATTATGAAAAAGCAGTTTATACTGGTAGTTTAGGAATGTATCTTTTAGAGCAAATTGCCTCCAATGAATGGCGACAACCCGCTGGTTTACTAACAATTATTAGTGGACAAATTGGTACAGACAAATTTCAATTATTACTACAAGAAAATCGCCCTAAAATGATTGCCATTATTGGCGTTGACGGATATGATTATATTCCTAACTTGTTAGTAAAATATCAAGAAGATATGTAATTTGATGTTAATAAAATTGTAGGTTGGGTTAAGTGACAGCGCAACCCAACAGAAGGATTAATTAACAAAAAGATTAATAATGTTGGGTTTTCTTGCGTCAACCCAACCTAGGGAATTTACCCGAAAATCTCCGTAATTTATTATTTCTCTATCATGGATAAACAGCAATTAAAAAAATTGCTTATTGGCGATTTAACTTGGAAAAGAATGTTAAAATCTCTCATTTTTATTTACGCATTCTTTGCTGTCTATGTTTATTTCCGCGCTGACAGCATGATTTTTCTACCGCAACCATCTAGTTATCAAGATAATCAGGATATTCTCAAGATAAAAACCGCAGAGAATAAAAATATTTCTGCAATTTATTTACCAAATTCTCAAGCTAAATATACCATTCTTTATGCTCATGGTAATGCTGAAGATTTGGGATATATAAAACCACAATTAGAAAAAATCCGAGATTTGGGTTTTAGTGTCCTTGCTTATGATTATCGCGGTTATGGTACAAGTGAAGGAACTCCTACAGAAAAAGCTGCTTATCAAGATATTGATACTGCTTACAATTATTTAACCCAAATTTTAAAGATTTCTCCTCAACAAATTATAGTTTTTGGGCGTTCCGTTGGTGGTGGTTCAGCAGTAGATTTAGCATCTAAAAAACCTGTAGCTGGGTTAATAGTTGAAAGTAGCTTTACTTCGATTTTTCGAGTAGTTGTTCCTGTGCCACTTTTACCATTTGATAAATTTACTAATCTCGACAAAATCAAGAAAGTAAAATGTCCAGTTTTGATCATTCATGGTAAATCTGATGAAATTATTCCTTTTAGTCATGGAGAAAAATTATTTGCGGCTGTATCATCTCCAAAACTTTCTTTTTGGGTAGATAAAGCCGGCCATAATGATTTATCCTTTGTTGCAGGCAAAAGGTATTGGGAAATATTAGAAAAGTTTGCTGATTTAGTTGAGAAAAATCCTAATAAATAGACAATAATACCAATTTAAAAAATGATCTAAATGTAGGTTGGGTTAAGCGACAGCGCAACCCAACAAAAAGATTAATCAACAAAAGTATTAATAATGTTGGGTAACATACGTCAACCCAACCTACCAATTACGAGATCCAAATACCGTGGAATCCGTAGGGGACACGCTGGGGAATCATTACCCGCGCTATAGGTTCCCTTGTAACATCTTGGGCATTAATAACTACAAGTTCCGACCTTTGGGAATTTTCATCATAAACAAATGTTACTAACCATCCTTCATCCTCAGTAGTAGCACGAGGATGAGGTGCAAATACAGTTTCTCCCCCATAACGATTTTTACCAAATTCATGGGTTTGGGATTTACTGTTTTCAAAGTCGTATTTTATTACACCACAAAATAAGGGATTTTGACTATCTGCCATTTTTCCTACATAGCCATATTGAGTTTTTCTTCCTAATAAGTGTTCATTGACACGAGGAAATTCTCCAGGTACATCATCTAGTTTTTCTTCAGTAACTGCACCTGTAGAAAGGTTAAAACGCCAACGGTGTAAATAAGGAATGTCTCCTTTTTCCTGACTGTATGTATCGTCAGAAACAAGCACATTAGTAGAATTCATGCGACAAGCAATAAGTACCACTTCCTCTCCAGCTTCGTAAGCGTTGAGGGTATGGAAGACGTAGCAAGGAGGACATTCAAACCAGCGAATATTACTGTTGTCACCATGACGAGGCATTATACCAAAACGACTGGGACGATCTTTTTCAAACATCATCATCGGTTCTCCCCGCTGCATTCGTTCCATACTAAAAGTCAGAGGTAAATCCATGAAAATGGTATAATTTTCCGTAATGGCGAAATCGTGCATCATTACCGCTGCGGGTATTTCTATAGGTATCGTTCTTAATAACTCCCCTTGGGCAGAAACTACGCCATATTGTAGATAAGGTGGTCTAAAACCGTAACCAAAAAACATCATTTCCCCAGTCACAGGATCTACCTTCGGATGGGCAGTAAAGGCCGAAACTAGTTTATTATTATAAGTATGTTCCCCAATAGTTGCTAAATCAGTAACGCTGATGTGATGGGGCGCACCTCCTTCCCACAGTGCTAAAAGCTGTTGATTGTGCCACACAAGGGCTGTATTAGCGCGATTTTTGAACAGTCCGTGAGGGTTGTCCATTTGGGGTGGTTCTAAAATTCCACTCCACATAGCCTTACCCGCCTCATGTTCGATATTCCATCCCCTAGTTCTCACATAGCGATTATGATAAGTGGCTTTACCGTCCTTAATTTGTACACCATGTAACATTCCATCACCATCAAACCAGTGATATTGACCAATGGGACTCCATTGGGGGTTTGGACCATTACGGACAAACATCCCTGATAATTCTGGAGGGATTTCTCCGATTACTTCCAAGGTATCAGTGCTGATTTCTGTGTTTATCGGGGCAAAGTTGCCTGCTAAATAAGGATTTACCGCTGTTGATGCCATAGTTATAGTTAGCAAGCTAGACAAAGATACTGTATTTATTTAATATAATTTATGGTTGGCTATTAATGCTAGAAAGACAGTAGAATATTGCATTATCCTTGTTTATCGCTTCCATAAATATGCGATAATTAATTTAGCTCTAATTTAGGCGTTAGTAAATTGAAGTATAAAAATAGAAAATTTACTATCTCTAACTTTGCATCTTAGTAAGAAACATGATTTAAAACTCTTGTGGTGCGGGCATCTTGCCCTCTAGATATGTACTTCATAACACCGGGAATTACTGGATCTCATCCAATGCCCAAAATTGCAAGAGAATTTTCATCAAAGTCCAAATAATATCTTAATTATAACTGTAAACAATGCAAGTAGAATCACAAGTCTCTAATATTGATCATAATATTTTTACTGATTTCGGTGGGGTAATGATTCCTCAAGCACCTACGGGATTTAAATCAGGTTTTATCGGTATTATCGGCCGTCCTAATGTCGGTAAATCCACTTTAATGAATGAATTAGTTGGCCAAAAAATAGCCATTACTTCCCCCGTATCCCAAACTACTCGCAATCGCTTAAAGGGGATTTTAACTACAGAAACAGCCCAGTTAATTTTTGTAGATACACCAGGTATTCATAAACCCCATCATCAATTAGGGGAAGTGCTGGTAAAAAATGCGAAAATTGCCATTGAATCGGTAGATGTGATATTATTTGTTGTTGATGGTACTGTTGCTTGTGGTCCAGGCGATCGCTATGTTGCAGAATTACTAATTAATAGTCAAACACCCGTAATTTTAGGGATTAACAAAATTGATCAACAACCAGAAGACGCTCAAAAAATAGATGATAGTTACATTCAACTAGCTAATAGCTATCAATGGCAAAATGTCAAATTTTCCGCTAAAACCGGCGCGGAATTATTACAACTTCAGGACTTATTAATTAGTCACATTGAACCAGGTCCATTTTACTATCCACCAGATTTAGTAACAGACCAGCCAGAACGGTTTATCATGGGTGAATTGATTCGAGAACAAATATTATTATTAACCCGTCAAGAAGTGCCTCACTCCGTAGCGATCGCCATTGATTTAGTCGAAGAAAGCCCAAAAATCACCCGTGTTCTCGCCACTATCCATGTTGAAAGAGATTCTCAAAAAGGGATTCTCATTGGTAAAGGAGGAACAATGCTCAAATCAATTGGTAGTGAAGCTAGACAACAAATTCAAAAGCTAATTACTGGGAAAGTTTATCTAGAATTATTTGTTAAAGTTCAACCCAAATGGCGACATTCACGGGTGCGGTTAGCAGAACTAGGTTATCGGGTAGAAGAATAATAAATAGGGGTAAATTATGCCGTTAATTAGTCTCATTGCTGCCATTTCTGAAAATCGAATTTTATCAGACTCGACAAAAGAACATATTCATGGTGGTATTCCTTGGAATATTCCCAGTGATGAACTTTATTATCGGCAAAAGATCCGGAGACATCCGGTAATTATCGGGCGTAAAAGTTATTCTACCTTTAATAAACCAATTCGTAATTGTACAACCATCATTCTTACCAGAGATCCCAATTTTCAAGCCTTTGGTTGTGTAGTTTTGCATTCATTACCAGAAGCAATTGCATGGGCTAAAATGAGTGAAACAGAAGAAATATTTATCGCAGGTGGTGGACAGATTTACACTGAAGCAATCAAATTTGCTGATCGACTTTATTTAACTATTATTGAAGGTAATTTTGTAGGAGACATATACTTCCCCGAATTTGCCGATTTTGGAAAATTCATAAAAGAAAAGAAAATGCAGGAAAATGGTTTTCAGTTTAAATTTGTAGAAATTGAAAGGCGCGTTAACGAGGTAACGTCACCTCCGATAATTGGATAACTTATTGTAACTTTAAAAATTTATCCAAAGCAGCCACCATACTCGGCGGCCAGCGACGGATATTCATTACCCAGTTCATATCTTTATAACGGTTATCCAGTCCATAAGCTGCTACCCAATTACTTTCCGCCTCTCCCTTACTTCCTGTCACCCAATAAGCCGCCGTTAAAGCCGCCCGCATATCAGCAAATTGGGGATATTTACGGACTATATTCCGCATTTCCCGGATAGCTTTATCCCTTTGATTAGTTTCGTATAAAGCCAGGGCATAATTAGCCCTAGCAAAAGCAAAATTTGGGGTAAATTCCGTGGCTTTTCGGTAATCTAGAATCGCTGCTTGCCATTTCCCTAAACCTGCCTTAGCATTACCACGATTATTATAGGCCATAGCATCCTGCGGATCTAATTCTAATACATGATTATAATCAGCGATCGCCTCATCCCATCTTCCCAAACCTTCTAATGCCGTCCCTCGATTTAAATAAGGATCTGTTATATTAGGAGCAAGTTCTACAGCCTTGTTATAATCTATCAATGCTGCCTGTAACTTATTCTGGCTGACACGGGAATTACCCCGATTACTCCATGCTCCGGCATTAGTAGGGAATTTTTCAATAATTTCTGTCCAGTAAGCCTCCGCACTCGCAAAATCACCTTGATTCGTAGCTGCAAAAGCCTTAGTCGCTAATTCATCCCCTGCTTGCAACTCTTGAGCAGTAATAGGTTGAGACTCTGCCATAACTGGTGTATTCCAGCCAAAAACCAGTAATAGACCCAGAAAAATACCAATTAGTTTGATCATCTAACTCTGACGTGATATGCAACAAAATTAATGATATAGCAGATCAACCAACCGCCACAGTCATGAGGATATAATAAAACTCAGACCTCTCAACTCCTCACTCCCGCTTACAAAGAAGATTTGCAAATTTCTTTACTCATTGGTCAATTAGTCAAAGATTAAGTTAAAATGAGGGGTCGCAAAGCAAGTAAAACCCGGATATTCCCCGGAGGTGTAATTGACCAAATTCATTTTGAAAATTCTCTGGTTAGACGAAAACGTTGCCCTAGCAGTAGATCAGGTTGTTGGTAAAGGTTCTAGCCCCCTAACCAAATACTTTTTCTGGCCTAGAAATGATGCCTGGGAAGAGCTAAAAAAAGAGTTAGAATCCAAACACTGGATTAATGATTTGGATCGGGTAGAGTTGCTCAACAAAGCCACAGAAGTGATTAACTACTGGCAAGAAGAAGGCAGAAAACGCCCCATGACAGAAGCACAATTGAAATTTCCAGAAGTTGCCTTCACAGGTAGCGCCTGATGACTTCAATTTGCTAATGGGTAATTGACAAGTGATAATTGATAATTATCAATTATCACTTGTTATCAGTGCTAAAACTTAGCTATATTATTAACGTATTTACTTTTAATACCCACTAAGCGTAAATCTCGGACGCTTTAGGATCAAATCCCAGTTCTAACCCCCGTGTAATACTCATGACTGCGGAAATTATTTGTGTCGGTACAGAAATGCTACTAGGAGATATTCTTAATAGCAATGCCCAATATCTTGCCCAACAGTTAGCACAGTTAGGCATTCCCCACTACTATCAAACCGTAGTCGGGGATAATCCAGAGAGACTAAAAGAAGTTATTGAAATTGCTGCTTCCAGAGTGCAAATTCTCATTTTTACAGGTGGTTTAGGACCAACACCCGATGATCTTACCTGCGAAACTATCGCTGATTTTTTTGGCGTTCCTTTAAAAGAAAGAGCCGATATTATTGAAGATATCGCCGAAAAATTTGCCCAACGGGGACGAGTAATGTCTGCAAATAATCGCAAACAAGCCTTAATACCCCAAGGTGCGGAAATTTTACCCAACCCCACAGGAACAGCCCCCGGTATTATTTGGCAACCTCGTCCTGGGTTAACGATTTTCACCTTCCCCGGTGTTCCCAGTGAAATGTATCAAATGTGGACTCAAACCGCCGTACCTTTTCTGAAAAGTCAAGGTTGGGGAAAAGAAATTATTTATAGTCGCAGTTTAAGATTTTGGGGAATTGGGGAATCAGCCTTAGCGGAAAAAGTAGCCCCTTATTTTAACTTAACTAATCCCACAGTCGCCCCCTATGCAGGTAAGGGAGAAGTCAGACTACGAATTTCAGCTAAAGCTACAGACTCAACCACAGCAGAGGCTTTAATTACACCTATTGAAAAACAACTCATAGAAATTGCAGGTTTAGATTATTATGGAGCTAATGATGATACCTTAGCCTCCGTGGTCGGTAATTTGTTAAGATCTTCGGGAGAAACCCTATCAATAGCGGAATCTTGCACAGGTGGAGGACTAGGGCAAATGTTAACAGAAATTCCTGGTAGTTCTGATTACTTTTGGGGTGGAGTAATTGCTTACGACAATTCTGTAAAACTTGGATTATTAGGAGTTAACCCAGAGGATTTGGAGAAATTTGGCGCGGTGAGTGCAACAGTTGCAGAACAAATGGCTGCTGGTGTCAAGAATCGTCTCTCAACCACTTGGGGATTGAGTATTACAGGAATTGCCGGACCAACCGGGGGAACAGAAACCAAACCGGTAGGTTTAGTCTATATTGGATTAGCTGGACCGGGAGATGAGGTAACCAGTTTTGAGCATCATTTGGGAACAATTCGCGGACGGTCTTTAATTCGTTATGTGGGGGGAAATTCAGCCTTGGATAATTTACGGCGACGATTACTGAGTACAATCTTTAAAAAATTAAACCCAGGATTTTTGTGATCAAGTAACTTAACAATTATTTACTTTTGATTCCATATAAGTTTTCTGAGTAAATGTTGAGTATCAAATAATAACATAAAAATTAATGACAGGAAACGCCAAAAATTTCAAGTTATTGTTATTCACCTCTAGAAGATAATAACAGGCAAAAAACCCAGCACAATGCCAAAAAAACAATGCAAAATAATCATGAATTTATAAAATCCTATTCACCAAAAGTGATTGAGTCATGGAAAATTAGTGAAAGTATGTATCATAAATTAACTGAATTGTCCATAATTACTGAGTTTTTTCCGCCAGACTATGCTGCTACAGGACAGTTAATCGAAGAGCTAGTCAAACAATTAGAAAAACAAGGTGTTAAGATTAGAGTATTCACAGGACAACCAGGGTACGCTTTTACTAATGATAAAGCTCCAGCATTAGAGCAACTGGGCAACATTAACATTCAAAGATCTCGATCTACCCAAGTTTGGTCCGGGAGGATTCGTGGTAAGGCTATAAATGGGATTTTATTTACATTGAGGTCGTTTCTTCACATTATTAAAAATGTCAAAGGAAATGATGTAGTTTTATTAACCTCAGCCCCGCCATTTTTATCAATAGCTGGATATCTCGGTCATTTATTATTAGGATTTCCGTACGTATGCCTAATGTATGATATCTATCCAGATATTGCGATCGCTTTGGGAGTAGTTAATAAAAATCACTGGTTAGCCAAGTTTTGGTGGACAATCAACCGGAAAATTTGGCAAAAATCCAAGGGTATAATTGTTCTGAGTCCTACCATGAAGGAGAGAGTAGTAGAAATCTGCCCACAGATAGCCGATAAGGTATCCGTAATTCAAAGTTGGGGAGATCCGGATTTCATTTTACCCATTGCCAAAAAAGATAATTGGTTCGCTAAAGAACATAACTTAGACAGTAAATTTACAGTTCTTTATTCCGGGAATATGGGTAGGTGTCATGATATGGACACGATTTTAGCAACTGCTCAACAATTGAAAAATGAACCGATTCAATTTGTTTTTATTGGTGGTGGACCAAAACGAGAAAGTTTTATGGAAAATGTCAACCGTTTAGGACTAAAAAACTTTCTCTTTCTTCCCTATCAAGATAAGAATGTGTTACCGTATTCCCTAACGGCTTGTGATTTGTCATTGGTTAGTATAGAGGCAGGTCTTGAAAGCCTAATTACCCCCAGCAAACTCTATCCAGCCTTAGCTGCGGGAAGACCCATAGGAGCTATTTGCCCAAAAAACTCCTACTTGCGCCAGCTAGTAGCAGATGGTGGGTTTGGTGCCAGCGTTGACAATGGGGATAGTAACAGTTTATCTATGTTTATTCTCAAGTTGAAAAGCGATCGCCAACTGGCAGAAAAAATGGGCAATGCTTCCCGCCAATATTTACAGTCACATTTTACATTGGAAATTATAGCTAAACAATACATCAAGGCGCTAGAACAAGCTATAAATTAAACTGTTCGCCAAGAGCAATCAGCGCTAGTATGTAAACAGGGTTAGGAAATTTAATACAACCAAGTTAACAAAATTTAATACCTCAGACGACATTAAATTAGGAGTTGGGCTTTGATGGTCTTATTGATCTCAGTCCCTCCCAAGCAACCTTACAATGATCTATTGTTTACTGATCAGGAGGCCAAAGTGCAGAAAAGGTGTGATCGAAATCGGAAACGTTCTCAAAGGAGAGCTATCCATTGTCCTATACATAACTGTTATATAGATAGTGTTAGCCAGAAATACGGACTATTTGCCGAACAACCTGGACAACTACAAGCGCGAGGTATTCCCAGAAGGGAAGCGATGCTTTTAGTAGCAGCTAAAACCACAGTTTCTTTACAGGGTGAGTGGTTAGAGGCTTTTTGGTGCGAAGAGTGCCAAGAAACAACATGGTATCATTTGCGTAAGCAGGGATCTAAATATGATTTATCTGTTGCCCCTGCTGAACTTTGGCAACAAGCAACAGGAGTGATTCATCCCCATCGTAACCCATCAGTGGGAGAATTTACCTATAGGCAATCCCGGACACCTGGTGGTAATAGTGTTAAAGACTTCTCAATAATGAATTGATATGAAAAAAGCCCTCATTTGTGGAGTATCTGGACAAGATGGAGCTTATTTGGCACAATTACTTCTTGAGCGAGGCTATACAGTCTGTGGAACTTCTAGAGATGCCCAAATTTCACCTTTCCAGAATTTAGTTTACTTAGGTATTAAAGATCAAGTAAAGCTGGAGTCCATGTCCTTGACTGACTTCCGTAGTGTCTTACAGGTACTCACAAAAATCCAACCAGATGAAATTTATAATTTAGCAGGACAAACTTCTGTAGGTTTATCTTTTGGACAACCAGTAGAAACTTTAGAAAGTATAGCGACAGGGACACTTAACTTATTAGAAGCCATTCGCTTTTTGGGCGCGCCCATTAAATTTTACAATGCAGGTTCTAGTGAATGCTTTGGTGATACGGGCAATATAGCAGCCGAAGAAACAACCCCCTTTCGTCCTAGAAGTCCTTATGCTGTAGCTAAAGCCACCGCTTTTTGGGAAGTGGCTAATTACCGAGAAGCTTACGGTTTATTTGCCTGTTCCGGTGTTTTATTTAATCATGAATCTCCCCTGCGTCCAGAAAGATTTGTGACTCAAAAAATTGTGGCTACTGCCTGTCGTATTGCACAGGGTAGTCAGGAAAAATTATATTTAGGTAATATGTCAATTCAGCGGGACTGGGGTTGGGCTCAGGAATATGTGGAAGCCATGTATTTGATGTTGCAGCAAGCACAGCCTGATGATTATGTAATTGCCACGGGAGAAAGTAGTTCATTAGAAGATTTTGTAGCAGCAGCATTTACATCTGTAAATTTAGATTGGCATGATCATGTAGTTGTTGATAGTAGCCTGTTTAGACCTACAGATTTAGCTATAGGTAAAGGTAATCCCAATAAAGCAAAAATCCAATTAGGATGGGAAGCTAAGTATAAAATGCAGGATGTAGTGAAAATGATGGTAAAAGCGAGGTTAGAATCAAAGAAATCTAATCCAATCGGGAACTTTTGCTAAAATGGTCAAAGGATGTTTTCAAAGTTTTGGGTGACCAAAATTCGCTACTACACAAGCAAAGTCAACCTGCGTGGACTAACGAAGAACTGTAATTGAGTAAGTAAAATGCCACCTACACAAGCAAATTACGAGGTTTATGAACAAGATTATCCTGAGTGGTTGGATATTACCCTTAGCCAACTGCAAAATCGGGATTTGGAAAATATTGACTGGGAACATTTAATTGAGGAAATCACTGCCTTGGGAAACGAACAAAGGCGAAAGGTAGAAAGTTATTTACTAAGACTTTTAATTCATCTTCTATTGTATAATTATTGGAAATTAGAAAAAGATTGGTCAGGGAGGGGTTGGGAAAAAGAAATTGATAACTTTAGGCTGGAATTAGATTTATTATTAGAATCTAAAGTTCTTTATAATTATTGTCAAAAAATTATAGATAAAATTTACATCAAAGCTAGAAATAATGCCATTCGTAAATCTGAACTATCTCCAGAAATCTTCCCTGAAACTTGTCCTTATTCTTTAACAGAAATTCTCAACCCTGAATGGTTGCCATAATCAAAATAAATCTAACTTATCAACAGAAACATAAATATAAAATACAGGATATCGTGAGAATGATTGTAAATGCGAGGTTAGCTAAGTCAAAATCATGAAAGAAACCACTTCTCCTTCAGAATTGATAATTGAAGCAGGGCGGACAGAAAAGCAATACTGGCAAGATTTATGGCGATATAGAGAACTATTTTACTTCCTAGCTTGGCGAGATATTTTAGTTAGATATAAACAAACAGCCATTGGTATTGTTTGGGCGCTAATTCGTCCTTTTTTAACAATGGTAGTATTTACAGTTGTATTTGGGCAATTAGCAAAATTACCTTCAGAAGGTGCGCCCTATCCCATTCTCGTATTTTCCGCCATGTTGCCTTGGCAATTCTTTTCCAATTCCCTTTCAGAGTGTAGCAATAGTTTAATTAGCAATGCCAATTTATTATCAAAAGTCTATTTTCCTAGATTAGTAGTACCCACTAGCGCGGTAGTAGTCAGCTTCGTAGACTTTATGATTTCTGGGATAATTTTGTTAGCTTTAATGGCTTGGTATAACTTTATCCCCACTTGGCGAATTTTAACTTTGCCCTTATTTATCGGTGTCGCTTTTGCTGCTTCAATAGGTGCGGGTTTATGGTTAGCTTCTTTGAATGTGCAATATCGAGATTTCCGGTTTATTGTGCCATTTATAGTACAGTTTGGTTTATATATCTCACCCGTAGGATTTAGTAGCACTATTGTTCCTGAAAAGTGGCGGTTTCTCTACTCCTTAAATCCAATGGTGGGAGTGATTGACGGTTTTCGGTGGGCAATTTTGGGTGGGAATTCCCAGTTATATTTACCCGGTTTTCTGCTCTCCATGGGATTAGTGTTTTTATTATTAGTAAGTGGAATTTGGTATTTCCGCAAGATGGAACGGACATTTGCAGATGTGATTTAGTTTGTTAGACTTAAAAAAATTCCGGGCGATTAGTAATTATGGCTATCGCTACGCTATCGGAATTTCAAGTAAAGGAGATAAAAATGTATCAAACTAATCCTCCCGTCTCCCCAAAAGAAACCTTGCCAACGATGTATGATTTACCTAGCGAAGATCCAGAGGAGCCAGGGTTGCCAGACGAATTTCACCTTTTACAACCAGAATTATTGCGTAGCACCTTTCGTCCGCCTTCTTATACAGAAGATAATGTATTTACAGGTAGTGACTTGAATTTATATTATGACAGCAAGCATACACAATGGTATAAACGACCAGATTGGTTTGGGGTATTAGGAGTATCCCGTTTCTATGAAGAAAAAGAACTGCGGTTGAGTTATGTTTCTTGGCAGGAGGGAACTAATCCTTTTGTTGTAGTAGAGTTGATATCACCGGGTACAGAAGCGGAAGATTTGGGGAGAAGTTTGCGGGAAGTTAATCAACCTCCCAATAAATGGATAGTATATGAGCAAATTCTCAGAATCCCCTATTATTTTGTCTATAACCGTTATACTGATGAGTTTCACTGTTTTGGCTTGGTAATGAACCGTTATCAACCGCTCTCTATGAATGGATTAGGGGTATGGCTGGAAGAAGCTGAGTTAGGTTTAGGATTATGGGAGGGAGAATATCAAGGACTAACTAGACAATGGTTACGTTGGTATGATCGAGATAATAACTGGTTGCCTACACCAGAAGAACGAGAAAAACAACGGGCAGAACGAGAAAAACAACGGGCAGATTCAGCTGAATTAGAAGTAGCTAAATTACGACAATTGTTATTGGCACAAGGTATCAGCTTACCTAATGATCAATAGAGTTGAAAAATTGTCCAGTCTGAAAGTCATTATTACTAATTTTATGCCTAAATCACCTCTCTACGAAACAGATTTCATGGATTGGTTAACTCAACAAAAATTAGCCTTAGCTAGTCGAGATATAACAGCTTTGGATTGGGAGAATTTGGCAGAAGAGTTAGATAGTATGGGCATTAGTGAAAAAAATGAGTTAAAAAATCGGTTAATAATTTTATTAACTCATTTACTAAAATGGCAATACCAATCTTCTAAACGTTCTATTGGTTGGTTTACCACTATTGCTAACCAGAGAGATGATTTACAGGATTTACTCAATGAAAAACCAAGTTTAAAACAATATGTTCCTGATATTTTACCTAAATCTTATCGAAATGCGAGAAGAGAAGTATCGGCAGAAACAGGTTTAGTATTAAGTACGTTTTCAGAAATTTGTCCTTATGATATACAAGAAATATTAAATCCTGAGTTCTTGTGTAACACTACAGATGATTTTGAGAGAGCTATTAAGGTTATAAAAAATGGCTTATAGTGACTTTACTTTAGACAGAATCACTAAAATATTTGGCATTAATATTGAAGAAAGAACAAATGTTTTCACTGCTTTCGACCAGTTAACAGTTGATGCTTTTTTTATCAAATACTTACAAAATAATATTCCCTTAGCGCAAGCAATTAGTACAGAGAAAGCCAAATCAGAAATGATTATTGCGCCTGTTTTAATTGAAGTCAGAAGATTATTAGATAATAAAATTAGTTTATTCTCAGGAATTGATTTTAATGTTAATATTGAGCAAGGTTTAAATGGATTTTGCGATTTCTTAATTGGTCTATCATCTCAACAGTTATATGTAACATCTCCTGTGATTGCTTTGGTGGAGGCAAAAAATGATAATCTGAAACAAGGATTCGCTCAATGTATTGCAGAAATGATTGCTGCTGCTCAATTAAATCAATCAGAGGGAAATAATGTTGAAAATATTTATGGTTGTGTTACGAATGGTAATCAATGGGTATTCTTACAATTAACTGGTAATCTAGTGGTAGTTGATTTAGATGAGTATTATATAAATCAACCAGAAAAAATTATTAGTGTATTTGTGAGTCTAATTAAATTAGAGTTAGAGTCTAATCCGAAATAAACCACTAGCATGAGCTAAATTAAGTTAATTATTAGCAGAACCGGGAATCATTTATAGAGATTTCTGTCAACCAAATATCAATATTTAAACTGTAGCTGAGTAAGTAAAATGCAACCTACACAAGCAAATTATGAGATTTATGAACAAGATTATCCTGAATGGTTAGATATTACCCTTAACCAACTACAAAATCGGGATTTAGAAAATATTGACTGGGAACATTTGATTGAGGAAATTACTGCATTGGGAAACGAACAAAGGCATAAGGTAGAAAGTTATTTGAGACAACTTATTAAACACTTACTTCTTTATCAATATTGGGAAACTGAGAAATCCTATTGTGCTAAAGGATGGATTGAAGAAATTGATAATTTTAGGTCTGAATTAGATTTATTATTGGAGTCTAAAGTTCTTTATAATCATTGTGCAAAAATCCTAGATAAGATTTACATTAAAGCTAGAAATAATGCAATTCGTAAATCTGAATTATCTCCGGCAATCTTCCCCGAAAATTGCCCTTATTCTTTAACAGAAATTCTCAATCCTGAATGGTTGCCATTATAAAAAGAATATTACTAATAAACTATGTCTGATACAGTTATTCGCGTTGAAAATCTAGGTAAAAAATATATTATTGGACATCAGCAGCAGGAACGTTATACAGCACTGCGAGATGTCATTACTAATAAGGTTAAATCTCTTGGTAGTTTAATAAATCCTAAAGCTAAGAGTGAAAATCCTGCTTTTGAGGAATTTTGGGCTTTAAAGGATGTATCCTTTGATATTAAACAAGGTGATAGAGTTGGGATTATTGGCCGCAATGGGGCGGGAAAATCAACACTATTGAAGATTTTAAGCCGAATTACAGAACCGACAAAAGGGAGTATTAAAATTAAGGGTAGGGTTGCCAGTTTATTGGAGGTGGGGACTGGGTTTCATCCAGAGTTGACTGGAAGGGAAAATGTATTTCTCAATGGTGCTATTCTGGGTATGGGTAAGGAGGAGATTAAGCGGAAGTTTGATGAAATTGTCGCGTTTGCGGAAGTGGAGAAGTTTTTGGATACGCCCGTAAAGCGGTATTCTTCGGGGATGTATGTGCGGTTGGCGTTTGCGGTAGCGGCGCATTTAGAACCGGAAATTTTGATTGTGGATGAGGTTTTGGCGGTGGGGGATGCACAGTTTCAGAAGAAATGTCTGGGCAAGATGGAGGATGTAGCAGAAAAGGAGGGAAGAACTGTAATATTTGTCAGTCATAATCTAAATGCTGTTAGAAGACTCTGTAGCAAAGGTTTAATACTAGAGTGCGGACGTTTAACACAAAATTTAGATGATGTTTTGGAAGCCACGAATATTTACATAAATCAGACATCTAGTTCTACTTCCAGTATTTTGCTTGAGGCGCGACAAGATAGAAAGGGCAATGGAATATTGACATTTACATCTTTCAATTTTAGTGTTGATAATGAAGGTAACATACCTGAGCTAAGGTCTGGTTGTTGTGTCAAGTTTTGCATACATTGCAGAGTTAAAAAAGAAATAAAAAATGTTGAAGTTGCTATAGCTATATCAACTCTAGATGGCATTGATTTGCTAATTCTTTCTTCATCATTAACGGATAAATATTATGATATAGATCAGGTAAAATTTTGCTTTGTGTGTGTCATAGAACAGTTTCCACTGCCTGAAGGTGTATACACAATTCGCTTATTTGCTCAATCTAGTTATGAGATTCTTGATTGGATTTCTGACGCAGCTATTTTGGAAGTTAAAGATGGAGATTTTTACAAAACAAACAAGAGTCTTTCATCAGCATACAAAACCGTATTAATTAATCATTGCTGGAATTAACCTTATGTTAAAATTAAAACTATTTTTTTCGTCAAAATTAAAGTCTATTTTTTTGAAATTTGGCTACATGATTGTTTCCGCACAGCATAAATATTATGATCCCCAAAAATATTTATTAGTTGAAAAAAACAAATTTATGCTTTCTCGTCGTCAAGATAAAAATCTAGATCCGGTTAAGTATTTTGTAAATGATGAAAGTACATATAATCGAATTTGGGGTTCCGATTCCTTTATGGAAAGATATCTTGATGAACAAAGAGTGTCTCTTTTTAGTTACGTTATTGACAATATTGTAAGATTTAAAAATATTTTAAGTGTTCACTCTGTTATAGATGTTGGTTGTGGTACAGGAGACTTTCTAAAAGTCCTCATTCAGAGATTTCCTAACTTAGAAATTTTTGGCACAGATTACAGTGAGGCTTCAATTGAAAGGAGTCGTAAACTAATCCCCCATGGAACATTTGACGCTATCAATATTTTTGACCTGCAAAGCATACATAAAAAGTTTGATATTGTATTTTGCATGGAAGTTCTAGAACACATAGAGTTTCCTGAAAAAGCCATACATATACTTAGCAATATCTGTAATGACGATGGACTTCTAATAATTACAGTACCCAATGGTTCTATTGATGACTGGATTGGTCATATAAACTTTTGGCAGTTTTTGGAGTTCAAAGAGCTGTTGCAAACAAATCATCTAAATGTTGATCACTGTAGTATTTATGATAAGTATTTTATGTTATTTATTTGCTCAAAGCCAATAAATAAAAGTCCAGCAAACACAAAAAATTAAGCAATAAAATGAAAAATCAATACAAAAAGATTGAAAGTCTAATCACTCTCAGTAGAGAACCTTTTTACAAAAAAACCGAAAAATATATTTCTCAGTTAAATAATCCTAGAATTTTAGATATAGGTTCAGGAGATGGTGAATTTGCTAAAACTATTGGTAAAGTCGAAACTTTCATGGTTGAGAATAATCCTGTATCCGTAGAATCTCTTAAAAAACATTTTCCTAATGTATTTCAGGCAAAAGCTGATAAACTTCCGTTTGACGATGAATATTTTGATTTAATACACTGTAGTCATTTAATAGAACACCTATATCCTGAAGAGTTTTATTCGTTTATGAAAGAATGCGACCGAGTTCTCCGAGACGGAGGATTTTTATGTATTGCGGCTCCTCTTATGTCTCCAATGTTTTATTGGGATTTATCACATATAAAGCCCTACGATCCATCTATCTTTAAAAGATACATGGTTAACGGAGACGAAAGTTGTACGACTCGCCCCTTGGTATCTCAAAAATATGAAATCATAGAAGAGTGCTATAGATACTATGTGGTTCCACCTGATGATTCTGAATTTTTTATTTATTCAGAATTTTTAACTAAGATATATCGCAAAATAAAGTTTATTCTTCACAAAATAGGATTTAGAAAATTAGATAAAAATGGATTTTTCTTGGTCTTAAGAAAAAATCCCTCGAAAGAATAACAAATCAATTTACTTTTTTTTAAAACTTATGATGAATAAAAATACAACTATCGGTATTATTGGTTTAGGATATGTTGGTTTGCCATTAATGCTACGCTGCGCCGAATCTGGTTTCTCGGTGATTGGTTTTGATATTGATGCCAATAAAATTGATCAACTTAATCAAGGAAAGAGCTACATTAAACATATCGATAACGACAGAATTACTCAGATTTGGCAATCTCAGCAATATCAAACAACAACTGACTTTAGCCGTATATCAGAAGCAGATATTTTGGTTTTA
>Ga0082207_1000216_pt1 | contig 34021 bp, 27 predicted proteins | sample LakMenEpi10Aug09_FD_71540 | JGI IMG/M metagenome (GOLD analysis project Ga0082207, IMG submission 71540)
TTTCTTTCTTCCCAACAAGAGATTGATTTCCCTGATGCTTTTTCCATTGTAGGTGCTATCTGGACCAAAATATGCAACAACAGCATAAGAATAATCTTTTTGCCGATCGCGTTTTTGCGATGCTTTCATACCATCCAATATTTTTTTACGCATCTCCGGGTTTTTCATTTTCACGCGAAGTGAATCCAATCCTCCCTCCAATGCCCAATCAGGTAAGCGTACTGCCAAATTGGTACTGCTGGCTGTATAAGGATATTGATCGATGGTAACATCAAATCCATTTTTTCTTGCTTCCTCAACCATACTCAACGTTTCACTCGATCTACCCCAGTTGTTTTTTCCGGTCACTTTAAAATGAGAAATCTGCACAGGGATATTTGCTTCTCTTCCTATTGTCAATGCCTCATCGATTGCTTCATTTACTTTAGTTCCTTCGTAACGCATGTGTGTGGCATAAACACCACCTTTGGTGGCTGCGACTTTCGCTAGAATGACAATTTCTTCAGTCGGCGCATACATACCCGGCAAATAAATTAGGCCAGTCGACAACCCCACTGCACCATCCTGCATCGCCTTGAAGGTAATCGCTTCCATTTTTTTCATTTCATCTGCCGTTGCCTTTCGGTTTTCCAAACCCATTCCCAATCTTCTAATTGTATTATGTCCTGCAAGCGAAGCAACATTGATGGAAGTCCTGATGCTATCAACTCCCTTCAAGAAAACACCAATATCATCTGCTCCAGTTCCGCAGTTTCCGGTCACAACAGTTGTAACACCATCATAGATATAATTATCTGCTGTCGGCCGCTCAAAAATACTCCCCTCAATATGACCGTGGACGTCAATAACACCTGGCGCGACAATTTTATTTCCTGCATCAATTACTTTGACTTTTGGGTATTTTTGGGTGAGTCCTTTTTTCACTTCCATGATCCGATCACCTTTGATCGACAAATCTGCTCTGTACCAACTGTTTCCCGTTCCATCAACAATTCTTCCATTTGTAATGATGAGGTCGGGTAGTTCAACTTGTGCTGTTGTATGCAGTACAAAGAGTTGAAGAAAAACAAGCAGGGTAAGTATTTGCTTTTTCATATCGACTAAAATTATATTAATTATCAATTCTTCTGATGTAGAATTATATTCTAAAACTATGATTTTAATTTTTCTAAAAGTAGATTTACGACTGCTATCCACAAAGCATCGGATAAGCCATTCTCTACATACAACCGGACCTAGCGTCCGGTTTTTATATGGCTATCCATGAAGAAATCTTAATTTTACATACAGAATCATCGATATGGCAATAAAAATCATTGTAACTGGAGGAACATTTGACAAAGAATACAATGAACTTACGGGGGAATTGTTTTTCAAGGATACGCATTTACATGAAATGCTGACCAAAGGTCGTTCTAAATTGGAATTGGAAATCAGTACTTTGATGATGATTGATAGTCTAGATATGACCGAGCAGGACAGAAAAAAAATCGCTGATGCCTGTACCTCAGCCAAAGAGGATAAAATAATCATTACACATGGTACAGATACCATGCCTGTTACTGCTGCAATATTAGCAGAACAAATCAAAAACAAAACCATTGTTTTAACCGGCGCGATGGTTCCTTATAAATTTGGAAGCTCAGACGGTTTATTCAACCTCGGTAGTGCTTTAGCCTTTGTACAAACACTTCCTCATGGAGTTTATGTTGTAATGAATGGAAAGTATTTTGATGGCGACAACGTAATGAAGAATAAGGCGACGGGGGAGTTTGAAACGTTACCTGTTAACGGTTAACAGTCAACAGAGATAAAAAAAGGCGTTCAGGTATTAAACTTGAACGCCTTTTAAATTATATGATTTATTACTACTACTTCTTCTCCAACAACTTAAAGAACTGATCCAACTGAGGAAGGATTACAATTCTTGTACGACGATTCTGAGAACGTCCGTCTTCTGTTGAATTGTCAGCTATTGGCTGGTATTCAGAGCGACCAGCTGCAACCATTTTAGATGGCTCCATGCCATATTGCTTTTGGAACATACGAACGATGGTAGTCGCGCGCTTCACACTCAAATCCCAGTTGTCTTGCAACTCTTTGTTACCATTCATAGCAACATTATCTGTATGACCTTCAACCATGAATTCCAGGTCGGGCTGATTCTTCAAAACAGTAGCCACTTTACCGAGCACGCCTTTCGCTTTCTCGTTGATGTCATAACTACCGGTAGTGAACAACAATTTATCTGAGATATCGATGTATACGACACCCTTATCAATCTTGATATTGATATCCTGATCATCCAGATTTCCAATGGCCCCTTTCAAATTCATGACCAACGCCATGTTCATGGAGTCTTTTTTCGCCATTTGCTGCTGCAGGGTCTGGATATAGGCATCTTTCGCGCCCATGTTATCCATGGATTTGCGAATGCTCTCCGCCTGTTGGCTGGAGATCACCGACATCGTCTCCAGTTGCTTGATCGCCTGGTTGTTGTTCTGCTTGAGGAATTCAACCTGGTCGCCCAGCTCTGTGATCTTAGTAGCCATTAATGCCTTCTCACGCTCACAAGCTTCTTTTTGACGGGCAAGGGTTGCCTTCTCCGTGGCGCACTCGTTCATGTCGCCCTCGAGGGTCTTGTACTTGCTTTCCAGTTGCTGAAAGTCGGCTTGAGCGGATTTGAATTTCTTGCTGCTGACACAGGAACCTAAAGAAAGGAGGGTCAGCGTCGAAAACAGAAACAATCGGGTCTGCATAGTAAGTGGTTTTATTTTTAGATCGCCATTGGTGGAATTTTCACACCAAGGACCCAAAATCAGGGCAAATATAACCCCGACAAAACAGATAGGGCCTTTTTATCGCTACCTTGCAAATGAATTTTAACACTATGGGCAAAGACCAGGTATTTCGCACAGAGATCGAGAAAGCCAGTGACTTCAAATTCGGAGCCAACGTGGCCAAAGTATTTGACGATATGGTCAGCCGATCCGTTCCCTTCTACGGAGAGATCCAGCGGATGGTGGCTGAGCTGGCCGCTGATCACACCCAGCCCGGAACCGACGTATACGACCTGGGTTGCTCCACCGGCACCACGCTCATCGGGATGAATACGCTGGTAGATCCGAATATCCGCTTCATCGGCATCGACGACTCGCAGGAAATGCTGGATAAGTGCAAGTCAAAGCTCATGGAAATAGGCTTCTCCCGAAACTACGATCTCCGGTGTGCCGATCTGGGAAAGGGTGTAGAGGTGAGCAACGCTTCCGTAGTGGTGCTGTGCCTGACTCTTCAATTCGTACGCCCCATTTACCGAGAAAAATTGCTGCGCGACATCTATCAGGGACTGGTTCCGGGTGGAGCATTGATCCTCGTAGAAAAGATACTGGCCGAAGACAGTAGATACAATCGGGATTTCATAGAATACTACTACGACTATAAGCGCCGAAATGATTATAGTGAAATGGAGATCTCGCAAAAAAGAGAAGCACTGGAGAATGTGCTCGTTCCTTATAAACTAAGCGAAAACATCGCTCTGCTACGCGATCATGGATTCGCCCATTGCGAAGTGTTTTTCAAGTGGTACAATTTTGCCGGACTGATCGCTGTAAAAAAATGATCCCCATGGTCGCAATCGGTAATTTCTTTTTCAGACACAGAAACTGGCTGTTCATCGTTTTTTATGCGGCCCTTTTTCTTCCCTCTCCGACTCTTTTTCCAGCTACGGTAGACCTGTGGTCAATCGGTATCGGACTGACCGTAACGATTGTCGGACAACTCGTACGCGGACTTACCATCGGCCTCGCCTATATCGTACGCGGCGGTAAAGAAGGCAAACCCTATGCGGAAGGACTGGTCACGGAAGGGATCTTTCGTCATTGTCGCAACCCCCTCTATGTTGGTAATATTTTGATGCTACTCGGGGTAGGTATTCTGGCCAACTCTCTTTACTACGTTGCGATCATGATCCCCCTGTTTCTTTTCATCTATCAGGCGATCGTACTGGCAGAGGAAGATTTTCTTCGCAATAAATTCGGTAGCGGATTCGATGCCTATTGTAAAGACGTAAATCGTTGGTGGCCAAAGATCAGCGGACTTTCCTCCACACTGAGCAGCATGAGCTTCAACTGGAAACGATGGATCCTGAAAGAGCACACCACTCAATTCATCTGGCTCATCGGAATTGCCTTGCTGCTGCTGATCAATCACCCGAATCTCACCGGAAACAACCCAGAATGCAGAAATACCTGGCTGATCGGGTCATTGTCGGGACTCACGGCCGTTTATGTGTTGATCCGCTTTCTTAAAAAAACCGGACGTTTTTCCGCTGAATAACCCCTTTCCCTGCCCTTACCCATTAAACCTTCTACCTTCTACTTTCTACCAATAGTATTCCTGTCCCCCTAAACTTCGGGCACAGTTTCTGCGTTATTTTTGCATCCAATAGAATATTATGATCAAGACCGGTAACCCTATCATCAGCATCTATACAGAAATGACCCCCAACCCGGAGACGATGAAGTTTGTCGCTAACAAACTCCTCTATCCCGGCAAGAGTGCTGATTTTCCTGATGTGGAATCTGCCACACCCTCCCCGCTAGCAACTGAACTGTTCGGATTCCCGTTCATCAAGGCTGTTTTCATCGCCAGTAATTTTGTGACGCTTACCAAAACTGCGGACGCCGACTGGAATGATGTGATTCCTTCCATCCGTGAATTCCTGAAAGATTATCTGGAAGAAGGTAAAGCTGTCATCAACGAAGAGGAAATGGCGCAACGTCGGACGCAACAAAGCGGTAATGAGGTATCCGCTGATGACGATGATGTCGTAAAACGTATTAAAGAACTGCTCGATAATTACGTTCGTCCCGCTGTTGAAATGGACGGAGGCGCTATTCAGTTCAAAAGTTATTCTGAAGGAACGGTCAGCCTGGCCATGCAGGGAAGCTGCAGCGGTTGTCCCTCTTCCATGATCACCTTGAAAGCCGGGATTGAAGGGATGATGAAAAGAATGATCCCCGAAGTAAAGGAAGTAGTCGCCGAATCTGAATAATAGAAAATTGCATGATACAAAAAGCCCCGATCTTCTCGGGGCTTTTTAATGTCGACTACCGCCGATTCCTAAAAATCAACCATTTGAGTCCGAATTTGTTATTGTGGCATGCTCCAAGAATTAAAAGAGAAAATTGATCCGATTCGGCAGGAAATAGTACAACACCCTCTTTATGAGTCGCTTAGCTCGCTTTCCGACCTTCGGCGATTCGCCGAGGTGCACGTATTTGCTGTGTGGGATTTCATGAGTTTATTAAAAAGCCTGCAGCGAAACCTGACCTGTATCGACAACCCCTGGGTTCCGGTGGGCTCAGCCAATAGCCGGTACTTGATCAACGAGATCGTTACTGGTGAGGAAAGTGACATCGATCCGAAAGGAAACCGGATCAGTCATTTTGAATTGTACCTGCGTGCTATGAATGAATTGGGTGCGGATAGCGGTCCGATTCGGGCGCTGATCGGTCAGTGCCAATCGGGCACACCGATAACAGTTGCATTAAATAAAACCGACCTGCCCGATGGGGTTCGTGATTTCTGCTCTTTTACGTTTTCGCTGATCCAAGACGCGCCTGTTCACGTACAAGCCGCGGTGTTCACATTTGGACGGGAGGACCTGATTCCGGATATGTTCCATGAACTGGTTACACGCTTATCCGAAAGTTATCCTGAGGAAACAAACACCTTTCGATATTACCTGGAACGGCATATTGAAGTTGACGGCGATCACCATAGCCAACTAGCTCTTGAAATGGTTCAGGAGCTCTGCGGAGACGATCCTAAAAAATGGGGGGAAGCAACGATTGCCTGCGAGCAAGCACTTCGGTTGAGAAAGGGACTTTGGGATGTTGTCGTTTCGTTTCCGGAAGTCGCATAAATAAAAAATCTCCCGGTTTCCCGGGAGATCTCCGTGCAAACAGGATGCGTTAGAGCCTGAAACCCACACCACCGGTCAGGTTCAAAACGGACATGCGCTGCTTGATCTTTTCTGTGAAGGAATTGTCATAGGATGTAACAGTAAAGTCAGGATACAAATAAGTAAAATCCATATTTGCAAAAATGAACAAGCGAGAGTCGTTCATTTTGACACGGATGTTCGCCCCACCCTGCATTACGGGTGTAGTACTCCAATCTTCCTTCAATAAAGCCGTGCCTTGATATTTGATTCGAGGCGTGTTGGCTGTTGCAACACCAGCCATCGCCCGAAGATCCAAACAAACCTGATCGTCCAGATCGATCGTAACGGTCGGACCGACAGTCAGCCCATAAAACTGCCAATGATCCAAACTAACGTTGATCGTTCCGCCATTGTCGGGTATAGCCACAGACTTAGCCGCATTGAAGAAATTGTAAAAGACGCCGGCCCCGAGACCCAGGTTTTTTCCGAGCTTGTATCCATACTGTAACCCTACATTCACACCGGTCTTGGCAAAGCCCGCCTCCTCATTGTCGAGGTTATTGCTTCCAAAATCTCCGGCCGGAAAGCCGGCACCCACATGCAATGCCAGATACTGATATTTTTCAGAGGTGGTTTCTTTGTTCTCTTGAGCTCCAACCAGTAGCGGCAAAAAGATCAACAGCCATGCGTAAAATTGTTTTTTCATGAGTTTGTGTTTTGATGATCAATGAGCCGCAAACTACAGGCGACTCTAACCGTATTCAATGATGGCATACATTCTGTTGGATGACGGGCATCAGCCACGGACAGTTACCTTTGTTATCACATGTGGCAGCACATCTATAATCAACTGATCGAGGGTTTTCAAGCAACGAAACCCATTGAGCTCATTGCAGCACTAGCCGGAATCATCAGCGTTTGGTTTAGTAAGAAAGAATCGGTGTGGGTATATCCGGTGGGACTGATCAACACCTTATTCTATGTGTGGATCAGCCTCGAAGCACACCTGGCAGGAGAAGCTACCGTCAACTTATATTATACCGCTATGAGTATTTACGGTTGGTATCAATGGACAAGGCGTGATACACAAAATCAGATCATTTTACAAGTAAGTCATAGCAGCAATACCGAACGCAGACAGCAGATCGCATTCTTCATTGGATGCTTCGTGGTACTGTTCGTCTCCATACAATTTCTGAAAAATTGGTTCTTTGAAGGTGCTATCCCCTGGGCCGATTCACTGGCTGCGGCAACTGCATTCACCGGCATGTGGCTAATGACCCGGAAAAAAGTAGAGAGCTGGTACTGGTGGATCGCCACGAACGCCTGCTCGATTCCGCTTTACTTTGTAAAAGGCCTCGTGGTGACTAGTTTATATTATCTGATCCTTTTCTTTCTAGCCATCGCCGGCTTGGCCGATTGGAAAAAACGCGCAACCTCATGATCCGAAAGATTGTCATCATTGGTCCGGAGAGTACAGGCAAATCAACGCTCTGCGAACAACTCGCACAGCATTACGAAACCCGCTGGTGCCCGGAATATGCACGGGCTTGGCTGCTCCAAAATGGAACGAACTATACCTACGAAGACCTGCTGACTATTGCAGAGGGTCAGCTGAACCTGGAAGACGAATACTGCGACAAGCTCGAAAATGAATCACTTCCCTTATTGGAAAATGGAGGCAACATCCCGCTTTTCATCGACACCGATATGTACGTCATGAAAGTTTGGTGCGAATTCGTATTTGGTAAATGTCACCGCTTCGTACTCGATAATATTCTCAAGAGAAAATACGACCTGTACTTATTGTGCAACGTCGACCTGCCATGGACAAAAGATGAACTTCGCGAATACCCCGACCTAGATACACGCAAGACCCTGTTCCGTATGTACAAAGATCTGCTGGTGAATCAATCCACCCCCTGGGCGTTGGTCAGCGGATCGGGAGAAGAAAGACTTCAATGCGCCATAAAAGCCATTGACAATATCATTTCCCAACCTACACCATATTGATGAACATGAATACACCTTCTGTCCGATCCTTTCAACCACTGTTCTATCTGCTTTGGCTACTGGTAGGATTGATACAAGCCGCCAATACCGAACTACTCGATGATGAAGCCTATTACTGGGTATTCAGCCAACACCTTGACTGGGGGTACTTCGACCACCCACCGATGACCGCGCTTCTCATTCGCGCAGGATACTGGATTTTTCCAAATGAATTGGGCGTACGGTTGCTATGTGTGTTTTTATCAACCGGAACTATCTGGCTATTGGAGAAAATGACGCTTCGTCAACATCCCCGACTTTTTTATTCGATCGCATTATCAATGATCGCGTTACAGGTCGGCGGATTCTTGGCCGTACCCGACATTCCACTGCTGTTCTTCACCGCTTTTTTCTTTTTCCGTTACAACCGCTTTCTGAATAATGAAAACTGGATAAACACGATATGGCTGGGACTCGGTGCAGCCTTTTTACTATATAGCAAGTATCACGGGGTACTGATATTATTCTTCACATTGATCTCTAATACAAAGCTCTTCCGATCCGGATTTGTGTACACAGCCGGTCTCTTAGCGCTCCTATTATTCACCCCGCACCTGTGGTGGCAATATCAACACGATTGGGTCAGCTTCCGATACCATTTGCAAGAAAGTAATGTGAACCCCTATAAGGTGTCGTATACGGTTGAATATTTGGTCGGACAGCTTTTGTTACCCGGACCACTCATCGGACTCTTACTACTACCCGCAGCCTTTTTCTATCGCATTCGATCACCGTTCGAACGAGCACTTCGTTACACGGCGATCGGCATCTACGTATTCTTTCTGCTTAGTTCATTCAGAGGAAGAGTGGAGGGTAACTGGACCGCCCCCGCCCTGATCCCCCTGATCCTGCTGGCACACGGACACATAAGCGAGCAACTGAAATGGGAAAACTGGATTTACAGATTACTAGTGCCCGGACTAGTCCTGATCTTGGTATTGCGTATCGGACTAATCGTAGACTTTCTCCCGGGTAAGGCCATCGCCTCGCGCGTACACAGCTGGAATAATTGGCCAGATACGCTCCATAAAAAAACCGGTGGACTACCCGTTGTGTGGCTCAACTCCTATCAGCGCGCCTCGAAATATGCTTTCTATTCCGGACAACCCACACACTCACTTAACTTTTATCGCGAAAGAAGAAACAACTACAACTTCTGGCCGATCGAAGATTCGATGCAAGGGAAGAATGTAGCTATTGTAGACATCTATGACATGAACCGCTATACCGACTCTATAAAAACACCCTTGGGATGGGTTGGCTACCGAATAGATTCATCGTTCAAGGGTACATCTAAATATTGGTTTGAACCATATGAACATGAGATTAAAGCTCGGTCAGGTGATACAATCCGTATTTTCGGAGAATTTCGCACACCATCATCAATCAAGCCATCAACTATGTCTGAAATAGGAAGCCAAATCGAATCCATACGTATTGGTGTATTTAAAAAAGGAAAGTGGCTGAAAGATTGGATGGTCGATGAAAACATATTCTCACGGTCGAGCGAGGGAATAAATTTTAATGTGGCATTGGCCGACCCACTACCTGCCGGAGAATATGTTTTGATATTCGCCTTGAATGCTCCGAGACTACCGCCTACACATAATAGCCGAAAGATCCGGTTGACCCTAACTCAATAAGTTCCTTTGGCACCGCTACGCAACAAGCGTTGGATCTCGGGCACAGGTGCGAGATAACTCATCTGTTGTTGAATGAAACGAGCCCGACCGGCTACATAATTGGAAAGCGGCTTGATCTTGTATCGCTTAGGACTGGGTAGAACAGCGGCGATCATCGACGCTTCTTGGCGCGTCAACCGACTGGCCTGTTTGTTGAAATAATGACGAGCTGCTGCTTCAATACCAAATACGCCTCGCCCCATTTCGATCACATTCAAATAGACTTCTAAAATCCGCTCTTTGCCCCAGAATAATTCGATCAGAAAAGTGAAATAGAATTCAAGTGCTTTCCGAAAATAACTTCGGCCCTGCCATAAGAAAACATTCTTGGCGGTTTGCTGACTAATCGTACTGCCTCCACGGATCTTATTCGGCTTTCGCTCATTGTGCTTCATCGCCGACTCGATCTGCTCCCAATCGAAACCGGCGTGCTGATAAAAAAGTTGATCTTCCGAAGCCATCACCGCCAGCATCGCCTGTGCTGATATTTCAGATTGATCTACATAATCTCGTTTTAGCCCATTGCCTTGCACCCAATTCACCAACTGTGTAATGGTAATGGGTGGATCAACCCAACGCAAGACGACTACATAAGTGAGATGAAAAACAAAGAAAAATAACAACACCCGCTTGGTCGTCCACCAAACCCTTGGCCAGAACTCTTTTGGGGGTTGTTTTTTGGACATATTATTTGCGATGATTCAGAAATGCCTCCCAATCGGCGAGCATTTTTCCTTTCATCACACGGGGGAATTTGTGCTGGCTGCCGATCTTTCCCTTCGACTCCATGAATTGCATGAATGTCTCCTCCGGCAATACCTCCAGAAATACTTCCTTCAACGCACTGTCCCGTTCGATCGCATAGTCATCGTTCAGTTCGCGTAAAGTGGCATCGATCCTGTCACGCAAAGCGATCGGATCGACCGAATCATTCGTTGATACATACCAACGATGCGCGAAAAAATTATCGTAGGGGAAACCAACTACCGTATACTCAGGAATACTCACGTTGAACTCATGACTCACCTGCTCAATGGCCTTATTCATGTTGTCAACACTCAGGTGTTCACCGGTCAGGCTCAAGAAATGTTTGGTTCGGCCGGTGATGACCACTTCGTGATGTTCCAGGTCGACAAAACGTATGGTGTCTCCGATCAAATACCGCCACGTTCCGGCATTGGTACTCATCAACAGCGCATAATCTTTTCCCAGCTCCACTTCGTGGATCATCTTGACTTCAGCGTTGTCTTTGGGATTTCCGTCCCCGTCAAAATTCTTCTCGTCGAACGGAATGAATTCGAAAAAGATATTATTGTTGAGAATGAGCTGCATGCCCCTTGCCTGCTCCCGGGTCTTGTAAGCGATAAAGCCTTCGCTGGACAAATAATTCTCTATGTATACGATCGGCTTACCTAGCAGTTTTTCAAATCCCTTCTTGTACGGCTCAAAGGCAACACCTCCATGTACAAAGAAGCTGAAATTGGGCCAGATCTCGTGAATATTATTAAGCTTGTAATGCTCGATGATCATTTCCATACACATCTGACACCAAGCCGGCACACCCACGATATAGCCGATGTCCCACTCTTTGGCGTGCTCTACGATCTCATTGAGCTTATCGTTCCAATTGGCGATGGCCGCGATCCGCCCACCGGGTTTATAAAATGTCTGAAACCAAAATGGTCTCTTTTTGGCAAGAATTCCACTCAGATCACCCGCATACCAACCAGCCTTCCCCTTCTTGAGATCGGTGGCCCCACCAAGCATTAAAAATCCTTTGGTCATCGCCCGCTTGTTGGCCTCTTCATATCGAATGATGCTGAATAATTGGCGAACCGAATTGATCATGTTGCTACGCACCAGCTCCTTAGTAACAGGAATATATTTACTGGCCGCCTCAGAAGTACCCGAACTCAATGCGTAATATTTGATCTTGCCCGGCCACGCAACATCCGGTACACCATCAAGCGTCTTTTTCCACCACTGCTCGTAGATAGAATTATAGTCGTGTATAGGTACAAGATCCTGGAACTTTTTGCCCGCATGACGACTCAGCAAGATGTCGTCGAAACGATAATGCTGCCCAAATTCAGTGAAACGAGCCTTTCGCAAAAGCTTACGCAACACCCGCAATTGTTGACGACGAGCGTCATTAGCCGGTATCCGCAATGCCGCTGCAATAGCCCGAGGAAGCTTGATGTCGATGATAGACGCCATGTAGATCGATAAACGATCACGAAGATAATCAATCGCCCCTTCCTAAGTGGCAGAATCGCTTCTGAATCAGATGTATGGAATCGGTAGGAAAACCGAGGGCCCCAGGACTTCATCAACATAAAGATCTGGTCAAAAGAAAGATCGTCGGTACAAAACATAACATCCGTGAACGGGATAAGCGAATAGTATCCATTCATCTGTTCAGTTAGTTGCCGCACTGACCCCTCCGGTGGCAAATAGAATATTGCAGCAGAAGACGCTTCGGGATAGAGGCATTGAATCGCACGACGACTTGGATCGGCTCCAATCAATAAAACCGGAAACTGTAATCGCTCCTCGGTGAAATAGGAAAGAAGATGCGATTTCAATAAAAGCTTTCGCCAGACAGCAAGCAGCGCGATAGAAAAAAGAGACCCAAATAAAACTATTCCTCTGGAATATCGAAACGATTCCGGAAGCAATGAATAAACAGACAACAATACGGCTGCCGAAAGAGTGGTAGATCGAAAAAAATGACGCCATCGAAAGGGTTTTTTCTGCAAACCCAGTAGTAGCGCCACCAAAAAAAATAATAGTGCGATGAGTGCTGTTTGCAGCTTCAGATCGGCCGGATAGATGACTTCGGGGCGGATGTTGGTAGACCAGAAATGACGGACCCCATAAAAAGTAAAAAGGATCAAAAACCAATCCAATGCCGGTATACCGATCTGTTGGACCGCTCGACGCAAAAACGAAAGCATCGCACGTAAACCAATCGCCACCTGTATACCGACGCTGAACAATCCGCCATGTAATTTATGCTTACGCACAAAACGACTCATGGCACCATAAAAAAGTTTAACGTAGCGAAAACTTTGCTTTTGTGTACTCTCCCCCTTGAAGTGAAGGATGGTTGATCCGGCATAATAATAGTTAATAAACCCTGCTTGCTGAATCCGGTAGCTCAGGTCAATATCTTCACCATACATGAAAAAATCTTCGTCAAATGATCCGACCGCCTCTAATACAGAACGGCGCACCATCAGATAGGCGCCTGAAACGACATCGATCGGGTGATTCGAGTCGGGTGATAAATGTCCCAAATGATATTTTGCGAAACGGGATGACTGCGGAAAAAGAGAAGACAGTCCGATGATCTTATAAAAAGCGGTTGCCGGATCTGGAAAGGCTCGCTTCGATTCGCGTAGGAACCGACCACTGCCATCGATCATTCGCATGCCCAGTGCGCCAGCTGTTAGCTTGTCTTCTAAAAATTTGATCGATCCGTGTAGGCTATCCTCCGAAAGCAGCGTGTCCGGATTCAAAAAAAGAACATAGTCCCCTTGACTTTGTCGATATCCCAAATTAGAGGCCTTGGCAAAGCCCAGGTTTTGATCGGATTCGATAAAGCGGACTTCTGGAAACCGAGGCGTCAGCCACTCCACCGATCCATCGCCGGAGGCATTATCCACCACGATCACCTCCACCGACATACCAACTGAAGCCTTCCGAACAGACAATAAACACTGTTCCAGAAAGTGAGGCACCCGGTAATTAACCAATATGATAGAAAGAAGCGGCATGATCGAAAGACCGAAGTAAATTCATTTAGTCCCCTCCGCAAAATTCAAAGCACAAACAAGGTTGCTGAAGAGATATCTTTGCTCATGCTCCAATCTACCCTGATCGAGGCCGCTCAAGCCGGGGCCGCAGAGATCCTTCGGTATTTCCATGGTGAGTTCCGGATCGATAATAAAGAAGGTGTAAATAATTTAGTGACAGAGGCCGACCATGCCTCCGAAAAGGCTATTCTGGCGGTCATTCGATCTGCCTACCCCGATCACATGATCCTGGCAGAGGAGTCGGGTTCCACCGATCGGACCGATGAATTCAAGTGGATCGTCGATCCCATCGATGGCACGGTGAATTTCGCACACGGCATTCCCCTTAACGCCGTCTCTATCGGGATAGAAAAGAATGGCGAATTGATTATGGGTGTAGTGTATAATCCCCACCTCAAAGAATTGTTCTTTGCCGAAAAAGGAAAGGGGGCCTTTCTGAACGACCGACGCATACAGGTAAGTTCAGAAACAAACGCCGCCAAGGCCTGCCTCGTGACCGGCTTTCCATATGTTTATATCGACCAGCCGAACGGTCCACTCGATGTATTCGCCCGCTTTGTGAAAAAAGGAGTTCCGGTACGACGCATCGGCTCCGCAGCGATCGATCTGTGCTGGGTGGCTGCGGGACGATTCGACGGATTTTATGAACATAAGCTCGAGCCCTGGGATAGTGCCGCCGGCGCACTCATGGTAACAGAAGCGGGCGGAACCATCACCAACCACCAAGGAGAAGCATTCACTATTTACGAACATCCCGTACTGGCCAGCAACGGACATATACACGATCAACTAGTGGGCGTACTCAACAACACACATCAACTATGAGTCAAGAAAGAACAGAGATCGGTCAGATTGGCGAATTCGGACTGATCGAACACCTCACAAAAAACATTGAGCTGAAGCAAGCATCCTCCGTTGTTGGTGTAGGCGATGATGCCGCCGTGATCGATCACTTCGGGAAACAAACTGTGATCTCAACCGATCTCCTTCTCGAGGGCGTACACTTCGACCTGATGTACACACCCCTCAAACACCTCGGATACAAGAGTGTGGTGGTGAACCTGTCAGACATCTATGCGATGAATGCCATACCCACCCAGATATTGATGAGCGTGGGGTTGAGCAATCGATTCAGCGTAGAGGCTGTTACTGAATTTTACGAGGGGGTATATGCCGCCTGTGAGAAATACGGCGTCGACCTGATCGGCGGAGACACCACCGCCTCTCAAAAAGGATTCATGATCTCGGTCACCGCGATCGGAGAAGTGGCACCCGATAAATACGTGAAAAGAAATACGGCGCAGAAAGGAGACCTGATCTGTGTGAGCGGTGATCTGGGTGGTGCTTATGTGGGGTTGCTTTTCTTGGAGCGTGAAAAGAAGATCTATCTGGAATCCCCGGGCGTACAACCCGACCTGGAAGGAGAATCCTATGTGGTGGGAAGATTACTGAAACCCGAAGCCCGCAAAGACATCATCGAGTTTCTGGATGATGCCGAGATACATCCAACATCTATGATGGACATCAGCGACGGACTCAGCTCCGAGATCCTTCATCTCTGTAGACAAAGTCAACTGGGCTGTGTCCTCTACGAAGAAAAAATTCCCATCGCAGAAGCCATGCGCAATGCGGCCTTCAAGTTCGAGATCGACCCGACAGCCTGCGCCCTCAGCGGGGGAGAAGACTACGAATTGCTTTTCACCGTGTCTCAGGCCGATTACGAAAAACTATTACTGAACGAACAGATCAGTGTCGTCGGTTATATGACAGAACCCGAACAAGGAACACACATCCACACAAAAGGTGGCAACAAGCATGTGATCACGGCTCAGGGGTGGAATCATTATAAAAAGTAAATGAGGATTTGTTTCATCGCGATAGGCATTGTGTTTTTTTCACTGTTGTCGTGCACAACATCTCGGTTGCCATTTCGTCCGGATAAGAAATATGAGAGCCGGGAACTGAAAGAAGATCTCCTGATATTGAAGGGCGTTCTGGAAAAACATCACCCGGGATTATATTGGTATCAGTCCGCCAGCGAATGGAATGCACAATGGGAGGCTGCAAATGCCTCCCTCGACAAACCACTAACGGAACCTGAATTCCGAAAAACCTTACGGCCCCTGGTTTCTTCTATACGATGCGGGCACACCAGCATTCGAGCTTCCAAACAATGGCAGAAGTATTCAGATACGGTTCGGGTAGATAAGCTTTTTCCGCTCAGCTTGAAATGCTGGGCCGATACAATGATCGTGCTGGGAAATCTGGATCGGAAAGACTCACAGCTTGTTAGAGGTACGCAGATCAACAGGATCAACGGACGCACACCCAAAGAAATTTATGAGTCCCTTTTCCCATTCCTTTTCGGAGATGGATTCAATGAAACACACAAATACCAGACTCTTAGCGGTTGGGGAACGTTTGGAAATTATTACAGGCAATACCTCGACAGCTCGAACCTGTTAGAAGTTGAGTGGATCGACAGTGCGGGTAATAGGCGAACCGATACTCGCACGCTCTACACACCTGTACGCGACACGAGTAAAAAAACAGCTGGCGTCAAACCGACAAAAAAACAACTCAGAAATCGACGCCTGGAAGGAATACGAAGCCTTCAGATCGATCAGCAGGAAAAACAAGCACTGCTTCGGATCAATAGCTTTGGTCGGAGTGGGCAACTCCGAACATTCTTTCGAAAAGGATTCCGGCTACTGAGAGAAAATGCAATCGAAGACCTGATCATTGATGTGCGGAACAACGGGGGCGGAGACGTTGGCAATTCAACTACACTAACCCGATATCTAACGGATCACCGATTCAGGATAGCTGATAGCCTATACGCTATACGTAGAAATTCCTCTTATGGAAAATACATCAAACACAATATCGCCTTTCAGGCCATGATGCCTCTGCTCACCAAAAAACGCAAGGATGGCCTATATCATTTCGGATATTTTGAACGACATGTTTTTACGCCTAAGAAAAAAGATGGATTTCGTGGTCGTATATACATCCTGACCGGTGGCAATAGTTTCTCCGCCACAACACTTTTTGTGAATGGAGTGAAGGGGCAAAAAAATGTTACCATCCTCGGAGAAGAAACCGGTGGTGGCGCCTATGGAAACTCAGCCTGGGAAATTCCGGATGTAACGCTGCCCAATACCGGTGTTCGCATGAGACTTCCGCTTTTCCGTATGGTGATGAATAAAGAACTTCCTAACGACGGAAAGGGTATTATTCCGGACATACAAGTGGGTTCGACGATTGAGTCGGTTCGACGTAATTACGATAACAAGATGCTAAAAGCCACTCAGCTCATTCGGGAGAATCGTCGGAAAGGATCATAAATCCATCCGCATCCCGCAGAAAAGGGAATCGTTCCCGAGTTTCGAGCAGAAGAGATGGTTCCAGTATTGTTGAAAACAACTCCTCTCTATTTTCACAGGAATGAAGGATTTCGCCGGTGGGGCCGATGATACAACTATCGCCACTGTGATCGATCTCTTTACCATCCACCCCGATCCGATTTACACCGATCACATAGCACTGATTTTCGATGGCACGAGCGCGTAAAAGTGTTTTCCAGGCCTCCGCTCTTCGTGCTGGCCAGTTGGCCACATAAACAAGAACATCATATTCAGGCTGAAAGTTTCCATCCTCATCATAGGTGGATCGCTGACGGGCCCATACCGGAAAACGAAGATCATAACAGATCTGAAGATTGATGCGCCAGCCATTTACCGAAGCGATCAGTCTTTTTTGACCGGGTGAATATTTTTCATCCTCTCCCGCATACGCGAATAGATGTCTCTTGTCATATTGTCCAATTTCTCCGTTCGGTAACACCCACAAAAGACGATTGAAATATTTATTGCCCTCTTTGATCATCAGGCTTCCCACTAGAATAGTCTTTTTATCGGCCGCCACCCGCTTCATCCAATGAACAGATTCCCCATCCATGGTTTCCGCATAGCTGATCGGGTCCATCGAAAATCCGGTCGAAAACATTTCCGGGAGAATGGTCAAATATGTTTTTGGAGGGAGATCTGTCAGAAGACCCTCTATGTACTCGAGATTCTGCTTCGGGTTTTCCCAAAACAATTTTGTTTGAAGAAGGGCGATCGGAAGGGGTTGCATCTACCCGTAAAAATAGGGAATGGCACAAACTAAAACAGCAGCCAATTGGCTGCTGTTCGATGGAATTTCAATGGCAAACTATTTTTTGAGCTTGAGACGAAGCATCAATTCGTGTGCATTCGCTCCGGCATCGAACAAACTTAACGGCGTTCTGTAGATATCGAATGAATAGCCAAGGTTCAATCGCTGCTGGATATTCACACCCGCAGAAATAATAGCACTTTGCTTGGCGCGGAAGGAGAGTCCCCACCAGAACAGATCCTTGTGCTCTACCTTCACGCCTCCTTGGATTTCAGTGGGTGCATTGGGCAGGTAGATAACCAAGAAGTTCGGTGTGATCTCTGTGCTCTCATCCACATTCCAGCTATACGATCCATGGAAATAATAGTGACGATACAGACGAGCCTCTTCTGCCAGCGTTGCTGTTCCGTTATAGAAGCCAAGCTTCGATTGCACCAGCTGAGAAACTGAAGCACCCAGGCGTAAGTTGTTTTTCTGATAGGCAACGCCCAGTCCCGCATCGAACTTGAATCGATTCTCTGCATTCCCCAGTGCCGGATCAGCACCTAACGTGGCACTGAGCTTAGCACGATCGATCCCGAACTGAAGCGCGCGTGCCTCGATACCTACAGACCATACAGACCCGTCTTTCATTTTCAGGTGCTTGGCGAAAGAAGCCGATAAGCCGGTTCTGGACGTGGGACCGGTTTGGTCGGTGAAAAGATAACCGCTGATACCGGCGTTCTCTTTTTTCAGGTTATAGCTACCGAAGACCATGGCGGTACGGGGACTACCACTGATACCCGACCACTGGCTGCGATAACTCGCACCGATCATATTGTCCTGAAACAATCCGGCTGTGCCCGGATTATGTAAAAGACTTTGCATCTCGTACAGGGACGATGTGTAAAGTTGCTGGGCTGATGCTGAATAGACAACAGTTATCAGCGCTACTATGGATAAAATACGTTTCATGTGTTTCGTTTGAGTGTTGATTAACGGAGAATGGTTACATCGCCTTTAAATGTCAGGTATGCACCCGTAATCAGTCTGTATGATACCACGTAGTAGTAAGTACCATCCGGAACTGGTTTTCCGTTGTAGACACCGATCCAGTCATTGTTATAGTTATCATTCTTGTACACCAGGTTACCATGTCGATTGTATACACCAACGGAGATCTGGCGGGTACAAACCCCTCCGCTGTTCACAACCAACCAACGATCATTGATGCCATCGCCGTTTGGCGTGAATGCATTCATGATATTGATGCAATAGGGCAGTACATTAACAATCGCGTTATCGGTCGACACGCAATTATTGTTATTACGAACCGTCAGCGTATAGGTGGTAGTGGTGGTGGGCTTGACAGATGGGGTATATGTATTGGCACCTGTAATAGCTGTATTCGGCGTCCATAAAATGGAAGTCGGATTGGCGATGCCCGAACCCGTTAAAATAATCTCATCCCCGCTCACAATTGTTCTATCCGGACCTGCACTGATCACGGGAAGCGGATTGACCCGAACATCTACCTGATCGGTCCGCGTACAACCATTCAGCGTAGCGGTAACCGTATAGGTTTGAGTGAATGCCTGAGTACCCGTGAGTGTTGCCGTCGGATTAGCGATGGATGTGGAAGAAAGTCCGGTGCTGGGCGACCAACTATAGCTCACACCCGTACTGTCGCTCGTGGCCTGAAGAGACGCAGGAGAACCCGAACAAACGGTTTGATCGGCACCTGCATTGACTGTAACTGTTTTCGTTTGTACAGCTACCGGTGTTGATTTGGTACAACCATTCAACGATGCAGTAACGGTATAGTTAATGTTTGTGCTGGTAGTTACAATCGGGTTACGAATGTTGGCATTCGATAATCCCGTTGCAGGCGACCAAGAGAAGCTGGCACCCGTACTGTCGCTGCTCACTGATATCTGGGTAGGTACACCCACACAAACTCGCTGTGGAGTAGCTGCATTAATATTCACGTCTTTACGACGGATCGTTACAGTACTTGTTTTAGTACAGCTGTTCAGGCTGGCTGTTACCGTATACGTTTGTGTTGTATTCAGCGTTGCCGTTGGATTGGCAATGGTTGTGTTGGAAAGGCCAAGCGCGGGTGACCAACTATAGCTCACACCTGTACTGTCACTGCTCGCTTGCAATTGCGCAGGCAGACCGGCACAGACCAATTGATCAGCACCTGCATTTACAGTAACTGTTTTTGTACGAATAACAACCGGCTCTATCCGAACACATCCGTTCAGGAACGCGGTCACCGTATAGGTGGTGGTACTATTGACTGTTGCGATCGGGTTGGCGATGTTAGGATTAGAAAGCCCGCTGGCAGGCGACCAGGTATAAACGGTTGATGCACTGTTTGAGCTGGCCACCAACTGAGCGGTAGTGCCTACACAAACCAGTGTATCGTTGCTGGCTGTGAGCGTAAGGTTGTCGTTAAAACCAACCTGAATGGTTTTCGTTTCAACACCACAGAAAGCATCCTTAACGGCTAGTGTGTAAGAGCCTGCAGCCAAGCCTGTAAAGCTTGGGGTGGACTGATACGCTCCGCCGTTCAGGCTATATGTATATGGAGCCAGACCGCCGGATGTATTCAGTGTAATGGAACCTCCCGCAGGACTGGTACAACTAGCACTCACAACCGTTGGGGTAGTCGTTGGATTTATATTTTCTGATTTGCCATATTCCAATATTGATGGTCCAGAAGACAAACCACCACCAGCAACCAACATTCTTCGGTTTGTGAACGAAATACTGGATGGAACGGTGCGCGGTACAAAAGACAAGCACTCCCAAAGGGCGGCTGTTGGCGCTACATCCAATGTCCAGGTAACCCCACCATCTGAGGTTTTAGCCAGATAACCGCCCGGTGTGGCCACATATCCATTGTTCACATCGTGCATGATGATGGCATTCAGGTTACCGGTGCCCAATGTGCTGATGTTACCGGAGATGTCAGTCCACGTAGCGCCTCCATCTGTTGTTCGGAACACAACTTTTCTGGGGAAGCCATTACCGACCAAGAATACCGTATTAGCGTCAAGGGCAAACATATCCTTGTAGGAGATCTGTGGAGTTACACCAGGAGTGGGCAGAGGCAGCTTACTCCAGGTGACCCCGCCATCTGTTGTTTTGTAAATAGTGTCGCGCGTTCCTGCCGCATATCCGATCAGGCTGGTTGGAAACTCCAACTCATTCATCGTTGGAGCTAATGTTCCCATTGGGAGTCCGGTGAAGGTTGACCAAGTCAAACCCCCATCAAACGAGCGGAACACTTTAGACTGACGAGAGGCAGCTGGAGTAGAGAATGTAGAATGTCCGATGGCCCAGATGCTATCGCCCGAATTCGCTACATCCCACATTTGAACGGTTGGATCGGCGAAAATTGGATCCAATGTGGTGCCCTTATCAGGTGACATATACAACGTTCCGTTGCTGACCGCGAAATATGCTTTGTTGGTATTTCGATATGATAATCCGTTGATGTTCCAGAAAGAAGCAGCGAAATCGGGACGGTTTTTTGGAGCCCAAGTTTTTCCACCATCCTCTGTTACCGAAATACTGGAACCGCCTGAGGTAATTCCATTGTTACAATCCGCGAACTCCATTTTGAAATAGGAGCCGGCCGGATTAGCAAAATTGTACGTGCTTTGCAGCGCACCGCCCGGAACAGAGTCTGCTACAACACCAGCCGTTCCGGCATAGAGGAACTTGCCACTGGGTGAAATGTCAAGCGCCCAGGTCGCAAACCCACTGTAGTTCTGACCCTGAGGCAAACTGTTTTCTCGTATCCAGTTGCGTCCAGTGTCGATAGAAGTCCATACCGCCCCGAAATTGGTACCAGCATAAAGTTTTCCATTCGACGCTTTACGGATATGATATGGGTTGGATGCCAGTAATACTTGTGGTGATGGAATAGGGGTGCCTCCATTGGGGGGGAAGGGGAAATTCAAGGTTTGATATCGACCCCTTTCGTATACACCGGGCGCATTTACATTCAGCGTGCTGTCATTTTTACCCGTAAATATTTTCAATACGATATTATTATTAAAAGACATTATCAAGATCGTAGAATCGTTGATGATGTGTAAGGCTCGATAAGATTGAGTTACATTTTGGGGTGTACCATATCGGGTGGTACAGTTAACAGTAAGTGTATTGATGCCGTTATAGCCTAGTCGTTCTTTACTGGTTGAATAATCAGTCAATACCCCTTTTTCGAATTTCCAAACCAAAGAGGCGTGGTGTGCTGCTACACCTATCGTTCCAGAATTCGCACAGGTTGTTGAGTTGCTTACATTTATGATCCTTGGTTCAAATGTACTCAGTCCGGAGCCGGTTATATAGCCAACCGAATCATTCGCAAACTGAATGCGCAAGATCTCTTTATCTTTTGCTGTGATATTCGTCAAAAAGGAGGGCCAGTTCGGATTATTGACAAATCCATTCCGAGAAACTCCGCCGACAGGTGCCGCCATCGAATCCCAGGTAGCGCCGCCGTTTCGTGTGAAATATAACTTAGGGATCGAATCCATCGAGTTGTGCTGTCCGCCGATGTACCCCGTGTCTTTATTGACGAACCAAACCGCGTTGATGTTTCTGCCTCTGTTGTATAGAGGTGTTTGTACAAAGCTCCAGGATTGTCCGCCGTCGGTTGACTTTGCCATACAGCCAATGCTTCCGACCGCATAAACAATCTGATCGGTCACATAGTGTACGTCTGCCAAGGACGGCTTTGCACGGAGTCCGGCAGGATTATTAAAGGTGAACGGACCATACGTCCAGTTCGCACCCCCGTCCCGAGACTTGGCGATACCCCCGTCCGATCCAACGGCAATAACATTATTATCGTCATAGAAATCCAAGTCCAAAACGGTGAAACCGAATTGTTTAGGATCCCTAAAGCGCCACATGGTTGTATCATAACCCTGGGCAAAAACCGAAGGGGTGCAAAATAAAAAGCTAAGCATAACCAGACAGGCCATGCGGATGCGGAGCGATCCGAATTGATTCATGGAAATAAGCATTTAGTTTCGAAAACCGAATCAACAATAATAGCTAAACGACCGGAATTTTCTTGTAGAATTAATTCTATGTTTACTTGTCTAGAATCGGCGGAGTTTTGGAAAGGCACAATGAAAATCAATCGATTATTATTTATCTGTTCGTTCCTGCTTTTTGGATTCGATTCTAGTGGGCAGACTTTGTCAAATCGGGGCAAAGAGTTTTGGCTCGGATATGGATTCAATTATAAGTTCCAGAACGAGCTGCCGATGAACGACCAGGAACTGGCCATCTATATCAGCACGGAACAGGCCGCAACGGTAGTGGTGTCGATCAATGGTACGAGCTGGTCACAAACACTGAACATCCCCCCCAATACGGTCAACGCCTCTATACTCATCCCAAAATCGGGACCGAACGATGCACGGGTACTGACCGACGGCTTTTCAAACAAAGGAATTCATATTCTGAGCAATGTTCCGGTAGCCGCATATGCGCACCAATACGGTCCGATGGTATCTGGCGCCACCATGCTCATGCCGGTTGAAACATATGGGTTTTCTTATTATTCGATCAACTATTATCAAGATCGATCACAGAGCAATCCGTCCGAGTGGTATTCCTGGTTTTTTGTGATCGCTTCGGAAAACAACACCCGCATACGGATCACACCTTCTGACACAACTAAGGCTGGGTGGTTGCCGGGCCAAACCTATACGGTCGACCTGAACAAAGGGGAAATGTTCCATGTCTTCGGAAAAGGCGGACCATTCGGCTCCTTTCAGCCGGAATTATGCAGCAAAGACATGACGGGATCCAAGATCGTTTCGGTTCCCGGATCGGATGGTGTTTGTCATCCGGTCGGTGTGTTCTCCGGCTCTGGCGGACTACGTCTCTGCCGCGGAGACGGAGGTGAGTTCGTTCACCAACAAGTTTTCCCATCACAAGCATGGGGAACTAGGTACCTAACATATCACACCATAAATAATACGTCGACGAATATTCTGGAGACCAACCGCAATTATTATCGCGTATGTGTACAAGACCCGACAACCATTGTTAAAAGAAACGGTGTGCCGCTCACCGGGCTGATCAAAAACTTTTTTTACGAGTTCATGGATTCTACCGGAGGCGATTACATTGAATCCGACAAGCCGATCCTGGTATCTCAATACACCCCGAATAAAAACCAGTGTTGGAATTTTCCGACCACAACACCCTCGCCTCCATCCTATGGAGACCCGGAAATGTTCTACCTGAGTCCGATCGAACAAGGGCAGAAATCTGTTCGCTTTTACGTGAGCAGAAAGTCCGCTATCGACTATGTATATACAAACATCCACCTCCCAACCATTGCCGTTCCCTCCCTGCGTGTAGATGGGGCACCTGTTCCGGCTCCGAATATCATCCCACACCCGAACTATCCAAGCTACTCGGTAGCATTAGCCCGATTCATCGGACCAGCTGCACAACACACCATCACCTGCGACTCCTCGTTCACCGCTACCGTATACGGCCTCGGTAATTATGAAAGCTATGGCTACAATGTGGGCACTTTCATCAACAACCTGAACTATTATGGTTATTTCAAAAATGTGTTGAATGCCGATCCTCGTCCCGATACCAGCACCTGCCCCAAAACGCCGGTCCGCCTATTTATAAAATTGGGATACCCCGCTACATCGTTACACTGGCGCCTCAGCCAGGTGCCGGGTCTTTTTCCGAATACAGATTCGGTGATCAGCAATCCCACTCCGATCGGAACAGAACTCATCAATGGAAGGATCTACTACATCTACGCCCTGCAACAGGATTTTACTTTTTCTCAGTCCGGTCTTTTTCAAATTCCGATAACCTACACCGCAACCGTGATCGAGAATTGCAATCAATCCGATCGCGCTTCGATCTCTGTTCTGGTTAAGCCCGGACCCATCGCTGACTTTACCAACTCCACGCCTCTTTGCATCAATAAACCCGTTCAATTGAATGGTACTCCCACAGCGGGAATCTATAATCTGAACGGCTATCTGTGGACGTTTGCAGATAATTCAGCCGCCAACACCCTGAACACCATTAAAACCTTTGCGACGGGTGGAAATCAGTCCATTCGTTTTCGGGTATATGCCGACAATGGTTGCGTGGGTGATACAACCAAAACAATCGATATCCAACCGGCACCGAATTCATCATTTACCATCGGTGGAAATATTTGTGCTAAAGACTCTGTTCTTCTTACCAATACATCCACCATCTCCGCCGGGACGATCGGACAATGGATCTGGAATTACGGAGATGGTCCGTCCGAGATTCGAACAAGCGGAACTCCCTTTTATCATGTTTACCCCCTACCCGGAACATACACTGTTTGGATGACTGCGGTATCTGCCGGAGGATGCTCGATCGATACGGCCCGACAACCTGTAACGGTATATGACCGACCCGTTGCCTCATTTATTTATAATAGATCGATCTGCGCAGAAGATTCCATATTGATCACCGACCAGTCGACGATCGCAGTAGGCGCCATGCCGATTCGCGAATGGGATTTCGGAGACGGAACATCCGAGATACGAACCACGGGTAATCCCTTTTATCATCGCTATGTCAATCCGGGTACATACGAGATTCGATTGGTGGTAAAAAGCGATCAGGGTTGTATCAGCGATACATTCCGGCAAACATTGACTGTTGCGCCTAAGCCGGTAGTTCAATTTACATTGAATGGAAAGCCTTGTATAGACAGTAGTTGGAGCTTCACCTCTTCTATCCCTTCAGGAACATCGGGCAACCCCACATGGCATTGGCAATTCGGTGATGGCCAGTCCATGCAATCTTCAACCAGCAATCAAACCGTTCACACCTATATAGCAGGAGGCATTAATTTATCTGTTAGCCATTGGGTTAGCTTTTCCTCGGGTTGTAAAACAGATACGGTTCGACAGACAATTCCATTGATCGACGTGAATCCAGTAGCAGTCTTCTCTATATCCGACACCTTGTGTGTAAACCGGCCCATCCGTATCAACTCTTCCAGTGCGGGCGTTTCCACTTGGTCTTGGGATTTTGGGAATGGAACCGGCAACAGTATTCCACCCTTTTTCCGCACCTATAACAGCGCTGGAAATTATAGTATTCAATTAGTGATCGCAAATGCTTCCGGTTGCAGGTCTATTCCAATCAACAGATCAATAACCATCCACCCCAACCCTGTATTATCGGCCGGACCAGACAAGATGATACAATCCGGTACATCAACAACCCTGGACGCTACAATTGTTAACCCTGCAAGTTTTTCGTTTCTGTGGACCCCATCGCTTTACTTGAATAACGCACAATTGTTGAACCCGACCGCCAATCCCCCGGCAGGAACCCATACCTATCAACTGATTGCAACGGATCGAACCACCTATTGCCGAAATAGCGATGAAATGGTATTGAATGTTCTGGATAAGCTTGCCATTCCGACCGGCTTCACGCCGAACCGGGACGGCAAAAATGATCGCTGGCGGATCATTGGACTCGGGCTCTATCCGCAGGCTAAATACCGGGTATATGATCGTGCCGGCCAGATCGTTTTTGAGGGTGGAGCAAGCAGTCTCGGATGGGATGGAAGTTACAAAGGCCAGCCTCTGAATGGCGGTGTATTTGTATATGTGATCGAGTTGAATGATCCGCAAAAACAAGTACTGCGCGGTACACTGGTGTTGATTAAATAAACATATAGTTAAGAGCCAATCATGTCAGAGCAAGCAACTAAAATACTATTAGCAGATGATCATAGCATGATTCGTCGTGGACTGAAAATTTTTCTTCAGACCACAATGGGTTTTCCGTCAGTAGGCGAGGTGTCTACTTGTTCGGAGCTGCTGTTGGAGCTGAACCGAAACAGATACACCCACTTGATACTTGATATCATTCTTAAAGACGGAAACAGTTTGGAGGTCTTACCTACGCTTCGTCGTCTATTTCCGGATCTTAGGATAATGATGTTTTCCATGCAGCCTACAGAAATATATGGTCCGGCCATCAGACAGTATCAGATCCACCAATACATGCATAAAACGGCCAGCGAAGAAGAAATGTTGATTGGGTTGGGAAAGTTCATCAAAGAAGATGCCCAACCCTCGAATCAGGAGACGAAAGAAAGCGGTCAAAACCCGTTTTCATCATTGGCTCCGCGAGAGTTGGAGATCTTACACTATTTGCTAAAGGGGATGGGTACCAAACACATAGGAGAAACACTGAACCTGCGCATGAGCACTATATCAACCTTGAAAAACAGGATATTTGAAAAAACAGGGGCTCAAAATCTGAAGGATTTGATCGAGCTTGCTGCACTATATAGCCTGAATTATTGATACGCGAATCGTAAATTCACAACAGCCACCATGAACAGACTGTTGTTTATATTTTTCTGTCTGCTCTTTAATCAGACACACGCTCAACCATTCTCTAAAGAAAGGTTCCAAACCTTCAACTACAGCACCGAGAATGGTCTACCCTCTAATGGAATGAAGGGTATGCACTGGGATGAAGACGGTGGCTTTTTGTGGATTGCCACAGAAGCTGGAATCTCTCGTTTCAACGGTATCGATTTTGTGAATTACACTCGAAATAATACGAGCTTCATTGAGTCGGAGCGTATGCGCTACAGTATTACGAACGCAAACGGGGAGATGCGGGTGGTTGATCTGGATGGAAATATCATCGGCATAAGGGAAAACAAACCCTTTCTTCTTTACAAAAGACAAATGTCGCTGGACCAATGGGAAAATCGTTTGATGGGGATTGCCATTTCGGATAGTTTTTTTACAAACTCGAAGGGCACGCCCGTCAGCATTATTCCCTTTCCTTTCGCGCAAGCCATTCCACTAAGTGAAAGCACGTCTTGGGTTGTACATCCGAATGGAGTAGTTATCCGGATCGCCGAACCAAACTTCGCCCCGATCGTGCAAGAACAGCTCGGTCAGGATAATGAGCGAGGATTTATTTCCGGGGGTGAGTTTTTTCTGATTAAAAAAGGAACGGGGCGCATCTATCGGGTAGATCAGAAAAATAATGATCTCGTTGAACTACCGGCACCGATACCCAACACGCCAATAACTGTTTTTTGGGAATCGGGCATGAAAAGTCCGATCGCTATCGGTAACAACCGGGCGTGGTTACTACATCTCAATAATGGAGGATTGAAAGCGGAGGAGATCTGCACGGCTGTTCCATCCATGGGACTGATCAAGTATGCTCAATACAGCGAATCAAAACGTATTCTTTTTATTGGAACATCCTCCAGGGGCCTGATCGTATTACGGAAAAACAGGTTGGCCCAAATGAGAAAGGCGGGATATGATATGAACGATCTAAACGCCTATTACTCGCAGTGGGAGTTCTCGCCGGGAAATGTAATGACAAATGAAGGACATTTCATTAGGGGGTTCGATGCCGACATCAACAACACCGCTCCAATCAGTGGAAAATTTGGTTTCTCACTGCACCGGGAAGGAGACTCCTTAGTTTGGTTTCTGAAAGGGCTGCAACCCACCAATGATAATGTCCTTCACTGCCTGGATCTCCGAACCGGTATCACAAAAGCATATAAAAAAATTCCGATCAATAATGTTTTTTCATTCGCCCGATGGAAAAATGAAATTCTTATCGGGAACTACAGGGGCCTTGGTAAGATCGCGGGAGATTCCCTTCAAATGCTTTACCCTTCGGAACAACTCCACAGTTCCGTTGCCATACAATACAACCTCACAGAATCCGATCCGGGTGTTTTTTTACTTACCTCCTGTTCGGGGTATATAAAATATGACCTGAATAAAAATCGAGTCGACACCCTACTCAGTCTGCCGGGGTATTGTATTCGGACACAGCACAAGATCGGTGACTATTTTTTGGTCGGAACCTATGGAAAGGGGTTTTATATCTATCACAAAGGCAGAATGAAACAGATGCCGCTTGACAAAAATGAATTTCTGCTATACACCCATTGTTTTCTATCCGACAAAAACGGATTTGTATGGATCAGCACCAATCGGGGCCTATTCAAGGCCTCCTGGGAAGACCTGCGACGGGCATTTCATGATAATGAAGCTGATATTTATTATCACTACTATGGCCGAAAAGATGGCATGGAAATGACAGAGCTAAATGGGGGTTGTAGCCCCTGCGGTATCGAGCTCAAGACCGGCGTCCTTTCATTCCCGTCAATGGATGGATTGGTTTGGATAGATCCAAACAGCAAAGAGGATGTATTTCCCGACGGACCCATACAGATTGATGAGATCAGTGTCAATGGTGCAGCATCTGGAGTTGTTGAAAAAAGCAAACTCCCCCCAAATGCAGAGGTCTTGATTCGGCTTGGGTATTCAGCTTGGTCGAACAACGAAAACATTTATATTGATTATCGGCTGAACGGTGGAAAGTGGATTCGAGTTTCGGAAAATCGAGGTTATTTTATACAGCTCACTAACCTATCCGCCGGCTCCAATACACTCCAGGTTCGAAAGAGAAATGGATTCGGTAGAGATAACTTTTCTTACCGAACACTTACATTCCTTGTCGAACCCAGCTGGTATGAAAAATGGTGGGTGTATCTGTTGTTCATCAGCTTCTTGGTCCTGATCATCGATGCCGTTTCCCGATATCGTAATCGTCGTTTACTCGCCCGACAAACACTGCTAGAGTCTCTGGTAAATGAAAAAACGCAAAGCCTGAAACAACAAAACGAATTGCTGGAAAAAAACAACAGCATCAAAACGCGTTTGATATCGATCATCAGCCACGACATTGTCACTCCTCTGAAATTCCTCACCGTAGCCGGCAAGGGGTTGATCGACAACAAAGAAAAACTTTCTGATGAAGTACAACGGGAAACACTTACAGATATCACCCAAACAGCCCAGGAGTTACAGTTATTATCTACCAACATATTGAACTGGATCAAATACCAGAATGAAAACCGGCTCTTATTACCTGAGACGTTTTTTCCACACCAGCTGACTCATCAAGTTTTTAATCTCTTGGGTTCATTGGCAAAAGAAAAGAATATCCGACTGATTAATTCGATCGATCCATCCTGGAAAATCGAGCAATTTGCAGACCCGATAAGGATCCTGATCTATAACCTGGTTAGCAACTCAATTCGATACGCCGACAGTGGCGAGATAGAAGTCGGGGCATCCAAAACATCCGGTGATGAATATGCCATTTGGGTGATTGATGAAGGGATCGGAATGAAACAAGAAACGATCAATCATCTCTTGAAAGAAGATGTGCTGGTACACAACAAAACAAATGAAAGCAGAAGCGGGCACGGGCTTGGCTACCTCATCATCAAAGATCTTGTTCGGTGGATAGGAGGTCGTATAGAGATAGAATCCGAAATCGGAAAAGGAACCCGGGTCTCGGTATTCATTCGCCCGCGGAGGCGATCGAAGCCAGTACCGATCGGATAAGATCCGACTCAAACCCCCTTCCCATCAAATAGCTGATCGTCTTATCGCGGCGGATCGCCTTGTGACCCGACAGGCTGTTATACTTACTCTCAGTCAGTCGGGTCAACACCGCCACGTATTCCTCTTCGTCAATCTCCTTTAATCCCTTTTTGATGCAATATTCACTGACGCGCTTTTGTTTCAGCTCATAGCGGATCCGGTTTCGGCCCCATTTGTTGACACGAAACTTCCCTCCGGCATAAATTCGGGCAAACCGCTCTTCGTTTAAATAGTCGCCCTCGATCAGCTTTGCAATGAGGGTGTCCTGATCGGCACCCCAAACCCCAACACTCCGGAGCTTTTCCTTTACCTCTTCATGACACCGCTCCCGGTAACCACAAAAATGCTTGAGGAGTTGAAAAGCCTGCTCTGGAGTAGCTTTTTTACCAGATCGAAAAGGAGCCATGTTTAGATTTTTCAACAGCCGGAACGGGTAATCCACCAGTAATCCCCCACACTCCCGGAAAGGGCCAAAAATATGTAGTTTCGTGGCCTTGGTTAATCCCCAAATCGTCCACATGAAATTTCTGGTAAACTCCGCTACACTCCTTCGTCAACTTCAACACATCTCCGGTGTGATCAATGCAAACACCGTATTGCCCATCCTGGAAGATTTTCTGTTTGAGATCAATAAAAATCAACTCACCGTCGTGGCAACAGACTTGGAAACGGTCATGCGCGTTCAAGTTGATATCGATGCGAAAGAATCCGGTCGTGTTTGTATTCCGGCCAAAATTCTGATCGACTCGCTCAAAAACCTCTCCGATCAGCCGCTCACATTCAACATCGACAAAAATTTCGGCATCGAGATCACCAGCGATAACGGGAAATACAAAGTCATGGGCGAAAACCCCGACAATTTCCCCAAGGAACCTGTTGCAGATGATACCACCAGCTTCACTACCACGGCCAATGCACTGGTCACCGCGATAAACAAAACACTGTTCGCAACCAGCACCGACGACCTCCGCCCGGCAATGACCGGCGTTTTCTTTGAGCTGGACAAAAAAGGCATGCAATGTGTCGCCACTGATGCACATCGCTTAGTTCGATACAAGAGAACCGATGTGAAATGCCCAAAGTCTGACTCCTTCATCGTTCCTCGAAAGCCACTCAGCCTGCTAAAAGCGGCGATCCCCGATACGAACGACGAGATCACCATCAGCTACAACAACAATCACCTGTTTGTTAAACACGGCGGTACCCAGATGAGCTGCCGATTGATCGATGCGCGGTTCCCCGATTATAAGGTGGTGATTCCGGCCGAGAACCCCTACACGCTCACCGTTGATCGGAATGAATTCCAGTCAGCCCTCCGACGCGTGAATGTATTCAGTAACAAAAGCACCAACCAGGTCGCCCTCAATATCTCAGGAAGCGAACTTCAACTCGCTTCGCAAGACATTGACTTTAGCCAGGAAGGAAATGAGCGCATGAAATGTCAATACGACGGAGAGGACATCATGATCGCCTTCAACGCAAAATTCCTCATCGAAATGCTTGGAGCCCTCGAAGGAAAAGAAGTGATTGTCTCCCTTTCCACACCCACCAAGGCGGGAATCCTCCGACCCACAGCACAAACAGACAACGAAGAGGTGTTGATGCTGGTCATGCCCCTCATGCTGAATCAATAACCGATACAAATCATCAGAAATCCCCTCCAACTCGAGGGGATTTTTTATTTTTAAGAATGGCCTTTGTCTGCATCCGCCGATATGATACCTATGTGCTCGCACACATCGCGCTGGGAAAACTTCTTCACGCTGGTATAAAAGCACACCTGCAAGATGAACACACCGTAACGATCGATCCACTATTGAATCTCGCAGTCGGCGGCATCAAATTATTCGTACTGAATGAGGAAGTAGAAATAGCCGAGAAAATTCTTAATGAAAATCCTGAAAGCGAAAACATCGCCTGATCATGAATAATTCCTTCATCGAATATTTTCAATCACTGGAACAGCGTCCGCTGGAGAGGCTGGGACTGCTCGTGGGCGGATTGGTTTTTTTCTGGATACTGGAAGGAGCGATCCCACTAGTGAAACTATCCTACAAGCGAACTAAATGGCAACATGCCGCAGTGAATTTTTCATTTACCGTACTTCATCTCATCCTGCACACAGCTTTGGCTGTTCTGATCATTCAGCTATCCGATTGGTGTCGGTCGGCCTCATTTGGTATCGTTTACTGGAGCCAAGCCGGTATCGTGGCAACAATCTTGATCGGTGTGCTGGCACTTGACTTCAGCAGCTGGTTGGTACATTGGGTCATGCACAATCAATCATTTCTTTGGCGCTTCCATGTCATCCATCACAGCGATACGAAAGTGGATGTAACCACAGGCCTTCGTCACCACCCGGGCGATAGCCTCCTGCGAGGCATATTTTTCCTGTTATTGATCTTTCTCTCCGGAGCGCCCATGTACACTGTTATGATCTATCAAACACTGGTGGTAGTGTCGACCGCCTTTACGCATGCGAACATTTCACTTCCGAAAAAAGCAGACAAGGCACTATCCTGGCTGCTTGTATCACCAAATATGCACAAGGTTCACCATCATTGGAAACAGCCCTATACCGATAGTAATTACGGGGCAGTGTTCTCTATCTGGGACCGGCTGTTCTGCACCTGGACTCACCTGCCCCCCGAAGAGATACGATATGGTCTCGACCGCTATTACGCTGCTGAAAAAGACGAATCGATCGGCGATCTGATGGCATTTCCATTCAGAAAGAATAAAGAGTGATCGGAATCGTGCCCGTTTTTAAGATCAGTTGCCCACTTACCAATAGCTTTGCAACATGATCGTCACCGCTCTGATACCCGCACGATATGGCGCCACCCGATTTCCGGGTAAACTTATGCAACCACTTGGTGGTGTTTCCGTCATCCGGCGCACCTTCGAGGCCGTCAAATCAAGCAGCTTGTTTGAGGAGGTCGTAGTGGCAACAGACAGTGATGAGATCGAAGAAGAGATCCGATCTATCGGCGGATCCGTTTTCCGCAGCCAAAAATCACATGAAAGCGGCACCGACCGAATTGCCGAGGCGGCGATCGACCTGAACACCGATATTATCATCAACATCCAGGGTGATACGCCGTTCATAAAGAAAGACCCACTGGAGAAATTGATCCGCCTATTCAACGATTCTTCAGTTTCCGTCGCCTCCATGATGCAGATACTCGAAAAACCCGAAGAGATCGACGACCCGAATTTTGTCAAAGTAGCCATCGACAAAAAGAACGATGCGCTTTTCTTCAGCAGAAGTCGCATTCCATTTCCTCGAGATACCAATACGGCGGTTGCTTATTACGAACACATCGGCGTATATGCCTTTCGAAAACAAGCGCTATTGGATTTTATCAGTTGGCCGATGGGAACACTCGAGGCGATTGAAAAAGTAGAATGTCTTCGCTTCCTTGAAAATGGAATGCCGATCCGTATGCTGACAGTTGATTATCTGGGCGTTGAGATCGATACACCGGAAGACCTCCATAAAGCCGCAAAACTTTTATAACAGACAAAGAATGAAATTCAGAAACTTCAAATTGGTCGGATACGTCGTGTATGGAAGAGGCTCGTTCGAACAACTCGATGAGATCCTCAACCCACACCGAAAAGCCGGTCAGCCCATGGTTTTTTTGGTCGATCATTATTTTGAAGGAAAATCTCTTCCCAACCGAATTCCCCTGAGAGACAACGACATCATTTTATATGTAGATGTGACCACCGAACCCAAAACGATCTATGTCGACGAGTTGGCATCTCGATTGAAACAGGAATTCGGATCCATCAGCGGAGTGATCGGTATCGGAGGTGGCTCTACCATGGACCTGGCCAAGGCGGTTTCTCTGATGATGA
>Ga0082207_1000217_pt1 | contig 34002 bp, 51 predicted proteins | sample LakMenEpi10Aug09_FD_71540 | JGI IMG/M metagenome (GOLD analysis project Ga0082207, IMG submission 71540)
GTCAACGTGAACCACGATCCTTCCCCTGGGGTGCTTTCAACCAGAAGTTCTCCGCCGTGCCGCGAGATCGCGTGCTTGACGATGGCCAGCCCCAAACCGGTGCCACCCGTTCCCCGCGAACGGCTCTTGTCCACGCGATAAAAGCGCTGCGTGATCCTTGGCAAGTGCTGACGCTCGATGCCGATGCCGTTGTCAAGCACACGCAACTCCAGGTAGCCATCCTGTCGGAACTCAGCCTGAAGTTGAATTCGTCCCCCGGGCGGTGTGTAGCGAACGGCGTTGCTGATCAGGTTGCCCAAGGCGCTGGCCATTTCACGTTCCTCGACGGCCACTTCCAGGTCGTGTTCGGGGGTCAACGTGCAGGCTACCTCATGCTGCCCTGCGGAGAGGTGTTGCCCGTCAGCCACCGATGCCTGCAGCAGCGGCAGTAAGGGAATCCAATTTGCGATAGCCGGCTTCGGACTGCCCTCCAGCGTAGCCAAGAGCAGAAGATCCGACACCAGGCTCTCCATCCGCATGGTCTGCTGGCGCATCAGGTTCAGCACCCGGTCACACTCGCGCTCATCAAGCGCCAGCGTCTGCATCGTTTCCACAAACCCGGCCAACACCGTCAGCGGGGTTCTGATCTCGTGGGACACATGCGCCACGAAGTCACGGCGCATGGCCTCCATTCGGTCGGCTTCGGTGACGTCATGAGAAAGCACCATGCGCCGGCCCGGCGCATAGGTTCGAACCTGGAGGAGCAGGACCTGGTCGGCACGATGCGATCCGATACGAAAGTCTTCAGGGGCCTGCGGGTCGTTCAAGGCCGCCACCAGGGCAGGGTCGCGGATCAGATTGGTGATGGGTTGCCCCAGGTCACCCTCGGGCTCCAATGCCAGGTGAACGCAGGCATGGGTGTTCATCCATGCTATTCGTTGCCCCCCATCCAGGATCACCACGCCGTTGGGAACGGCTTGGAAGGCCGCCTCGAAGGCCGATCCGAGTACCTCGTGGTCGGTCACGGGTCCTGTGGAAGATCAAGCGGGCTCGGGCCGTCCCGCTCCCGCTTCAACGCTCGCGCGTGCGTTGAAGCGGTAGCCGGCGCCCCGCACCGTTTCCACGGCGGAATCGCAATCGACGGCACGCAGTGCCTCACGAAGGCGCTTGACGTGCACGTCCACCGTGCGTTCCTCGATGAAAACATGGTCGCCCCAAACCCGGTCAAGGACTTGGGTTCGGTTGTGGACACGCTCCGGGTGCGCCATCAGGAAATGGAGCAACTTGAACTCGGTCGGGCTGAGCTTGACATCCTGACCACGCGCCGTCACTCGGCGGGTAGCGGGGTCCAGCAGAATGCCAGCGGACTCGATCGGCTTGTCCAAGGCCTCAGGCGCGCGACGGCGCAGCACGGCACGAACCCGCGCCATCAGTTCCTTGGTGGAAAACGGCTTGGTGAGGTAGTCGTCGGCGCCGGAATCCAGTCCGGCCACACGGTCGTCCTCGGCCGCACGCGCTGTCAACATGATGATGGGCAGGTCGCGGGTTCTCTCATCGGCGCGCCACTGGCGGGCGAGCTGTACGCCCGACTGGCCCGGCAGCATCCAGTCGAGCAGGACCAACTTGGGCAGCTGCTGGTCCACTTCGCGCCTGGCCTGCTCGGCATCATGCGCCACGCGAACCGTCATGCCGGCATGCCGAATGTTGATGGCCAGAAGCTCGGCAATGGCCGCTTCATCTTCAACGATAAGAACCTCAGCGCTCATGCCTGCGCTCACTTGCCCGCGCCGATCGACGCCTCTTCCAAGGCGGCGGGAGGCGTATGGCGCACATCGGTCCCATTGACCACATAAATGGTCACTTCGGCCAGGTTCTTGGCGTGGTCACCCACCCGCTCAATGGCCTTGGCCACGAACACCAAGTCGATGCAGCTGGAGATGGTTCGGGGGTCCTCCATCATGAACGTGATCAGCTTGCGCATCAGGCCATCAAACTCCTGATCGATCTCGTCATCGTGCTTCAGTACTTCGAGGGCGCGCGCCACGTCCAGCCGGGCAAAGGCGTCCAAGGCCTTGCGAAGTTGGGCAATGGCCAGGTCGGCCTCATAGGCCAGGTCGCCGATGGGCAGGCGGCTGGAGATGCCGGAGTCAATCAGTCGCTTGACGGTCCGGGCGATCCGCGCCGCCTCGTCACCCACGCGCTCAAGGTTGGCGATCATCTTGCTGATGGCCACCAACAGCCGCAGGTCCCGCGCGGTTGGTTGACGACGGGCGATGATGGTCGACAGCTCTGAGTCGATCTCCATCTCGAGCTGGTTAACCTTCACCTCGTTGGCTTCCACTCGCTCAGCGGTTTCGGCGCTGAGCTTGGTCAGGGCGTAGATGGCTTGCGCCACTTGTGATTCCGCCAACCCGCCCATGTGCATCACCTGGTTGGAGATGGCGCTGAGTTCGGCGTCGTACTGACTCGAAAGGTGTTTTTCGCTCATGACCTGACTTCCCTGTTTGACGTACCGCGGATCAGCCGAAACGGCCGGTGATGTAGTCCTCGGTGTCTTTCTTCTTGGGCTTGGTGAAGACCTCGCGCGTAGGGCCGAACTCCACCAGATCGCCCAGGTACATATAGGCCGTGTAGTCCGAGCAGCGCGCAGCCTGCTGCATGTTGTGGGTGACGATCACCACCGTGTAGTCGTGCTTGAGCTCGCCGATGAGCTCCTCGATCTTGCCGGTGGAGATGGGGTCCAGGGCCGAGCAGGGTTCGTCCAGCAGCAGCACCTCGGGCTTGATGGCGATGCCGCGCGCAATGCACAGGCGCTGTTGTTGCCCGCCGGACAGGCCCGAGCCGCTTTGCTGCAGCTTGTCCTTGACCTCGTTCCACAGCGCGGCCTTCTTCAGCGCCCACTCCACGCGCTCGTCCATCGCATCGCGCGACAGCGTCTCGAACAGCTTCACCCCGAAAGCGATGTTGTCGTAGATGCTCATCGGGAAGGGCGTGGGCTTCTGGAACACCATGCCGATCTTGGCGCGGATCAGGCTCACGTCGAGCTTCTTGTCCAGGATGTTGGTGCCGTCCAGCAGGATCTGGCCCTCGGCCCGCTGCTCGGGATAGAGCTCGAACATGCGGTTGAAGGTGCGCAGCAGCGTGCTCTTGCCGCAGCCCGAGGGGCCGATGAAGGCGGTGACCTTCTTCTCCGGCAGAGTGAGATTGATGTTCTTCAGGGCATGGAAGCCGCCGTAGTAGAAGTTCAGGTTCTCCACGGAGATCTTGGCTTTCTCGGTGGTGGGCATGTCAATGACGGCGCTCATGGGATTCCTTTAATCAATGCTTGTTGCGCAGCAGTACCCGTGCCGCAATGTTGAGCAGCAGTACACCCACGGTGATGATGAACACACCGGCCCAGGCCAGCTTTTGCCAGTTCTCATAGGGGCTCATCGCGAACTTGAAGATCGTCACCGGCAGGCTGGCCATGGGCTCACCCAGGTTGCTGGTCCAGAACTGGTTGCTCAAGGCAGTGAACAGCAGCGGCGCGGTTTCACCGGCGATGCGTGCCACGGCCAGCAGCACACCGGTGATCACACCGGCCCGCGCGGCCTTGAGCGTGATGGCGCTGATCACCTTCCACTTGGGCGTGCCCAACGCATAGGCCGCCTCGCGCAAGGCATTCGGAATCAGGGACAGCATGTTCTCGGTGGTGCGGATCACCACCGGAATCACGATCAGCGCCAAGGCCAAGATGCCGGCAAAGCCAGAAAAGGTCTTCACCTTGGCCACCACCGCCGAATAGATGAACAGGCCGATCACGATCGAGGGTGCCGACAGCAGGATGTCGTTGATGAACTGCGTGATGCGGCCCAACCAAGTCGTCTTGCCGTACTCGGCCAGGTACACCCCAGCCATCACACCGATCGGCGTGCCCAAGAGCGTGGCCAGGCTCACCATCGTCAGCGAGCCGAAGATGGCGTTGGCCAGGCCACCGGTGTCGGCCATCGGCGGCGGCGTCATCTCGGTGAAGACCGCCAGCGATAGGCCACCAATCCCGAGCCGAATGGTCTCGATCAGGATCCAGATCAACCAGAACACGCCGAAGGCCATGGCGGCCAGCGACAAGGCCAGGGCCACCTGGTTGACGATCTTGCGTTGCTTGTGATGCGCCAGGCGGCCGGCATCGAAGGTGATGGAAGAGTTCATGTACGGGTCCCTTCGGCTCGCTTCATCTGGGCCAGCAGGATCTTCGAGAGACTCAGCACCACGAAGGTGATGAAGAACAGCACGAGGCCCAGGTAGATCAGTGAGGCCTGGTGCAGGCCCTCATTGGCCTCGGCGAACTCGTTGGCCAGGGCCGAGGTGATCGAGTTGGCCGCCTCGAACAGTGAAAGCGAATCGAGCTGGTTCATGTTGCCGATCACAAACGTCACGGCCATGGTCTCGCCCAGGGCACGACCCAGGCCCAACATGATGCCGCCCACCACACCGGCCTTGGTGTAGGGCAGCACGATCTTGTAGACCACCTCCCAGGTGGTGGAGCCCAAGCCGTAGGCCGACTCCTTCAACATGGGCGGTGTGACCTCGAACACATCGCGCATCACCGAGGCGATGAAGGGAATGATCATGATGGCCAGGATGATGCCGGCCGACAGGATGCCGATGCCCACCGGCGGCCCGGCCACCAGCGCGCCCAGCACCGGCACACCGGTGAAGGCCGCCTGCAGGGGTTGCTGCACATAGGTGGCCAACACCGGGCCGAAGACCAGCAGACCCCACATGCCGTACACGATGGAAGGCACCGCCGCCAGCAGTTCAATGGCGATGCCCAGCGGGCGCTTGAGCCAGCCCGGCGACAGTTCGGTGAGGAACAGTGCAATCCCGAAGGACACCGGCACCGCGATCACCAAGGCGATCAGCGAGGTGGCCAGCGTGCCGTAGATCATCACCAGGCCACCGTATTGGTTGCCCACCGGGTCCCACACCGCCGAGGTGAGGAAGCCCAGACCGAATTCGTTGATGGCTGGGCCGGCACCCACCACCAGCGAGCCCAGAATGCCCGCCATCAGCGCCAGCGTCAGCGCGGCAGCCGAGGTGGCCGCCGCCGCGAAGAGACGATCACCCCAACCCTTCATCACTTGATGCCGGTCCAAGCCTTGCGCACCAGCGCCTTCACGGGATCGGGCAAGGGCACGTACTCCAAATCGGTGGCCATGCCATCGCCCTTGGCGAACGCCCAATCGAAGAACTTGAGGGCGGCAGCCGACTGCGCGGGCTTGGCCGACTGCGCGTGCATCAAGATGAAGGTGGCCCCGGTGATGGGCCAGCTGTCCTTGCCCGGCTGGTTCGTCAACACCTGGTTGAAGCTCTTGGCCCACTGCGCATTCGCCGCAGCCGCCTTGAAGGTCGTGTCGTCGGGCGCTACATACACGCCTTCTCGGTTGAGCAGCAACACGTGAGACATCTTGTTCTGCTTGGCGTAGGCATACTCCACGTAGCCGATGGAGTTGGGCAATCGCTGCACAAATGCAGCCACGCCTTCGTTGCCCTTGCCGCCCGCGCCAGTAGGCCAGTTGACGGCCGTGCCCTCACCCACCTTGGACTTCCAGTCCGCACTCACCTGAGACAGGTAGTGCGTGAACAGAAAACTGGTGCCCGACCCATCGGCTCGCCGCACAGGGGCAATGGCTGTATCGGGCAGGTTCACGCCGGGGTTGAGCGCCGCAATCGACGCGTCATTCCAACGGCTGACCTTGCCCATGTAGATGTCGGCCAAGACGGCGCCATTGAGCTTGAGTTGACCCGGTGAGATGCCCTTGATGTTGACCACCGGCACCACGCCTCCGATCACCATGGGGAACTGCACCATGCCATCGGCCTTGAGGTCCTCGTCCTTCAGAGGCATGTCGCTGGCGCCGAAGTCCACCGTCTTGCCCTTGATCTGCTTGATGCCGGCACCCGAGCCCACCGATTGGTAGTTCACCCGCGCACCCGTGGCCTTGTGGAAGGCGTCGGCCCACTTGGCATAGACCGGGGCCGGGAAAGAGGCGCCGGCGCCCGTGACGTCTTGCGCCGCCGCGGGAGAGACGATGGCGGCAGCGAAGAAGGCCAGGACCAGGGTGGCCCGAGGCCAAGGGTTCAGAAACGACATAGGAGACGCGCCTGAGCGGCGGGCTTTTGGAAGACGCCGAACTCTAAGGCCGCTTTATGACGGTTTTGTGACAAAACCCTGATTCACTGTGTCGATCTGATTTGTTTGCGAACACTCACTAACCGTATCAGCGGCCCACGATCTCCAACAACTCCACCCGGAAGCGCAGCGGCGTGTTCGGCGGGATTCGACCGCTGCCCGCCCCTCGCTCGCCGTAGGCCGCTGAGGCCGGGCAATGCAGCGTGGCCGCGCCGCCCACCGGGATCTGCTGCACGCCTTGCGTCCAGCAGGGGATGACGCGGTTGAGCGGAAAGGTGGCGGGTTGCTTGCGCTCGTAGGAGGAATCGAACACACGCCCGTCCTCAAAGGTCCCCTCGTAATGCACCTTGACCGAATCGGTGGCCGCCGGATAGGACAGTGGCGAGCGGCCGGCCCGGGTCAGCGTGACCTCCACGCCGCTGGGCAGGGTGCGCGGCGCACCCAAGGCCAGTGGCGCGGGCGCGGCCGCTTGGGCGGCGGCCGCCGGCGCTTGCGCAGCCGCCGGTGCCTGCGCATGCGCCGCCAACGGCACCAGGCTCATGCACGCCGCGAAGGCCGCCTGCGCTGCGTATGCCACACGTCGATGGGAATGAATGACGTTCATGTCTTGACCTCTCCGGGCTCAAAGCCCGTGCTCCAACAGTTCGACCAAACGCGTGCAGACCCACTGCGCCTCTTCAGGCGCCAGTCCCACGCTCGGGTGCTGCAGGCCCGGCGCGATCCGCGTGGCCACCGCGTCCTGTGTCACCCCGAGGTCGGCAACCAAGGCGCGAGCCTGGGGCGCGAGTCCCTGGGCCAGGTCCTCGCAGCATTCGTAGCGCGCCATCACATGATGCCAGGGCTCGTTCAGGCGTTGGGCAGGGCCCGACCGGAACAAGGCCAGGAAGGAATCGGGCACGTGGATCTGTGACTCGCTCATGCGCCGATTGTGGAGCGGAAACTCGGATGGTCCATACTTGGCCTGAACACGCCCGCTCCCCAAACAGAACGGCCACCGTGAGGGCCACACCTGCTGCGGCCACCACCTTCCATGCACTCCGCCTTCTTCATCCCCGACACCGGCCATCCCGGGCGCTATCTCCCCACCGAGGCCACCGTCGGCCCCTGGTCGCCGCAACACCAGCACGGTGGCCCACCGATTGCGCTCTTGGCTGACGCCATCTGCCGACACCCCAGCGTCGTGCCAATGGACCTGGCACGGCTGACGGTCGAGTTCATGGGGCCCGTGCCGCTGGACCCCTGTGAGGTGCAGGTGCAGGTGCTGCGCCCCGGCAAGCGGGTCGAACTCCTTCAGGCCCAGTACCGCGTTCAAGGCAAGGTGGTGCTCAGCGCCCAGGCCTGGCGCCTTCAGCGCGAAGCGGGCATCTGCCCGGCCGTGACCGACCCCTTCGTGCTGCCCCCGATGCCCGCCGAAGAGTGCACGCGCTTCTTTCCCGGCTCCGATGGCTTTCCGTATGGGCGGTCGCTCGAATGGCGATTTGCCGAAGGCGGCTTCGACACCCTGGGCCCGGCCACGGTGTGGGCGCGCTTGCGCATTCCCCTCGTGCAAGGCCAGACCACCAGCGGTGTGGCCGGCCTCCTGACGATGCTCGACTCCGCCAATGGCACCAGTTGCGCACTCGACTTCCGACACTGGGGCTTTGTACCGGTCGACCTCACCCTGACCCTGCACCGCCTGCCCGTGGGCCCTTGGTTCGGCATGGCCACGCGAACCGTGATCGACAGCGGCGGAATCGGCACCACCACCACCACCGCCTTTGACCAAGCCGGTGCCGTCGGGAACAGCCTGCACACCCTCTTCGTTCGCCCGAAGTAGCGCCCACAGAAAGGTGCGATCATTCACCTGCCCGCAGCACAGATCGCCGCGGACGACCCACCCGAAGGAGCCCCCGAAATGAACGCATTGCAATTGGGCGCATCCGCCCTCACCGCCACCCTGATGGCCACCGTGTTCGTGCTGGCCTCACCCGTGCACGCTGCCTCCCATGCGGCTGCGGCACCTTCTGCAACGCCGGCAGCAGCGCCCGCGGCCACCGGTACCTGCCACCAACAGGCCACCGAAAAGAAACTCGCGGGCGCCGCAAAGACCTCCTTCCTTGCCAAGTGCGAGCGCGAAGCCACCGAGCGCTGCGAGGCTGCGGCCACCGAAAAGAAGCTGGCCGGCGCCGCACGCACCGGCAACGTCAACAAGTGCGTCAAGGAAGCCGTGGGCGGTTGAAGCCGCGCGCCCGGAGACCGAACGGCTGCAGCGCCGGCGGCCCGATGCGCTGAGGATAGAGGCTGCCTGTTCACCATGTGCCAACTGCTGGGACTCAACGCCAACACACCCACCGACTTGGTCTTCAGCTTCACCGGCTTCTCCACACGCGCGGAAGAACACAAGGACGGCTTCGGCATCGGCTTCTTTGAGGGGCCAGGTGCTCGGCTGTTCGTGGATACCGTGAGTGCCCGTGTCTCACCCGTGGCCGAGATGATCCGGCGTTACCCGCTGCGAAGTCGCCACATCGTGGCCCACATCCGCAAGGCCACACAAGGAGCGGTGGCCCTGGAGAACACCCACCCATTCATGCGCGAGCTCTGGGGACGCTACTGGGTGTTTGCGCACAACGGCAACCTCGAAGGCTACGAGCCCAAGCTGCATGCGGCCTTCAGGCCGGTGGGCAGCACCGACAGCGAGCGCGCCTTCTGCTGGCTGTTGCAGGAGCTGGCCAAGAACCATGCCAGCCTGCCGTCCATGGAACACCTCAGTGACACCCTGCGGGAGCTGGTGCCCACCGTGGCAGGCCACGGCACCTTCAACTTTCTCCTGAGCAACGGTGAGGCCCTGTGGGCCCACTGCAGCACGCGGCTTCATGCGCTGGAGCGGGCGCATCCGTTTTCCACGGCGCAGTTGCGCGACGAAGAGCTCACCGTCGACTTCACCCCCCTGACGTCGGCACAGGACCGCGTGGCGATCATCGTCACCGAACCCCTGACCATCAACGAGGCGTGGACGGCTCTGCAGCCCGGGGAACTTGCGGTGTTCCGGGACGGTCGAAGACAACCGTGTTGATGACGCCCAACCCAACGCCACCGATGCCCAGAGGTTCGGTGCCCGCACTTGAGCTGCGTGGCGCGCGCTTCGCCTATCCGGGCGCATCCCAGCCGACGCTGGACATTGAATCGCTGCGAATCGAAGCCGGGCAAGGCCTGATGCTCACAGGGCCCAGCGGAGGGGGCAAGACCACCCTGCTGTCGCTGGCGGCCGGCGTGCTGTTGGCGCAACAAGGCGCTGTGGAACTGATGGGGCGGGACTGGGCCAGCCTGCCGCCAGCCGCACGCGATGCCCACCGTGTGGACCACGTCGGCTACATCTTCCAGCAGTTCAACCTGTTGCCCTACTTGGGCGTGTTGGACAACGTACTGCTGCCTTGTGGGTTCTCCCGTCGGCGCCGCGAACGGGCCACAGCCAGCCAGGGCAGCACCCGGGCCGCCGCCATTGCCCTGCTGAATGCATTGGAACTGCCCGCTTCGCTGTACCAACGGCCCGCATCGGACCTGTCGGTCGGCCAACAGCAGCGGGTGGCCGCCGCGCGCGCCCTGATTGGCCAACCCGACATCGTCATCGCCGATGAGCCCACTTCGGCCTTGGACGAAGACCGCCGTGAAGCCTTCATGCGTCTGCTGATGGCGCAGTGTGCGCAAGCCGGCAGCGCCTTGCTCTTCGTCTCGCACGATACGCGTTTGGCCACGCACTTCGGCACGGTCATGCACCTGCCCCTCATCAACCGCGCCAGGGCGCTCGCATGCGAAGCCTGCTAACCCTGGCCTGGGCCAGCGCCTGGCACCGCCGCTTCGCCCTGTCGCTGGTGGTGTTGTCGCTGGCACTGTCCACCTTCCTGCTGCTCACGGTCGAGCGCGTGCGCCACGATGTGCGAGACAACTTCTCGAATGCGGTGTCCGGCACCGACCTGATCGTGGGTGCGCGCAGCGGCGCGGTCCAGCTCCTGCTGTACAGCGTGTTCCGCATCGGCCAGCCCACACAGACCATCGAGTACCGCAGCCTTCAAGCCCTGCAGAGGGATCCGTCCGTGCGCTGGGTGGTGCCCATCTCACTGGGTGACAGCCACCGCGGCTTTCCGGTGGTGGCCACCACCTCGGCCTATTTCGAACACTTCCGCTATGGGCCTCGGCGTCAGCTCGAACTGCTTGAAGGCCGACGCTTCGATCAGGTGTTCGAAGCAGTACTGGGTGCCGAGGTGGCACAGCAGCTCGGTTACCGCCTGGGCCAGCGCCTCGTGCTCAGCCATGGCAGCGGCGCACTTGACCACGACCGCCACGACGAGATGCCATTCACCGTGGTGGGCATCCTGGCGCGCACCGGCACGCCGGTGGACCGATCGGTACACATACCGCTCGAAGGCATGCAGGCCCTTCACGTCGATTGGGCGGCTGGCATGCCTCTGCCCGGCACCAAGCGCACCACGGCCGAAGAGGCGCAGGCCTTGGATCTCACGCCCAGCACCGTCAGTGCGGCCTTGGTGGGACTCAAGGCGCGCGGCGCCGTTTTCGCTGTGCAACGTCGCGTGAACGCCTACGAGGGTGAGCCACTCATGGCCGTCTTGCCCGGTGTGGCACTCGATGAGTTGTGGGGCACGGTGGCCCAGGCCGAGAAGGCGTTGACCCTCATGAGCGTGCTGGTGGGGGCGGTGAGCCTGGCCGGCCTGATGGCCGTGGTGATGACGGCACTTGAGCAGCGACGGCGCGAACTGGCGGTGTTGCGCTCAGTGGGGGCGGGTCCACGCCGCGTGTTCACGCTGCTCCTGCTCGAGGGCCTGTTCATCAGCGCCCTTGGCGTAGCCGCAGGGGCGGTCGCCTGGTGGACGCTCCTGTGGACCAGCGGACCATGGGTGCAATCGGAATACGGCATCATCCTGAGCGTTGGGGCGCCCAGTCCGACGGAGGCTGCGCTGGCGGCGGCGGTCTTGGCCGCCGGTGTGTTGGCCAGCCTGTGGCCGGGTTGGCGCGCCTACCGCTTGAGCTTGGCCGATGGCCTGACGCCCCGCGGCACCTGAGGCGATGCGTGAAACGAAGAACATGAATCACCCCTCCATGACCCGCCGACATGCCCGCCGGCTGCTTTCGAGTTGCGTTGCCGTGGCGGCCCTGTTCACACTGGCACCACTGGCCTGGTACGCATCGGACGCCCAAGCGCAATCAGCGTCTGCGCGCACGGCCAACAGCCCGCGCACGATCACCTGGGAAGAACTGGTGCCCAAGGACTGGGACCCCATGGCCCTGTTCCGAGAAAAACCCACCGCGCTGATCCGAGAAGGCAGCGCCGCCGAGCGCGAGCTCATGAAGGAGATGCGCGACGTTTGGGACAAGGCTCCCACCCGCGACGAACTCAAGGGCCAGCGAGTGCGCCTGCCGGGCTATGTGGTGCCCTTGGACATGGTGGGCGACAAGTTGCAGGACTTCCTGCTGGTACCCTACTTCGGCGCATGCATCCACAGCCCACCCCCACCGGCCAACCAGATCGTGCACATCACCCTCAAGAGGCCGCAGACCTTGCGCACGATGGATGTGGTGTGGGTCACTGGCGTGATCGGCATCGAGCGGCAAGACACCGGCATGGGCGTCAGCGCCTACGCCATCAGCGCCGACGTGGTGGAACCCTACAAGGCCAGCGACGCAAAGCGTTGAAGCGCGCGCTCAGGGGGTACGCGTGGCTGTCGGCGTTTCCGTCGGGGTTTGCGTCGGCGTTTGGTTCGACGCGCCCTTGCGCAGCCCCAAGCCGACCACGGCCGCCACCACCAGCACGGCACCGGCCCACTGCACCGGAGCCAGTTGCTGGCCCAGCAGCATCCACGCCATCAGCAAGGCTGCCACCGGCTCAACATTCATGATGGGCGAGTTGCCCACCACCCCCAGTCGCGGCAGCACCGTGAACAGCAGGGTGAACGCAGTGCCGTAGCACAGCGTGAGCATGACCAGGCCCCACCAGCCGATGTAGGCATCCTGCGTGTCCGGCCAGCGCATGCCGCCCTGCACCTGCGTGGCCAGCAAGGCCAGCACGCCCACCGAGCCCAAAGTGATGAGCGTGCGAAAGCGGCCGTCCAGCGCTCCCACTTCATGCTGCGTCAGCGCCAGCACCCATCCAAACGACAGTGCTGCCACCAGCGCCAAGGCCACGCCCGTGCCGATGCGGCTCCACTGCGTGTGCAGGTCTAGCCCCGATGCAGTCCCCGTGACGTCCAGCGCCAGGGCCAAGCCCAGGAAAATCAGCGGCATGGCCTGCAACACCGCACGCTCAGGCTTGCTGCCGTACACCAGGCGACTCCACAACACCGCCGACAGCGAATAGAGATTGAAGGTCAGCAACGCCAGGCCCACCGGGATGCGCGCCACCGCCGCATACAGCGTCAGGCTCTGCACGGCCACCAGCACCGAAATGCCGGCCATCGCCTTCCACTGCCGAGGTGTCAAGTGAACGGTCGCCTGTCCCCAGGGCACCAGCAAGGCCACCACCGCGGCGGTGCCCAGGCTGCGCACCGCCACCGCCGTGGCCACATCCAGCCCATGGTCGAAGGCCACCCTGGCCGCCACATGATTGGCCCCGAACACGAAGGCCACGCCGATCAGCAAGATCAGGGCACGCGTGGTGAGGTGGTTGGGGCTCATCGTTTCGAAGACCTTGGGTTTGACGGGCCTGTGCGACCGTGGAAGCATCGCACGAAATGAACACCAGCCGAAGAAGACTGCTGATGCGTGGCGCGGGCGCACTCGTGGCCTGCAGCGCAACGGTTCGAGCAGCGCCCCACGAAGCCGCCGCCGTTGCGCCTGTGCCGCCGTTTTCGTCGGACGATCGCTCGGATGCCAAAGCCGTGGACTCTCAATCGGCGCTGGCTGCACGCCTGAAGGCCGGCGGCGTGGTCATCGCCTTTCGGCACGCACTGGCCCCCGGCACCTTCGATCCGCCGGGGTTCAAGTTGGATGACTGCCGCACCCAGCGCAACCTCAACGACGAGGGGCGCGCGCAGGCCGTCCGAATCGGGCAATGGTTTCGTGAGCACCGATTGACACCCGCTCAAGTGCGAAGCAGTCCGTGGTGCCGCTGCCTGGACACCGCCGGCCTTGCCTTCGGTGCCGAATCCGTGGTCTCCTGGCCTGCACTGGGCTCGCCACGTGGGACCTCCGAGCAGGCCTACCCCGACTACCAGGAGCGGCTGCGCAAGGCCGCAGCGCAACGGAGGGTGACGGGAGGATTCGAGGTCTGGGTGACCCACATGTTCGTCATCCAGGACCTCGTCGGCCAGGGCATCGGCTCGGCAGAGGCGCTGCTGTTGCGGGGCGACCCGCGGGCCTCAGAGCGACGCAGCGCCATGGCGGTATTGGGCCACTGGCGACTGCCACCGATTTGAACAGAGCAGATCGCTCAGGCGTAGCTCAACTCCCGCACCTTGCCCGCGAACACCCGGTAGCTGAAGATGGTGTAAGCCACGATGGCCGGCACCGTGAATGAGCAGCCCACCGCGATCACCGCCAGCGAAGACGTGGCGCTGGCTGCGTCCCACACGGTCAAGCGGTCCATCACCACATACGGGAACAGGCTGTAGGCCAGCCCAACAGCGCCGAACAGAAACACCGACACCACCGAGACGAAGGGCAGCCAGCACAGATGGCCCAGCACGAGCTTGGAATTCAGCATGGCGCGCGCAGCCACCAGGGCCACCAGCGTGGCCAGGGGAATCGGCAAGAGGGCGATGAACTCAGGCATGCTGAACCAGCGGTCCCTGACCGTGTCACTCACCACCGGGGTCACCACCGACACCAGGCCCATGCCCAGCACCAAGGGGGGCCATGCCCACTTGGCCCAGCGCACGGCCAGACTCTGCAACTCACCCTCGGTCTTCATCACCAGCCAACAGGCACCCAACAGCACATAGGCCGCGGGCAGCAGCAGGGCGATCACGGCCGCGAACACCCAGGCGGCGGTGCCCTCGGCAAAGCCCGTGATGTAGCGCCCCAGCATCCAGCCTTGTGACACAGCGGCCAGGCCGCTGCCCGCCCAGAAGGCGAAGTTCCACAGCGGCTTCCACTGGTCCTGCGCCTTCACCCGAAAGTCGAAGGCCACCCCGCGCAACACCAGGCCCACCAGCATCAGCGCCACCGGCAGGTACAGGGCTGTCAACACCAGGCCATGCGCCTTCGGAAACGCGATCAGCAGAATGCCCACGCCCAGCACCAGCCAGGTTTCGTTGGCATCCCAAAACGGGCCGATGCTGGCGATCATGGTGTCGCGTTGTTCGGGTGTGGCACGGTGCAGCAGAAGGCCCACGCCCAGGTCATAGCCGTCCAGCACCACATAGGCCAGCATGGCCACGCCCATCAGGGCCAGGAACACCACCGGCAGCGCGGTGGCCCAGTCGGTGCCGCTCATGCGCCCGCTCCCCGCCCGATGGCCTGAGCCGGCGCGCCTTTGGGTTGGCCGGGTTCACCGGACTCACCCGGCATGGGCACGGGCTTTTCCGCCATGTGTTTGACCACGCTCACATAGGCCACGAGCAACGCGGCATACACGGTCAGGTACAGGGCCAGGGTCAGCGCAATGTGCGAACCCGGCACGCTGGAGGCCACCTCGTCCACCCGCAGCAGTCCCTGCACGATCCAAGGTTGGCGCCCCACCTCGGTCACGTACCAACCCGCCACCGTCGCGGTCCAACCGCTGAAGGCCATCAAGGAAAGACCCATCAACACCGGGCGCGGCAACTGCGAGGGCTTCCAGGCCCGGCGCTTGAGCAGCCACAGCCCACCCCAGCTGGCCAGCAGCATCGCCAGGCCTGTGCCCACCATGATGCGGAAGGCCCAGAACACCGGCGCCACCGGCGGGTGCTTCCCTTCGAAGTCGTTGAGGCCCTTGATCTCGCCGTCGAGCTCGTGCGTCAGGATCCAAGAGGCCCCCTTGGGCACGGCCAGCGCGTAGTGGTTGCGGCGCTCCTGTTGGTCGGGTATCGCAAACAACAGCAGCGGTGCACCCTGCTGGGTCTCCCACACACCCTCCATCGCGGCCACTTTGGCCGGCTGGTGCTCCAGTGTGTTCAAGCCGTGGAGGTCGCCCGCCAGGATCTGCAGGGGGATCAACACCGCCCCCACCGTCAGGCCAAAGCGCAGCGAGGCCGAGGTGCTCGCATTGGCCTTGCCCTTGAACACCTGCCATGCGCTCACGCCCGCCACCAGGAATGCCATGGTCAAGCCGCTGGCCAGCAGCATATGAACCAGTCGGTACGGGAAGCTTGGGTTAAACACCACCTCAAACCAGTTGGTGACGAAGAACTCACCGTTGATGATCTCCACCCCGGCGGGCGTGTGCATCCAAGAGTTCAGCGCCAGGATCCAGAAGGCGCTCATCGTGGTGCCGAAGGCCACCAGCGCGGTGGCCACCAGGTGCACGCGCTCAGACACCTTGCCGTGGCCGAACAGCATGATGCCCAGGAAGGTCGCCTCCAGGAAGAAGGCCGTGAGCACCTCGTAGCCCAACAGCGGCCCGGCCACATTGCCCACCCGCTCCATGAAGCCCGGCCAATTCGTGCCGAACTGAAAGCTCATCACGATCCCGCTGACCACGCCCAGCGCGAAACTCAGTGCGAACACCTTGGTCCAGAAGCGATAGGCCATCAGCCAGGCGGTGTCGCCCGTCTTCAACCACCGCAGTCGAAAGAACAACAGCGCCCATCCCAAGGCGATCGTGATCGTCGGGAACAGAATGTGAAAGGTGATGTTGGCCGCGAATTGGATGCGGGCCAGCACGAGTGCGTCCATCTTGTGTACTCCAGCTGGGTGGGTCTGTGGCGTGTGTTCAGGCCCGGCCGCCCGACACCACCTTGAGCTTGTCCTTGAATTCCAGTAGGCGCTGCACCTTGGCGCCCATCTTCATCAGCTGCGCCAGCGTGGCCGCGTCCATGCGCTGCACATCATCGAACCAGCTCGACATCAGCTCGATGAGGTCGTGCATGCCCTTCATGCGCTTCTGTGCGTGCCGGTCTTCCGGCGTGGTGGGCTCTTCCAACAAGGCATTGCGCAACATGGTCAGGGTGGGCTCGATCTCGCGGCGCCGCCGTTCTTCAGCCAAGGTGCGAAACACCTCCCAGGCATCGCCCGGTGCTTCAAAGTACTCGCGCCGGTCACCTGCCTGGTGCCGAAGGTTCACCAGTCGCCAGGCCTGCAACTCCTTGAGACCCATGCTCACGTTGCTGCGGCTGAACTCCAGGGCCTCAGCGATCTCGTCTGCATTCAAGGGCTCAGGCGCGACGTAGATCAGGGCATAGATCTGCCCGACAGTGCGGTTGATGCCCCAACGGCTGCCCATCTCGCCGAAGTGGGCCACGAAGCTGCGAACCAGGGGAGGGAGGTGGGGTGACACGATGCCGATGGGAATTGCGTTGCAACAACCCATATGATGCCTGAATTTTCAGTAATTTGTGAAAATTCAAGAATCCCTCAATCCCATGACGGGTACCGGGATGCGCCAAGCCTCAAGAACGCGGGCCGGTTCGCTCGCCTCTGCGCCGCGCCCCTTCTCGGCCCTTCTCGGCCCTACTCCGCCTTGATACCTGCCCTTTGGATGAGCGCCCGCCAGCTCTCGGCTTCGCTGCGGTAGGTTCTGGAGAACTCTTCAGCCGTCCCGCCCACCCCTTCGGCGCCCACCTTGTCCAGTGCCTCGATGAAGTCGGGTGACTTGAGCATGGCGTTGATCTCACGGTTCAGGCGGTTCAGCACGTCAGCCGGCGTGCCGGCCGGCGCGAACAGCCCGAACCAGTTCGACACCAACTCCATGCCTGGCACTCCCGCCTCTGCAAACGTCGGTACCTGCGGCAGTGTGGGCGAGCGGCGCATCCCCGTGACGGCCAGTGGTCGCACCTTGCCGCTGCGGATGTGCGTCTGCGCCGAGACGAGGCTGTCCATCAGGAACCCGATCTGGCCAGACACCAGGTCCGTGATCACCAGGCCGGTGCCGCGGTAGGGAATGTGCACCGCAAACAAGCCGCCCGCGCGCCACTTGAACATTTCCGCTGACAAGTGCGGATAAGTGCCGATGCCGCTGGAGCCGTAGTTGTAGCGGCCCGGGTTGCGCTTGATCAGGTCCACGAGTTCACGCGCGGATTGCGCCGGAAAGGCCTGACCCACCACCAACACGCTGGCCGCATTGGCCACGTGCACGATGGGTGCGAAATCCTTGACCGCGTCGTAGGGCGTCTTGGGGTTGAGCAAGGGCCCGATGGAGTGGGTGGAACTGGTGGCCATCAACAGCGTGTAGCCGTCAGGTGCCGACTTGGCCGCGATATCTGAGCCGATCGCGCCGCCAGCACCCGGCTTGTTGTCCACCACCACCTGTTGGCCGATCGCAGCACCCAGTCGCTGGGCCACTTGCCGCGCAATGATGTCGGTGGCGCCGCCGGCCGGGAAGGGAATCACCAGTCGAATCGGCTTGGCCGCAGGCCAAGCCTGTGCGAACGCAGACAGCGGTAAGGAGGTGACCAGCGCGGCGCAAAGAAGCGCGGCGCTCGACAGGAAGCGGTGTAGAGGTCTTGTCGACATGGGCGCAAGTGTGCAGTCAATCCGGTCTGCGGTGTTGAATTTTCAACCCACGCTGGCGCGCCAACGCCTTTACGCCGAGGTGTCCAGCAGCCCCATTCGCTGGGCCGCGAGCAGGGCCTGTGTGCGACTGAGGACACCCAACTCCTTGAAGATGGCCGACACGTGGGCCTTGGCCGTGGCTTCGATGATGTCGAGCTTGTCAGCGATCTGCCGATTCGTCATGCCCTGACCGATCAAGCCCAGCACCTCGAGCTGACGGGGCGTCAGGTGCACGCGCTGCAAGCCTTCCAGACCCTTGGGGTGTGGGCCATGGAGCAGCTCGAAATGACGAAGGCCGCATTGACGCGGCCTTCAAGGGTGCCTGCATTCACAGGGCTTTGTTTGGTTGCGGGAGCAAGATTTGAACTTGCGACCTTTGGGTTATGAGCCCAACGAGCTACCAGGCTGCTCCATCCCGCGACTGAGAGGGTTAGTATAGCGCACTTCGCCTTGGAAGCCCATGCCCCACCACACCGACCTCCATGCGGCCCTGAACGTGCTGGGCCAAGAACTGCAGGCCTGCTCCTACGACCCGCTCACCGGCTACTTTCGCGATGGTTGCTGCAACACCGACGAACACGACCGTGGCCTGCACGTGGTCTGCGCCGTGATGTCAGCGGAATTCCTGGAGTACAGCCGGTCACAAGGCAATGACCTCATCACCCCGCGCCCGGAGTGGCGCTTCAAGGGCCTCAAGCCCGGCAACCGCTGGTGTCTGTGCGCGCTGCGTTGGAAGGAGGCGATGCGAGCCGGCATGGCGCCCAAGGTGGTGCTGCAGGCCACGCACATCAAGGCCTTGGAGGTGGTTGACCTGGAAGACCTGATGCAGCACGCGCACTGACAACAGAAAAGCCGGCACGAAGCCGGCTTTGCACACCCTCAGCGATCAACCTGACCAAGAGCGCTCGGGCCCTGGCGGGGCGGATGCTGCGTGGATTTACTCGGCGCTGGGCGCCTCTTCAGCGGCCACCTCAGGGCGGTCCACCAATTCGACGAAGGCCATCGGCGCGTTGTCGCCCACGCGGAAGCCCATCTTCAGGATGCGGGTGTAGCCGCCCGGACGGGTGGCGTAGCGCGGGCCGAGTTCGTTGAACAGCTTGGTGACGATGTCGCGGTCGCGCAGGCGGGCAAAGGCCAGGCGACGGTTGGCCACCGTGGGCGTGCGGCCCAGGGTGATCAGGGGCTCGACCACACGGCGCAGTTCCTTGGCCTTGGGGACCGTGGTCTTGATCGCCTCGTGGCGCAGCAGGGAGACGCACATGTTGCGCAGCATCGCCAGGCGATGTTCGCTGGTGCGGTTGAGTTTGCGGAGTCCGTGTCCGTGACGCATGGTGCTTTCCTTTCCTTATTGAACCCCGGCCGTATCAGGTACCGGGGGGTGCAGTCCATCGACTGTTGTTGCCGAGAGACCAATGGGCGCCAGGCCGCCCCAAGCCCTTTGGTCACCCTCTCGGAGGGTGGCCGGTGTACTCACCGGCCGGGAGTTGCGATTCTTCACCCTCGCACGGGTGGCCGGTGTACTCACCGGCCGGGTGCTGACATTTCAGCGTTTGTCGAGGCCTTGCGGGGGCCAGTTTTCCAGGCGGGCGCCCAGCGTAAGCCCACGCGAAGCCAACACTTCCTTGATTTCGTTGAGGGACTTGCGGCCCAAATTCGGCGTCTTGAGCAGCTCGGTCTCGGTGCGCTGGATCAGGTCGCCGATGTAGTAGATGTTCTCGGCCTTCAGGCAGTTGGCCGAACGCACGGTGAGCTCGAGCTCGTCCACGGGGCGCAGCAGGATCGGGTCGAAGTTCGCGCCCGAACGGGGTGCTGGCTCGGTGAAGGAAGCGATGTCGCTGCCCTCCAGCTGTGCGAACACGGCCAGCTGCTCCACCAGGATCTTGGCCGAAGCGCGGATGGCCTCCTCGGGGCTGATGGCGCCGTTGGTTTCGATCTGCATGACCAGCTTGTCGAGGTCGGTGCGCTGCTCCACACGGGCGTTCTCCACCGCATAGCTCACGCGCTTGACGGGCGAGAACGAGGCGTCCAGCACGATACGGCCAATGCTCTTGGTCGGCTCGTCGGCGTGGCGGCGCAGGTTGCCCGGCACATAGCCACGGCCCTTTTCAACCTTGATCTGCATGTCCAACTTGCCGCCGGCGGCCAGGTTGGCGATCACGTGGTCGGGGTTGATGATTTCCACGTCGTGCGGGGTCTGGATGTCGGCAGCGGTCACGGGACCCTCGCCATCCTTGCGCAGCACCAGCGTGACTTCATCACGGTTGTGCAGGCGGAACACCACGCCCTTGAGGTTGAGCATGATGTGCACGACGTCTTCCTGTACACCATCGATGGTGGAGTACTCGTGCAGCACGCCGGCAATGGTCACTTCGGTGGGCGCATAGCCCACCATCGAGCTCAGCAGCACGCGGCGAAGCGCGTTGCCCAGCGTATGCCCGTAGCCCCGCTCGAAGGGCTCGAGCGTCACCTCGGCACGGTTCGCACCCAGGGGTTCAACATTGATGGCTTTGGGCTTCAGGAGATTCGTTTGCATTGATTAGGGTTCCTTCTCAATACCCTCGGCTCGTTACACCGATAAGGCTGATGTGGACCAGCCGGACAAGAACTTTCCCGTGACGCGCCCGGCATCCGCCACGGTCACCGACCCACCACCGCCCGCAGCGGCGCCGCCGGGCAGATGGCCAGTTCGGTGGAGATCAGCGCGAGTACAACTCGACGATCAGCGACTCATTGATCTCAGAGCCGAATTCGTCGCGGTCGGGCGTCTTCTTGAAGACACCTTCCATCTTGCCGGCGTCGACCTGAACCCAGGCGGGCAAGCCGCTGGACTCGGCCAGCTTCAGGGATTCCTGAATGCGCAGCTGCTTCTTGGCCTTCTCGCGAACGGCCACGGTGTCGCCGACCTTCACCAGGTAGGAGGCGATGTTCACCACTTCACCATTGACGGTGATGCCCTTGTGAGACACGAGCTGGCGCGCTTCAGCGCGGGTGGAGCCAAAGCCCATGCGATAGACAACGTTGTCCAGGCGCGACTCCAGCAGGGTCAGCAGGTTGACGCCGGTGGAGCCCTTGCGGCGCTCAGCCTCGGCGAAGTAGCGGCGGAACTGGCGCTCCAGCACGCCGTACATGCGCTTGACCTTCTGCTTTTCGCGCAGCTGCACACCGAAATCCGACGTGCGCTGACCGCTGGTGCGGCCATGCTGGCCCGGCTTGGATTCCAGCTTGATCTTGTCGGCGATGGCGCGACGGCTGCTCTTGAGGAACAGGTCGGTGCCTTCGCGGCGGGAGAGTTTGCCCTTGGGGCCGAGGTAACGTGCCACTTTGAGTGTCCTTGTTCAATCTGACGCAAGCCGATGGGTAGCCGAGGCTGCCGCGGGCGTTGCGCGAGTCTGGCCGGTGTTGTTTTGTGGGCTCAGACGGTGGGCTTCAACGAAAACGCCTGCCGCGGCTTTACAACCGCAGCAGGCCAGGGGAACTGAGTATTCTATTAGATCCGGCGACGCTTCTGCGGGCGGCAACCGTTGTGCGGCACCGGCGTCACGTCGGAGATCGAGTTGATGCGGATGCCCAAGGATGCCAGAGCGCGCACCGAAGACTCACGACCCGGGCCGGGGCCCTTGATCCTGACGTCCAGGTTCTTGATGCCCTGTTCCTGAGCAGCACGGCCGGCCACTTCGGCCGCGACCTGGGCGGCAAAGGGCGTGCTCTTGCGCGAACCCTTGAAGCCTTGGCCACCGGAGGAGGCCCAGGACAGTGCGCCGCCCTGACGGTCGGTGATCGTGATGATGGTGTTGTTGAACGACGCATGCACGTGCGCGATGCCGTCCGCCACATTCTTGCGGACCTTCTTGCTGACGCGACGTGCAGCGGAGTTGTTCGGTGCCTTGGCCATAAGTTCTTACTCGCTATGAGGTGCGTGGTGATCGGTGCCGGTGGAGCGCCGGGTCACTTCTTGATCGCGGCGGCCGACTTCTTCGGCCCCTTGCGGGTGCGCGCATTGGTCTTGGTGCGCTGACCGCGAACGGGCAGACCACGACGGTGGCGCATGCCGCGGTAGCAGCCGATGTCCATCAGGCGCTTGATGTTGATTGACATCTCGCGACGCAGGTCGCCTTCGATCGTCATCGCATTGATCTGCTCGCGGATCTTTTCCAGATCGGCGTCGTTCAGATCCTTGATCTTCTTCGTCCAGGGCACGCCGGCCGCGTCGCAGATCTTCTGCGCGGTGCGGCGACCAATGCCATAGATCGAGGTCAGTCCGATCTCAGCGTGCTTGTGCGGAGGGATGTTGATACCAGCAATACGTGCCATGTTGATTCCTCAGTTCTGGTCTGCCGTGGCGAATCAGCCCTGGCGCTGCTTGTGGCGGGGGTCGGTGCAGATCACACGCACCACGCCGTGGCGACGGATGATCTTGCAATTACGGCACATCTTCTTGACGGAAGCGGCTACTTTCATGGTCTTCTCCTTGACCTTTCCTATGTGGACGCTGGGCGTTCCGGTTACTTGGCGCGGAACACGATGCGCGCCCGACTCAAATCATATGGGGTGAGTTCCACGGTGACCTTGTCACCCGGCAGGATTCGGATGTAGTGCATCCGCATCTTGCCGGAGATATGGCCAAGAACCACATGTCCGTTTTCCAACTTCACGCGGAAGGTGGCGTTCGGGAGGTTCTCGAGGATCTCACCCTGCATCTGGATGACGTCGTCCTTGGCCATCTTCTGCTCATTAGCTGGCTTTGAAGTTGGCTTTCTTGAGCAACGACTCGTACTGCTGACTCATCACATAACTCTGCACCTGGGACCAGAAGTCCATCGTCACGACCACGATGATCAACAGGGACGTTCCACCGAAATAGAACGGCACGTTGTACTTCAGCACCAGAAATTCAGGCAACAGGCACACCGCGGTGATATAGACCGCCCCCACCAGGGTCAAGCGGGCCAGGATCTTGTCGATGTACTTGGCGGTTTGGTCACCCGGACGAATGCCCGGCACCAGCGCGCCACTTTTCTTCAGGTTCTCGGCGGTCTCACGGCTGTTGAACACCAGCGCCGTGTAGAAGAAGCAGAAGAACACGATCATCGCGGCATACAGCATCACGTAGACCGGCTGACCCGGCGACAGCGCCGCGGACAAGTCCTTGAGCCAGCGCAGGCTGTCGCCGGTGGCGAACCAGCTCACCACCGTGGTGGGCAGCAGGATGATGGAAGACGCGAAGATGGGCGGGATCACGCCCGACATATTGAGCTTCAAGGGCAGGTGAGACGACTGCCCACCCATGATCTTGTTGCCCACTTGGCGCTTGGCGTAATTCACCAGGATCTTGCGCTGACCGCGCTCGACGAACACCACGCCGTAGGTCACCAAGATGACGATGGCGATGATGAACAGAGCTGCAATGATGCTCATGGCGCCCGTGTTCACCAGTTCGAACAGGCCCCCGATGGCGCCTGGCAGGCCTGCGGCGATACCCGCAAAGATCAGGATCGAAATGCCGTTGCCGAGGCCGCGCTCGGTGATTTGCTCACCCAGCCACATCAGGAACATGGTGCCGGCCACGAGGCTGACGACGGCGGTCACGCGAAAGCCCATGCCAGGGTTGATCACCAGGCCGGCCGTGCCTTCGATGGCCAAGGCGATGCCCAGGGACTGGAAAATGGCCAGGGCCAACGTGCCGTAGCGCGTGTACTGCGTGATCTTGCGACGACCGGCCTCGCCTTCCTTCTTCAGCGCTTCCAGCGTGGGCACCACGTAGGTCATCAGCTGCATGATGATCGATGCAGAGATGTAGGGCATGATGCCCAAGGCGAAGACGGTGAAGCGCGACAGGGCACCACCCGAGAACATGTTGAACAGGTTCAGGATGCCGCCGCTCTGGCTGTTGAAGAGCTGCTTGAGCTGCACAGGGTCAATCCCCGGCACAGGGATATGCGCCCCGATCCGGTAGACGATCAGCGCCAGCACCAGGAACACCAAGCGGCGACGGAGGTCGCCGAACTTGCCGCTCTTGGCCAGTGCGTTTGCGTTGGCTGACACGCTTGCTTCTGCCTTGCTCTTGCTAACTCAGCTCAGCGGTAGGCTCAGGCCAGGGAGCCGCCGGCCGCTTCGATCGCAGCCTTGGCACCCGCAGTGGCACCGATACCCTTGAGCGTGACCTTCTTGGACAGCTCGCCGGTCTTGATGACCTTGACGACCTTGGCAATCTGGGGGATCAGGCCGGCGGCCTTGAGCGTGACCAGATCCACCTCGTCAGCGGCCAGCAGCTGGAGCTCACCCAGGGTGATCTCAGCGTTGTACTTCAGCGAGGCAGACTTGAAGCCACGCTTGGGCAGGCGCCGCTGCAGGGGCATCTGACCGCCCTCGAAACCGACCTTGTGGTAGCCACCGGCACGGGACTTTTGACCCTTGTGGCCGCGACCAGCCGTCTTGCCCAGACCCGAGCCGATACCGCGACCCACGCGGCGGCGGGCCTTCTTGGAGCCCTCAGCGGGCTTCAGGGTGTTGAGTTGCATGTTCTTGCCCTCTTCAGATGACCTGCACCAGGTAGGCCACCTTGGTGATCATGCCGCGCACGGCAGGCGTGTCTTCCAGGGTGCGCGTGCTGTTGAGCTTGCGCAGGCCGAGGCCACGCACGGTGGCGCGGTGCGACTCGCGCGTACCGGCAACGCTGCGGACCAGCTTGACGGTCAGGGTTTTCTTCTCAGCCATGATGTTTCCTTCGCAGCCGATCAGTTGAAGAGTTCTTCAACCGTCTTGCCGCGCTTGGCGGCGATTTCGGCCGGGGTGGACGAGTGCTTCAGTGCGTCCAGCGTGGCGCGAACCATGTTGTAGGGGTTGGAGGAACCGAGGCTCTTGGCCACGATATCCGTCACACCCATCACCTCGAAGACCGCGCGCATCGGGCCGCCGGCGATGATGCCGGTACCCGTGGGGGCCGGGGCCATCAGCACCTTGGCTGCGCCGTGCTCGCCCACCACGTTGTGGTGAACGGTACCGTTCTTCAGCTGTACCTTGAACATGTTGCGGCGGGCGGCCTCCATGGCCTTTTGCACGGCCACGGGCACTTCGCGGGCCTTGCCCTTGCCCATACCGATGCGGCCATCGCCGTCACCAACCACCGTCAAGGCGGCGAATCCCAGAATGCGACCACCCTTGACCACCTTGGTCACGCGGTTGACCGCAATCATCTTCTCCTTGAGACCGTCGTCGCGACCTTCGTCCTGCACGCGGGGGGAAAACTTAGCCATTTGCGTTGATCCTTGAATGCGTCAGAACTGCAGACCGGCTTCGCGAGCCGCTTCGGCCAGGGCCTTGACCCGTCCGTGGTAGGCAAAGCCGGCGCGGTCGAATGCGACCTGCTCGACACCAGCGGCCTTGGCCTTCTCGGCGATGCGCTTGCCGATCAGGGAGGCGGCGTCGGTGGTGCCACCCTTGCCGGCGGTACCCAACTGGGCGCGCACTTCCTTCTCGGCGGTGGAGGCCGAAGCCAGCACCTTGGTGCCACAGCCGGAAATCACGCTGGCGTAGATGTGCGAATTCGAGCGGAAGACCGTCAGACGGGCCGCGCCCTGGATGGCGATGCGGGCCCGGGTTTGACGGGCACGGCGCAGACGCTGCTCTTTCTTGTTCATCGTCATGATGCCGTTCCTTATTTCTTCTTGGTCTCTTTGAGGACCACGCGCTCATCGGCGTAGCGGATGCCCTTGCCCTTGTAGGGCTCGGGCGGCCGGATGGCGCGCACTTCAGCGGCGATCTGGCCCACCACTTGGCGGTCAGCGCCCTTGATCAGGATCTCGGTCTGCGTGGGGCATTCCACCTTGATGCCGGTGGGCATGTCCTTGACCACGGGATGCGAAAAGCCGACCTGCAGGTTGAGCTTGGTGCCTTGTGCCTGGGCGCGGAAACCCACGCCAACCAGGGTGAGCTTGCGCTCGAAGCCCTTGCTCACGCCGTTGACCATGTTGGCCACGATGGCGCGCATGGTGCCGCTCATGGCGTTGGCCTCGGCGGTCTCGTTGGCGGGCTCAAAGGTGACGGCGCCGTTGGCGACCTTCACGGCCACGAGATCATTGGCCGCCTGCTTCAGGGTGCCCTGGGCGCCCTTCACGGTAATCTCTTGTGCCGAAACCTGGACATCCACTCCACTGGGGACGGCCACCGGCATCTTTCCTACGCGGGACATTTTTTCAGCCTCCCTGCATCAAGCGACGTAGCACAGGACCTCGCCGCCGATACCGGCAGCGCGGGCCTTGCGGTCCGTCATCACACCCTGCGGCGTGGTGACGATGGCAACACCCAGACCGTTCATGACCTGGGGCAGGTCGTGGCGGCCCTTGTAGATGCGCAGGCCGGGACGGCTCACGCGCTCGATGCGCTCGATCACCGGACGGCCGGCGTAATACTTCAGCGCGATTTCAAGCTCGCTCTTGCCCGTGTCGCCCTTGATGGCGAAACCGTCGATGTAGCCTTCATCCTTGAGGACTTGGGCAATGGCCACCTTCAACTTGGAAGACGGCATCGTCACAGCGCCTTTTTCGACCATCTGCGCATTGCGGATGCGCGTCAGCATATCGGCGATGGGATCACTCATGCTCATGTGGAATTCTCCTGATCGGACCCAGCGCCGGCTTACCAGCTGGCCTTGATGACGCCCGGGATGTCGCCCTTGAACGCCAGTTCACGAATCTTGCTGCGGGCCAGGCCGAACTTGCGGAACGTGCCGCGGGGACGACCGGTCAGTTCGCAGCGGTTGCGCAGACGGGTGGGGTTGGCATTGCGGGGCAGCTTCTGCAGCGCCAAACGAGCGGCGTAACGCTCCTCGTCGGACTTCTTGGCATCGTTGGCGATGGCCTGCAGCTCGGCGTACTTCTTGGCGAACTTCGCCACCAAGGCTTCGCGCTTCAGTTCACGTTGCTTGAGAGAGACTTTGGCCACAGGGCACCTCAGTTCTTGAAGGGGAAGCGGAAGGCAGCCAGCAGCGCCTTGCACTCTTCGTCGGTCTTGGCGGTGGTGGTGATGGAGATGTTCATCCCGCGGATCGCGTCGATCTTGTCGTACTCGATCTCGGGGAAGATGATCTGCTCTTTCACACCGATGTTGTAGTTGCCGCGGCCGTCGAAGGAACGACCCGAGATGCCACGGAAATCGCGCACACGGGGCAGCGAGATGTTCACGAAGCGATCGAGGAATTCGAACATGCGAACACCACGCAGGGTCACCATGCAGCCGATAGGCACGCCGTCACGGATCTTGAAGCCGGCGATGGCCTTCTTGGACTTGGTGACCACGGGCTTCTGGCCGGCAATCTTGGTCAGGTCGCCGACGGCGTTGTCCATGACCTTCTTGTCGGTGACGGCCTCGCTCACGCCCATGTTCAGCGTGATCTTGGTGAAGCGCGGCACTTCCATGACGGACTTGTAGCCGAACTTTTTCATCAGTTCAGGCACCACCTTGCTCTGGTAGTGATCCTGGAGTCGGGAACGGGTAGCTTGGGTCATGATGCCGCCTTAGGCCTTGATCTCTTCGCCGCTGGACTTGAAGACACGCGCCTTCTTGCCGTCTGCCAGCACCTTGATGCCCACGCGATCGGCCTTGCCGGTGCTCGCGTTGTAGATGGCCACGTTGGACTGGTGGATGGGCATGGTCTTGTCGATCACGCCACCGGTGGTGCCCTTCATCGGGTTGGGCTTGACGTGCTTCTTCACCACGTTCACGCCTTCGACCACGATGTGGTCTTCATCGACGCGCAGCGTGACGGTGCCCCGCTTGCCCTTGTCGCGGCCGGTCAACACGATGACCTGGTCGCCCTTGCGAATCTTGTTCATGTCTGTCCTCTTGCGCTAGCGCTTGCGGCCCGGGGTGCTCAGAGCACTTCCGGGGCCAGCGACACGATCTTCATGAAGCGCTCAGAGCGCAGTTCACGGGTGACCGGGCCGAAGATGCGGGTGCCGATGGGTTCGAGCTTGGCGTTGAGCAGTACGGCGGCGTTGCCGTCAAACTTCACCAGCGAGCCATCCTGGCGGCGCACGCCCTTGGCGGTGCGCACGACGACGGCGTTGTAGACCTCGCCCTTCTTGACGCGACCACGCGGGGCAGCTTCCTTGATGCTGACCTTGATCACGTCGCCGATGCCGGCGTAACGCCGCTTGGAGCCGCCGAGCACCTTGATGCACATGACGGACTTAGCGCCAGTGTTGTCCGCGACATCAAGCCGCGATTGCATTTGGATCATTTTGTAGTCCCCAACTTGACCCGCTCGTCCGCTGCAATGCCGAAACAACTTCGACCTGCACCGACCAACCGGTCAGTCTTGGGCCCGTGGAATGGGCTGAAAACCTGCAAGACACTCATGCCACCCCCAGGTGTTCCGAGGGTCAACCCGAATGTCTTTTCGGGAAAGCCGCACAGTATGCAGCAGAATCAATCGGCGTGTCAAGGGGTTTGTCATGCCCCCTCACACGCCGTCAAAGAGCGTGCCCGCCGGCGCCACCCCAACAAGGGGCAGTCCCGTCGGTCACCGGTGTTACAGCGCCTTGGCCTGCGCGAGCAGGGTGTCGGCGTCGCTGACCTTGAACTCGCCGGGGCCCTCAACGTTGAGCGTCTTGACCACGCCGTCCTTGACCAGCATCGAGTAGCGGTTGGAGCGCAAACCCAGGCCGCGGGCGGTGAGGTCCAGCGTGAGGCCCACGGCCTTGCTGAAATCCGCCGAGCCGTCGGCCATCATGCGCACCTTGCCGCCGGTCTTCTGATCGCGGCCCCAGGCACCCATGACGAAGGCGTCGTTCACCGACACGCACCAGATCTCGTCCACGCCGGCCGCCTTGAAGGCATCGGCCTTCTCCACGAAGCCCGGCACATGCTTGGCCGAGCAGGTGGGCGTGAACGCGCCGGGCAGGGCGAACACCGCAACCGTCTTGCCGCTGGTGACCTTCTCGACCTCGAAGGCGTTGGGGCCCAGAGAACACCCGTTGCCCTCAACTTCGATGAATTCGAACAGCGTGGTGTTGGGAAGCTTGTCGCCGACCTTGATCATGGTGTGCTCCGCAGGTGAGTTTGAACAGGGCGCGAACCCTATCAGACTTCGCGCGCCTTCTCCACGAGTCGGGTAACGACCCAGGACTTGGTCTTGGAGATCGGACGGCTTTCCGTGATCTCGACGACGTCGCCCATGTGGTATTCGCCCTTCTCGTCGTGCGCGTGGAACTTGCGCGAGCTGGCCACGATCTTGCCGTAGAGCTCGTGCTTGTTGCGGCGCTCGACCAGCACGGTCACCGTCTTGGCGCGCTTGTCGCTGACCACGCGGCCGACGAAGGTGCGGACGACCTTGGCCTTGACGGCCGTGGTTTGGGCTTCGCTCACTTGGCGGCTCCCTTCTGCTTCTCGGTGATGATGGTGCGGGCGCGCGCAATGTCGCGACGCGTCTTGCCCAGGGCCGAGGTGTTGCTCAGTTGCTGGGTGGCCTTCTGCATGCGCAGGCCGAAGTGGGCCTTGAGCAGGTCAGAGACCTCCTTCTCGAGGGCGGCCACGTCCTTGGCGCGGAGTTCGGATGCTTTCATCGTTCGTCTCCTTTAGGCGCCGACCTGGCGCGCCACGAAGGTGCAGCGCAGGGGCAGCTTGGCAGCGGCCAGCGTGAACGCTTCGCGGGCGAGCTGCTCGGGCACACCGTTGATTTCATAGAGTACCTTGCCAGGAGTGATCTCGGCGACGTAGTACTCGGGGTTGCCCTTACCGTTGCCCATGCGCACCTCGGCCGGCTTCTGGGAAATCGGCTTGTCCGGGAAGATGCGGATGAAGATGCGACCACCGCGCTTGATGTGGCGCGAAATGGCGCGACGTGCGGCCTCGATCTGGCGGGCGGTGATGCGGCCGCGCTCGGTGGCCTTCAGGCCGAATTCGCCGAACGAAACGGCGGCACCGCGGGTGGCCACACCGGTGTTGCGGCCCTTGTGTTCCTTGCGGAACTTGCGACGTGCGGGTTGCAGCATGTCTGTTTCTCCTTAGGCCTCGCCACCAGGCGCGGCGGCCTTGCGCACGCGCTTGACGGCAGGCGTCTTGGGGGCGTCGGCTGCGCCGGCGGGCTTGTCCGAACCATCGGCGGGGGCAGCACCCACACCACCGGCGGGACCACGAGGGGCACCACGGCCACCATCGCGGCGCTCGCCACGGCCGGGCGCACCACCGGGACGACCCGGACGGCGACCACGACGGTCCTCTTCACCACCCGCGTCGGGCTTCATCGCGCCGGGGGCTTCGCCACGGCCGAGGTTGTCGCCACGGTAGACCCACACCTTGACGCCGATGACGCCGTAGGTGGTCTTGGCTTCGCTGAAGCCATAGTCGATGTCGGCCTTGAGGGTGTGCAGGGGCACACGGCCCTCGCGGTACCACTCGGTGCGCGCAATCTCGATGCCGTTCAAGCGACCGGCGGACATGATCTTGATGCCCTGGGCGCCCAGGCGCATCGCGTTCTGCATGGCGCGCTTCATGGCGCGGCGGAACATGATGCGCTTTTCCAGCTGCTGGGTGATGCTGTCGGCGATCAGTTGGGCGTCGATTTCGGGCTTGCGCACTTCCTCGATGTTCACCGCCACCGGCACGCCCAGGCGCTTGCCCAGTTCGGCCTTCAGGTTTTCGATGTCCTCGCCCTTCTTGCCGATCACCACGCCCGGACGGGCCGAGAAGATGGTGATGCGAGCGTTCTTGGCGGGGCGCTCAATCAGGATGCGGGAGACCGCAGCGTTCTTGAGCTTGGCCTTGAGGAAGTCACGAACCTGCAGGTCTTCGGCCAGCATCTGGCTGAAGTTGCGGTTGGTGGCGAACCAACGAGAGGCCCAGGCACGGGTGACCGGCAGACGGAAGCCGGTCGGATGGATTTTCTGTCCCATAGTGTTCTAGGCCTCTTCAGTTGCCGACGGTCACGAAGATGTGGCAGGTGGGCTTGCTGATGCGGTTGCCGCGGCCCTTGGCGCGCGCGGAAAAACGCTTCAGCGTGGCGCCCTGCTCCACATAGATCGAGGTGACCTTCAGTTCGTCGATGTCGGCACCATCGTTGTGCTCGGCGTTGGCAATGGCGCTCTCGAGCGCCTTCTTGACGATGCCGGCGGCCTTCTTCTGGGTGAAGGTCAGGATGTTGAGGGCCTGGTCCACCTTCTTGCCGCGGATCAGGTCGGCCACCAGCCGACCCTTGTCGGCCGACAGGCGCACACCGCGGACGATTGCACGGGTTTCCATGGTCGTCATCCTTTATTTCTTGGCCTTCTTGTCCGCGGGGTGACCCTTGAACGTACGGGTCAGCGCGAACTCGCCCAGCTTGTGGCCGACCATCTGGTCGGACACGTACACGGGCACGTGCTGCTTGCCGTTGTGCACGGCAATGGTCAGGCCGATGAACTCGGGCAGCACCGTAGAGCGGCGCGACCAGGTCTTGATGGGCTTCTTGTCCTTGGTGGCGGTGGCCTTCTCGACCTTGGCCATCAGGTGATGGTCCACGAAGGGACCCTTCTTGGCAGAGCGTGTCATCTAATGCGCTCCTCTTATTTCTTGCGACGCGAGACGATGAACGTCTGCGTGCGCTTGTTCGAGCGGGTGCGGAAGCCCTTGGTGAGGGTGTTCCACGGCGACACCTGAGGCTGGCCCTCGCCGGTGCGGCCTTCGCCACCACCGTGCGGGTGGTCCACCGGGTTCATGGCCACGCCACGCACGGTCGGGCGGATGCCCTTCCAGCGGATCGCGCCGGCCTTGCCGTACTGGCGCAGGCTGTGCTCTTCGTTGCTCACTTCACCGATGGTGGCGCGGCAGTCGATGTGCACGCGACGAACCTCACCCGAGCGCAGACGAATCTGCGCGTAGGTGCCTTCGCGGGCCATCAGCGTCACCGAGGCGCCGGCCGAACGGGCGATCTGCGCACCCTTGCCCGGCAACATCTCGATGCAGTGGATGGTGGAACCCACGGGGATGTTGCGGATGGGCAGCGTGTTGCCGGCCTTGATCGGGGCTTCTGAGCCGCTGATCACGGTGGCGCCAGCTTCCAAGCCGCGCGGGGCGATGATGTAGCGGCGCTCGCCGTCGGCGTAGCACAGCAGCGCAATGTGGGCGGTGCGGTTGGGGTCGTACTCGATGCGTTCGACCTTGGCCGGGATGCCGTCCTTGTTGCGCTTGAAGTCCACCACACGGTAGTGGTGCTTGTGACCACCGCCCTTGTGGCGCATCGTGATGTGGCCGTTGTTGTTGCGGCCGGACTTCTGCTTCTGCGGCTCGAGCAGCGAGGCTTCGGGCGCGCCCTTGTGCAGGTGCTTGTGCACCACCTTGACCACGCCACGGCGGCCGGGCGAGGTGGGTTTGACTTTGACGACGGCCATTTACGCAGCCTCCCCGGAGAAGTTGAGCTCCTGACCGGCCTTCAAGGAGACATAAGCCTTCTTGACGTGGTCACGGCGGCCGATACGGCCACCGAAGCGCTTGGTCTTGCCCTTGGTGTTGACGGTACGAACGCTGTCGACCTCGACCTTGAACATCAGCTCAACAGCCGCCTTGATCTCGGGCTTGGTGGCGTCGCGCAGGACCTTGAACAACACCTGGTTGTTCTTCTCGGCTGCGGCGGTCGCCTTCTCGGAAATGATCGGTGCCACGAGCACCTGGGCCAGACGGCCTTCGTCGTGCTTCTGGGTGCTCATGCGAACATCTCCTTGAGCTGCTCGATCGCGCCCTTGGTCACCAGCACCTTCTTGTAGTGCACCAGCGACAGGGGATCGGCGTAGCGGGGCTCGACCACCAGCACGTTGGCCAGGTTGCGCGAGGCCAGCGCGAGGTTGTCGTCCACCTGGTCGGCGATCACCAGCACCGAATCCAGGCCCATGGCCTTGAACTTGGCGGCCAGCAGCTTGGTCTTGGGGGCTTCGACCTTGATCGAATCCACCACGGCCAGTCGACCATCACGGGCCAGCTGGGAGAGGATCGACGCCATGCCGGCGCGATACATCTTCTTGTTGACCTTGTGGGTGAAGTTTTCGTTGGGCGTGTTCGGGAAAATCCGACCACCCCCGCGCCACAAGGGAGAAGACGTCATACCGGCGCGGGCGCGACCGGTGCCCTTCTGGCGGAACGGCTTCTTGGTGGAGTGGTGAACTTCGGCACGCGTGAGCTGCTGGCGGGTACCTTGGCGGGCATTGGCCTGATAGGCCACGACCACCTGGTGCACCAGGGCTTCGTTGTAGTCGCGTGCGAACACGGTGTCGGGCGCGTCCACCTTGGAGGTGGCTTGGCCTTGTTCGTTCAGGAGCTCGAGTTGCATCACTGGGCTCCCTTCTTCAGGCGGACCTTGACGGCCGGGCGCACGACCACATGGCCGTTCTTGGCACCCGGAACAGCGCCCTTGACCAGCAGCAGCTGGCGGGCCTCGTCGACGCGCACGATGTCCAGGTTCTGAGTCGTGACGGTTTCGTCGCCCATGTGACCGGTCATCTTCTTGCCAGGAAACACGCGGCCCGGGTCCTGGGCCATCGAGATGGAGCCCGGAACGTTGTGCGAGCGGCTGTTGCCGTGCGAGGCGCGCTGCGAACTGAAGTTGTGGCGCTTGATGGTGCCGGCGTAGCCCTTGCCGATCGAGGTGCCCTGCACGTCGACCTTCTGGCCGGCGGCGAACATCGTCACGGGCAGCGTGCTGCCGGGCTTGTACTCGGCGGCCACAGCGGCTTCAACACGGAATTCCTTGAGGACTTCACCGGCTTCGACGCCGGCCTTGGCCAGGTGCCCGGCTTCAGGCTTGCTCACGCGGGAAGCCTTGCGGGACCCATACGCCACCTGTAAGGCGACGTAGCCGTCTGTCTCTTCGGTCTTGACCTGGGTGACGCGGTTGTTGGACACGTCGAGCACCGTCACAGGAACGGCGTCGCCGTCGTCCGTGAAGATGCGCATCATGCCCACCTTGCGACCCAGCAATCCGAGGCGATTGCTCAGACTCATGGTTCTTCTCCAGCCCCAAAAAGAGGGCCTTGTTGCACAACCCCGACATCGATTGGCCGGGATGGATGTCCGCTGTGCGCCTTGGTTCAAGCCTTGGCTTTTGCCTCGGCACACAGCGGGCCGCACGCAGGCTTACTTGCCCTAGTGCGGAAAAGCTTTCCAGTATAGCGGCTTGCGGGGTACCCCGCAAGCCAAACCCGATACTTCAGCCTGATCTCGCCGTCCACGCCCGCCGGCAGGGCCCGCCTCATCCGGGCGGCGACCCGCCT
>Ga0082207_1000219_pt1 | contig 33814 bp, 26 predicted proteins | sample LakMenEpi10Aug09_FD_71540 | JGI IMG/M metagenome (GOLD analysis project Ga0082207, IMG submission 71540)
GTCCCCACTCGCTGGGGACATTAATTGAATGGAAACAAGCTTCTTGAGGTTTACCGTAGAACAAGGCTCTCTTAAGTCCCCACTCGCTGGGGACATTAATTGAATGGAAACTATAAGCGGGGCTTTGAAGTATGTCGGATCATAAGATTCAACGGTCCCCACTCGCTGGGGACATTAATTGAATGGAAACAGTTCAATACGTCTTTCGTTGCGGTTCATTTTTTTTTCCGTCCCCACTCGCTGGGGACATTAATTGAATGGAAACACGAAGCCATTCACCATTCCAAATTTTTTCAAAGAGTCCCCACTCGCTGGGGACATTAATTGAATGGAAACACCTCTATTCTACTGTTTGGTGTTCCTGATAAGTATACAGAAGTCCCCACTCGCTGGGGACATTAATTGAATGGAAACGCGGTCATTGAGAAGCGCTAACCGACTGCTGCTGTAATTGGAGTCCCCACTCGCTGGGGACATTAATTGAATGGAAACAAAAAGACCAAACTAAGTCCCGTATTTATTTAGTCCCTAACAAGTGGGGACTCAATAGTTGTCTCAGTCTAAGTACACACCAATTTATTCAGTGTTCCCTGTTTCCTGTACCCTAAAACTAAAAAACTTTGTACCTCATGAGAATGGGAACTGCCATAAGCATAAACTGTAACTAATATCAAGAATTTAACAATATTTTTCATAAAGCTATGATAAGCAGAAAACCCTTGTAAACAAAGCATTGTAGAAATAATTTCAAGATATTACAATATTTTATATTTGTAGACAAATACCAAATTCCACTTTTATAATGTAAATATGAGCCACACAGGGAAACCACTTATGTCAGAAGAATATTGGCGGGCTAAGATTTGGGGGTTACTACATGACCCTGTATTAAAGGCATTACATAACAATAGCGGACGGGGTAAAAGTAGCTTCTATAAACAACTAGAGGTAATGAAGCCTTGGGTTGAGACAGGTAAAACCCCTGATCAATCAGGTGGTAAAGTATTAGAAAATATCCTCTTAGCGGATTATATAGCTTCAGCAAGTGATAGGTCAGCTATAGGTAGCGTCACAGCCAGTATAAATTATGCCCCAGGTAAAAACCGAGAAAAGGGATTAGAAATCACCCATTTATTATCTGGTGCAAAACAAGAATTTAAAATCAAACTCCATACAGAACTTATAGAATCTAAACGTCAAGAATATTTAGAGAAAAAAGAAGGAGAACTATTAGCAGAAATAGACAATTATTTAAGAACTGATATTAAAAACATCAAACATTTATTTTGGTGGTTATGGCGTTGTTTACCTCAAGCAACTTGTGATTTATTTGATAAAGATAATTCATTAATGTTAATGCCGGCAGAAACTCGTTTACCTGATGCTTCTATTTGGAGTCATTTGAGTATGACATCAGCTTTAGCCGGTGCATTAGCAGGATATGATTTAACAGCAGCACAAATACAACGTTGGCAAGGAAATGATGAATTATCTCATCCTTATTTAGCAGTATTTAGTTTTAGTCCAGTACAGGAATTAATTAAATCTAGTCGCAAAATGCGGGATTTTTGGGCAGGTTCTTGGTTATTACATTATTTATCAGCTAAAGTTTGTTGGAAACTAGCCAATCAATATGGACCAGATACCTTACTTTATCCTAGTTTATATCAACAACCATTAATAGATCATTGGTTATTACAAGAAATTGAAAAGTTGAAAAAAGAGGAAAAGATTGATTTTGATTTTTCCAAATGGGTAAAACCACCATTACCAGAATCATTATTAACTGCTGGATTTCCTAACGTTATATCATTAATTTTACCTCAAGATAAAGTACAAGCGGCCATGCAAACAGCCCAACAAACGCTGTTAGAAGAATGGTTAATAATTGGGGATTTAGTATTCAAAGAATTGCATGATAAACGTCATTGGATGAGAGAATTAAAACCAAATCATAATAGTTGGCAAGGTTGGTTAAAATCCCAATGGCAATTTTACTGGACAGCATTACCCATAGGTAAAGGTAAACAATTCAAAACTGCTGCTATTCCTGAAAACGTTGATGATCAATTACAAAATTGGCTAAATCAACAAAATCAAGCCTATAATGTCAGAGAAAAGCAAAAGTTATTTCAATCACAAGAACTAAAATTTTTACGGGACGCTTATCATAAACGGTTAGAAGAACAACATAGAAAATTTAGCGTTAACGTTGGTTCATGGTGGGGTTATATTTTCGATGCTACCCGCAATAGTTTAGCATCTGTTAAAAATGCTAGAAATTGGGAACTTCCCACAGCCTTTGGACCCCGTTCTACTATTTCTGGTATTGGTCCAGTTGTCAGTTCTGGTAAAGATGGAAAAGACTGGATAACAGAAGGTGATACTAAGAAATCATGGGGAAAACATGATGCAGGGTTTTTTGATGGTACAGAACAATTAAACGCTACGGAAGTAGTAAAACGGGGTTTACACAAAATCCTGCCAAAATTATTAGGAATAACAGAAGAAAACATTACATATCCAGATTTAACTTCTGGAGTTGCAGGATATTTGAAAGTTAATCAAAGTAATCCTGAACATAAACGTAATTTTGAAAAAGCTTGTCAAGCAATAGTTGATAAATACCCTGATCTTGAGAACACACTCGCAGAAATAAGAGGTAAATGGGGTATTCCTTGGATGGATAAAAAACAGAATCCTAAAAAATATCATCCCCGCTTACTTAATGCAGGTTGGATATTAGAAGATTTACCCAATAGTGAAGCATTAAAGGCAGAATACACCCAAGGAATTAATCAAATTCTCAGTCAATGCTATCCCAACAATAACCCATCAGATTGGTATGTATTAGCAGCAGGTGATGGTGATAGTATGAGTGAATGGTTAAAGGGAATAAAACTCAAAAATTACGGTGATTATATACCATCAGAATTATCAGTTAATTTAGAGAGTTTTCCAGAGTTTTTAGCCATTCAAAAACGCATGGGACCTAGTACCCACAGTGCATTAAGTCGCGCGTTATTAGATTTTTCTAATCAATTAGTTCCTTATTTGACACAAAACCGTTATGCAGGTAGATTAATTTATGGTGGTGGTGATGACGTTTTAGCCTATACGAATCTCTGGGAATGGGATAAATGGTTATGGGATATCCGTCAATGTTTTAAAGGTGCAAAAGACCCCCGTGAAGAATTTAGTAATAAGGGTGATTATTGGAAATATTTAAAAGATGATGGTGAAAAAGTTGGTTTAGTTGACCGTCCATTATTTACAATGGGAAGTGAGGCTACAATTAGTTTTGGTATCGTAATTGCCCATCATTCTGTACCCTTAGCAATAGCTTTAGAAAGCCTGTGGGAAGCGGAAGACGCAGCGAAAAAACACGAATATCATCATAGTTGCCTTATACCAACTGAAAAACATGATACAAAAGTCTGTTTTAATAAAAAAGACGCTGTACAAGTGCGGGTACTTTACGGAAACGGAAATACCTTAAAATCCACTGCTAAATTTTGTGTTTTTCATCAGTGGCAACAATTAATCACAAATGATTTAGAAAGTTCCATATTTGAACAAGCTGCGAGTTTATGGAGTCAACACCCCGCACCGAGTTTAGAAGCTATTGTACCTTGGACAAAGGCATTTTGCGATCGCCGTGATCAATTCCAAAATGATGAAAATTCCACCTTAAAAACAAAGTTTCAAAAACAGTTAGCGGACTTTTTAACAGCATTGTTCATTACTTCTTTGACAGTTGGTGATAAATCTAATCGGAGATTAGAAATCGCGTCTACACAGACAAAACCCACCTCTGTCGGTTATTCGGAAAGTTTAGATAATGAAATTCAAAGTTGGTTAAAACTAGCGGCATTTGTCAAACGTAACCGTGATATAAAAGTAAGAGGTGAGAATTAATGTATTGGTACAAACTCACACCATTAGACATATTAATGTTAAGAGATGCTAAACCATTTTCACCACAAGAAAGGGCATGGGCTGGTAGTATATTTCCTCCTAATGGTCATACTATAGCTGGTGCATTTAGGGGAATATTGGGGGAAAGGACAAACTTTAAAATTGTCGGTCCATTCCTTTGTTATCAAAACACAAAAAATACCCTATATCTTCCCCGTCCTTTAGGTTTTGCCAAATCTGTACCCCTTGTCCCTTTAACTTGGGAAACAGAATCTTATATCAAGAATGCTTTATGGGATAAAACCCAACCTTGTCCATTAGTTAAACCTCATAATAGTAAAGATGATGATGAAGATGATAAAGATGATTTTGTTAAATGCAGTGGAGTAGAAACAAAATTCAGACAATATTTACCTTATTGTGTTGTTAAGAAATATTTAGAAACGGGGAAAATAGATAAAAATGATTGGAACATAATTAAAGACAGTCATGAGGATAAACCTTGGGACGAAGAAACCCGTTCTCATAATAGCATTGAACCGGGAACAAAACAAGTTAAAGATGCCGATGGTTACTTTGTAGAAAAGGCCATTCGTTTACATCAAAATTGGAGTTTTGCCATAGGCATTAATCACGAAATTACAACACCTGCAACAATCAGATTAGGAGGAGAAGGACACAGAGTCATAGTAGAATCTTGTCCAGAATTGGGGGAACAATGGCAAGAATTAAAAACTATTTCAGATAGTAATTTTCAAGCTAATACTAAACAAGCTGATACTAAAGATGATACCAAATCAATAGCTTATTTAGTTACTCCTGGAGTTTTTGAAAGACCACATAAATATAATCCTGAACAAAGAGTAAATTTATGTCGTCCTTATCCCTGGGAATGGAAACTTAAAGACGGTAATTTTGTGAGTATGTCCACAGATAAAGCAGTACCAATTAGTTGTAGAATTAGGGAGAAAGAAGACAATACAAAAAGCATTACAAAAAGCATTCCTGCACCCCAGGTTTTTGCAGCACCACCAGGGACATTGTACTACTTGGAAAAACCTCAAGGATTGTTTCAGGATAATGAACGTTTAGCAAATGAGCAAAAAAATCGTGTAAACAATTGGCGACAATTGGGTTATTCGGAAATGTTGTGGATTAAATATCAAGGAAATTAGGAAAAATCATAATGGAATACATTTATTTGTATCTACTTTCACCCTTACATACAGGTGGCACAACTCAGGAAGGTAATTTATTAGGAATTGCCCGCGAATCTCATACTAATTTACCCTATATTCCTTCTAGTACAGTCAGGGGTAAAGTGCGTTCATTGGCTACAGATAAAGACCTAAGAGATCAACTATTTGGCAATGAATTACAGGAAAATCAACCATTAAAACAGGAACCATTAAAACAGGGTGATATTTGGATTGGTGACGCTTCTATATTATGGTTGCCAGTACCATCATTAAGTCATAGTGTAGTATGGATTAGTTGCCCGCTTTTATTACAACGTTGGCAACGTTTACAAGGAGGTAAATTACCCATACCTTCAGAATATAGTTGTAACTTTAATAATAATTCTCCGGTTTATTTAAAGGATGCAATTATCCCAAAAAATCAATTACAACCAGGACAAAATTTAGAACAATTTGTACCAAAAGGTGATGCTACGGTTTCTATAAATCGGTTATTAGTTTTACCAGATAAACATTGTGCCACATTAATTCAAATGAGTTTATGGCGACAAGTAAAAATTAAACTTGATGAACATAAATCTGTAAATGGTGGTTTCCGTTATGAGGAAGCAATTCCACCAGATACATTAATGTATTTACCTTGGGGAATTACATCACAAGCTAATGGAAAATCAAAAGAATCTGCTCAAGATTTTCAACAATTATTGGCGAAAAATGACATTTTGCAAATTGGCGGACAAGAAAGTTTAGGACGGGGATTTGTGCAACAATGGATAAAAGAATGATAAGCTGTTGTGCGTTTAATTTGTATAATTCTAGCGGGCAAGATGCCCGCACCACAAGATTTAGCTATATTAGGATTATAAAATTTGAGTGCGTCACAGATTAAATCACCATATTTAGTCCACGAAAGTGAACTTTGACTGTGTAGTAGCGATTTCCAATCGCCCTTTTTATGTTTTTTTCAAAGGAGTGATTAAAAATGACATTTGACCCTAGAACCATTGCCACACCAACTTATGACGCTTTAAATAATTTGCATTCTTTACCCAATCAAGATGAAACTCGTTTGAAACAACAAAAAAGTCAAGCAGTGGAACTTTATACATACCTTTCTACTTGGGGAATGATGCGATTAAAAGCCGAAGAAATGGCATTACCTAATGGCATGATGGGTAAAAGACAAGTAGTAGAAAAATTCTTTGAATGTTTGCAAACTATTTCAGAAACAAAAAATTTATCTGGTGAACAAGGTTTAACAACACTAAAAAATCTTAATACAGATGAATATTTAGGTATCACAGGTCTAGGACTAGCGTTAGCACAAGAATTTAGTTTTTGGGCTACTGCTGTTTATTGGGATATTAAGGGAGAGTAAAAATCATGGTATTTGAAAAACCTAAACCACGTAACTCAAATCAATCTAATTCCCCAGCAGTTAATAGACCTACTAGAAACAATCCTCCAGCTAATGATCATAGAGGTGGTAATAGAGGCGGTCATGGCGGTAATAATAATGATAGAAATAATAGAAATGGTGGAAATGGTGGAAATCAACCTCCTATACCTTCTCCTTGGTTAAACCCAGAAAATGAACCTCAACCACATCCAGATGCTAGTTTTATAGAATATTTGCGTTGGATGCGGGTGACATCAGAAAATGATGTAATTAAAAACTCTACCAAAGTACAAATATTACAAATGGCCGAACAGGGGTCAAAATATTCCCAGCGATTACAACAACTAACAAAACGCACTGAATTAATAGCCCAAAAAAGTTTTAAAGTCCAATGTCCTTGGAGAATTAGAGTAGGTGGACATAGAGGACCAGAAAGTATTTTATTACCCGCTTTTGATGCTTTAGGTATTCCTTATATTCCCTCTAGCACCCTGCGCGGTGTGGCCAGAACCCAAGCTATCAGGGAAATCATGGCTAAAAACAACATTGAATGGCAAGAAGCAGAAAAACAAATTGCCCCCTATTTTGGTTCATTAGAAACTCAAGATAAAGCCAATCAAGCGGGTAAAGTTGTATTCTTAGACGCTTATCCTTTACCAAATCAAAATCAAAATGTATTAGCTGTGGATATGGCTAATAATATTTGGCAATGGGATAATAATTCACCTAAATATAGCCCCAATCCTAACCCATTTTTCAGTTTAGAAAAACCCATGTTTTTGATTGGGTTACGGTTAGCTAGTAATTGCCAGGATAACGACATATTAGAAAAAGTCAAACAGTGGTTAATCAAAGGTTTACAAGCTGGTGTAGGTTCTCAAGTTAACACTGGTTATGGTCAATTAAATCCCGCAGGAAAACTTGAGAAGAATCATGAATTTTTTAGAGTTGAATTTGTTATAGAAGGCCAGTTAATACATGGTAGACAGAGGTTAAAAAATGTTAACCAACCTTATCAAAGGGGAGATGATGGTAGATTTAGAACTGATAATAATGGTAAGTTAAGAACTGACAATATAGCTACTTCAGAAGTCCGCCCGGTGGCCTTTAAATCAATGTTACGTTATTGGTTTAGAACCTTTGCATTAGGAATTTTAGAACCTGGACAAGTGCAAACATGGGAAAATCAAATATTTGGTGGTATTACTCCCCCTAATCAAAAATTTGGCTGGTTAATGGTCAGAGTTTTAGAAGGAAAAACCATTAGAGATAATGCTGCAAGTCGAAATGATGATTTTGGTGAACAATCAGGAATACTCACATTAAACTATTCACCGGAAATTCCCCAATCTCAAAAACAGAACTTAGAGAAACTAATCAAAAATCTCACCTGGTTAATGTTTCATTTGGGTGGTATTGGTCAAGGTGCAAGAAGACCATTATATTCTCGAAAAAATCGTAATCCTCCCCGTCCTCCTTGGTATCGTGGCTGTAATTTAATTACTGAAAGTGATGATAATTTTTGGACATTACCAGATAATACTAAACAATTTCAAGAATTATTCAAAACTAAAATCAGGAATTTTTATGAAGCATTACAAACGTTAGGTGTTAATTTTAATTCTCGACAATTAAGAACTTGTGGAATAGTTAGAAATAACCAATGGACAGAAGCAATAGACGCAAATTGTCGCATCTTTGTATGTTCTGGAGATGAAACATTCGGTAAATCTTATGCCCTATCAGTTTTACATAGTGATGAACTAAAATTTCATAATAATTATGACGGTAATCTTTGTGGCAAAACTCAAGGTAATCAGGTTATTCCTTCCCCTGTATGGATTGCAGATTTAGGAAGTTACCAAGTAGTCACAGTATTTGGTGCTAATGAAAATCCACGCCGAAAATATTTAGAAACATTACAAAATAAAGTTCAAATCTTCCCATTATGACAACAACAGATAACACAAATCAAGTTAGCACCCTGATCATTACCGTAGGAACTCGACAAATAGGCTGGCGTTGTCAAGATGGTATTATCCGTTCCTTTGGTGCAGATGGTAATATTAGTTATCCTCCACATATCAACGAACTATATCAAGAACTAGGAATAGAACGGGGTAAACATCAAGACGAAGATGGTAAAACCTATCCTTGGAGTGGTCGAGATTTAGGTAAAAGATATTATGATTACTGTCAAGAATGGCTTGGTGGTGATTTTAGTAAGGTCGAATTATTGTTAGATAAAACTGTCATTGAAGGAGGAGTAAAACAAGGTCTAAAACATATTATTCTATGGGGAACAGACCAACCGGAAAGTATTACCTGGAATTTTCGCCGATTAGATACTTTATGGTTAGCAGAATTAATGAAAGGAAAAATTAAAAGCTTATTTCCTGATATTAGAGTTGATGTTCACGCCCCAAAAATTAACGCTGGTAATAGTCATGAAATTCGAGAAGAATTAGAACAACTGGTTTTAAAAGAAGCTATCAATGCTAACAAAAATCAAGAGTTTGTTCTCTGGATTCAAACTAAAGGATGTACCCCTGTAATTGCTTCTAATGTAGAAATTTGTGCAGCCGCTTTAGTACGCCAATATAAAGTATTTAATGCTAGTCCCGATGAACCAAAGGAATTTTTTACTACTTTAGAAAATGGTTTAATTACTGCTAATCACTCCCAGAGTTTTCAAACTATTACTATGGGTGAATATTTCTGGGCTTTAGAAAAGGTAAAGATTAAATCAGCTTGGGAAAGAGGTGATTTTTCAGAAGCCCAAATTTGGCTAAAAGTTCATGAAAATCGTCATTCAGTATTATATAAATTAGCTGGTTTTTTAGCAAAATACAATAATTGGGAATCTAATCATGATTTTTACCGCAAATTAGGAAAATGGTTAGATAATGATGATGTTACTAATGTAGTTGATTCTGCACAAATTGAAAATTGGAAAACCAAACTCCAAAAAATGCAAGCTGATGATATTACCAAGTTATGGGAATCAACAATCATCTTAGAACTTTCTCTAAAACGAGAAAATTACACCACTGCATTTATTCAGTTTGTGCAAATTTTAGAACGGTTATTATATATTCAATCAAAAGCCCAAAATTGGACTGCTAAAGGTTGGATAGTAAGTAATCAAGATGAACCAAGTCTAATAGAATTAATGCAAGGTTGGTGTATTTACCAAAAATTTAAAGAAGATAATAAATGGTCAAAATTAATGACTGACATTAGGGAGAAACGCAATAAAATTATTCATGAAGGGGAATCTATAACTTCAACAAAAATCGGTAATATTTGGGCTAATAATAACTTTTCAGGTGTATATATACCAACAACTTCAGAAAACATTAAAAAACTGATGACGGATACATTCAAAGAAATTAGCACTCCTCCAAATTTGAATAACTTATTAATGCGTTCTTTGTATCAGTGGGGATTGCAATATTTAGAGGATGCAAATTAACCAGCGATATCTGCGATAACACCTCTCGTAACTGGGGGAACTTATTCCCCTTCGGATAAGGATATAACCGCAAACTCTTCAATCAGATTTTTTTTAAATAGTATTTCGCAGGTAGAGGCAAAAAATTAAAAAAATGATTATACTACTCAAAATAACATATAATTTGTTTGTGTGACTAATCATGGAAAATTTTGTTTTTTACAATCCTGTTAAAATCCTATTTGGTAAAGGTCAAATTGCAAATATTACCACGGAAATACCCGTAGATGCCAAAATTCTAATTACCTATGGCGGTGGTAGTATTAAAGCCAATGGTGTATATGATCAAGTAAAATCAGCATTAGTTGGTAGAAATGTATTTGAGTTTGGCGGTATTGAACCCAATCCCCATTTTGAAACTTTGATGAAAGCAGTTGAATTAATCCGCAAAGAAGGTATTAATTTTCTCTTGGCTGTGGGTGGTGGTTCAGTGGCTGACGGGACTAAATTCATCGCGGCTGCAGTTCCTTTTGTGGGCGACCCTTGGGATATTTTAGCAAACCGCGCACCTGTAACTGCGGCCTTACCAATGGGGGTGGTTTTGACTTTACCCGCAACTGGTTCAGAAATGAATACAAACTCAGTTGTTACTAAGTGGGAAACTCAAGAAAAGTTATTTTTCGCTAGTCCCTTTGTATTTCCCAAATTTTCTGTTCTTGACCCAGAAACAACTTTCTCCCTGCCTCCTCGGCAAATTAGCAACGGTATTGTTGATGCTTTTACTCATGTAATGGAGCAGTATTTAACCTATCCTGTCAATGCCCCATTACAAGACCGCATGGCCGAATCAATTCTGAAAACCCTAATTTCAGAAGGACCAAAAACCCTAGCAAATCCCACAGATTATCATGCACGAGCAAATTTAGTTTGGTCGGCAACAATGGCATTAAATGGGTTAATTGCTGTCGGTGTTCCCCAAGATTGGACTACTCACATGATAGGTCATGAATTGACAGCTTTACATGGTTTAGATCATGCTCAAACTTTGGCAATTGTGTTACCTAGCACATTAACAATTAGACGCGATCGCAAATGGCAAAAACTTCTACAATATGCAGATAGAGTTTGGGAAATTGTCGGTGGTTCGGAAGCAGAAAGAGTAAATACAGCAATTACTAAAACTCGTGATTTCTTTGAATCAGTTGGTGTTCCCACTCACTTATCTGACTATGCTATTGGTTCAGAAACCATTCCCGCAGTCATTAAGAATTTAGAAAAGCATGGAATGACAGCTTTAGGAGAAAATAAAGATGTTAACCCCCAAGTTGTTGAGCAGATTTTAGCCCTTTGTGCTTAAATTTCCAGCCCTATATCAAGTATTTTCAGGTTCTTTGATTTTGTTTCTCCTATATTGATTTTAGACGTTTTTATGTCCCCGATTTTTTGAAAAAGTCGGGGATTTAGTTTGTTATAAAATTCTGGATTCTTGAAAAAATTCTGACTATCTATTATCAACTTTTCACCCCAACTATTTTCTTTCTGTCTTTACCAGCAATACTAATACTAGTATTATAGGCATAGAAATAAAAAAGACGAAGAAAAGGAAGTTTTCCAGACATTTGACTTACAGTGCTTTCCGATCTAATGAGGTATAAAGTTGAATGATAAAACTCTTGTGCTGCCGGCATCTTGCCCGCTCGATATGTACCCTATAACACCGAGAATGGCTGTAAATCCTATATTTCAAGTGTAAATTCTACTCTAGAGGGGAAAATGATAAAATTTGATTTTGGTCGTTTGTGTGTGATTATTAGCTTAATTTGTGGTTTACTGGTTGGTTGTAGTGGAAATTCCCCTGGAAATCAAACTCTCCGAGTAGCTACTGAACCCACATTTCCGCCCTTTGAGTTTCAGGATAAAAATGGAGAATTAGCAGGTTTTTCCATTGACTTAATGAAAGCTATAGCCACTGCGGCTCATTTCCAGGTAGAATTTCAGAGTTTACCTTTTGATGGCATTATTCCGGCGCTACAGGCTAAAACCGTAGACAGTGCTATTAGTTCCATAACTATCACCCCAGAAAGAGCAAAAACAATCGCTTTTTCCCGTCCTTATTTTAAAGCAGGTTTGGCGATCGCTGTTCACAAAAATAATCAAAATATTACAAATTTTCAAAGTCTGCAAAATCACAAAATTGCTGTCCAAATAGGTACAACTGGCGCGAAAAAAGCTCAAACTCTCACAGGTGCGGAAGTTCGCAGTTTTGACTCCGCACCCTTAGCCCTCCAAGAATTACAAAATGGTAATGTTGATGCAGTTATTAATGATGCACCTGTGACTTTATACGCTATTAATACAGGTAATTTGCAAGAAATTAAAGTCATTCAACAACTACTGACTGAGGAATTTTACGGAATTGCAACCGCTAAAAACTCTCTTTATTTACCTCTGATTAATCAAGGTTTAAACACAATTTTAGAAAACGGTAAATATCAACAAATTTACCAAAAATGGTTTAAATCTACACCGCCAATATTACCAGAAAGATTACCCTACGCTAATCAAAATACAAATAAAATTAATTCTTTTAGTGTATTTTGGCAATCTTTACCAGCTTTATTAAAGGCTACATTAGTAACATTACAATTAGCATTTATTTCCGGTTTATTTGGTTTAACTAGCGGTTGTTTAATTGGAATAATTCGTCTTTCTACAATTAAACCTTTACGGTTTTTAGCTAGGGCTTATATAGACTTTTTTCGAGGTACACCCTTATTAGTGCAGATATTTATGATTTACTTTGGTTTACCGGCGATTTTCCAAGAAATTGGTTTTAATTTCACATTAAATCGCCTTATCTCCGGAGTAGTTGCCTTGAGTTTGAATAGTGCAGCTTACATTGCAGAAATTGTGCGCGGGGGAATTGAATCAATTGAAAATGGACAAACAGAAGCAGCTAAATCATTAGGTTTAAATCCTCTACAAACGATGACTTATGTAATTTTTCCCCAAGCATTTCGGCGGATGATTCCACCTTTAGGAAATGAATTTATTAGTCTATTAAAAGATACGAGTTTAGTCGCAGTAATTGGTTTTGAGGAACTATTTAGAAAAGGACAATTAATTGTTTCTGAAAACTATCGCGCTTTTGAAATTTATGCGGCTGTAGCTGTAATTTACTTATGTTTAACCTTGATTTTCTCCCAATTTTTTAGTAAGTTGGAAATATGGATGAATCCCAGTAATCAAGCAGATATAAAATAAAACAGACAGAATAGTTAGAAACTGCATCTACATAGCCCTATAACTGCTATCAGATATGGTTTTATGTTCATGGGCAACTTAGTATAAACTAAAATAGTTATGACAATATCTCAGCAGCGTTACCGTTTTTGTTACAAAAAAAACCAGAAAAAATTTCTTCTAAAAAATCTAGCCTGACAGCAACTAAAATTGTTACGATGATTTCAGATTAGTTATTGAAACCTTGATTCAATCCGAAACCTTAGAATTACTAGAATGGCCTCGCTTGTGCCAGCACCTTTCCACCTTTGCGGCAACTAAGTTAGGGGCAATAGTTGCGCGTAACTTGCCCATTCCCGAAACTCAGACAGAAAGTGAACTGTTATTAGCGCAAACTAAAGAAGTTTATGAATTGGAAAGTCGTTTACACCCGGGATTATCTTTTGAGGGTATACAAGATATTGGTGACTCTCTCGAACGGGCAGCACTGCAAAGTATTTTACCAGGTGAGGAGCTTTTAGCGATCGCTACTACCCTAGCAGGTACAAGAAATTTACGTCGTGTTATTGATAATCAGGAAAATATCCCAGTTTTAAACGATTTAGTCTCAGAATTGCGGACTTACCCAGAATTAGAGCAGGAAATCCACCGTTGTATTGACGAACGGGGGCAAGTTACTGACCGTGCTAGTCAAAAAATGGGAGAAATTCGCGGAGAATTGCGGAAAATACGCAGTCAAATTACCCAAAAACTCCAAAATATTATCCAGGCAAAATCCGGCGCTGTTCAAGAACAGTTAATTACTCAAAGAAGCGATCGCTTTGTTATACCTGTAAAAGCTCCGCAAAAGGACGCAATCCCCGGTATTGTTCATGATACCTCAACTAGCGGCGCAACTCTTTATATAGAGCCTAATAGTATCGTCCCTCTGGGTAATCAACTACGTCAAATTGTTAGAAAAGAACAAGCTGAAGCCGAAGCAATTCGCCGGACTTTGACGGAAAAAGTAGCAGAAGTTACACCAGATTTAGAAAGGTTATTAGTTATTGTCACTACCTTAGACCTAGCAGTAGCGAAATCTCGTTATAGTTTTTGGATAGGTGCTAATCCCCCGCGGTTTGTAAATCGAGATGAAATTATCACCTTACGAAATCTGCGTCACCCGTTGTTAGTTTGGCAACAGCAACACGAACAGGGAAATTCAGTAGTCCCAGTAGATTTATTGATTAGTCCTCAAATCCGGGTAGTCACAATTACTGGACCAAATACGGGGGGGAAAACTGTAACTTTAAAAACTTTGGGATTAGCAGCGGTCATGGCCAAAGTAGGTTTATTTGTTCCCGCCCGTGAACCCGTAGAAATGCCCTGGTTTTCGCAAATTTTAGCCGATATTGGTGATGAACAATCTTTACAACAGAGTTTATCTACCTTTTCTGGACATATTCGCCGCATTAGTCGAATTTTAGAGGCATTAGAACCTGGGGAAAATGATTTGTCCCCATTAGTGATTAAGTACCAATCTCTGGTATTACTTGATGAAGTCGGTGCAGGTACAGATCCAGCGGAGGGAAGTGCATTAGCGATCGCTTTACTTAAATATCTGTCAAATCATAGCCAGCTAACTATGGCTAGTACCCACTTTGGCGAACTTAAAGCCCTGAAATACGAAGATCACCGATTTGAAAATGCTTCTGTAGAATTTGACGAAACCACGCTTTCACCCACTTACCGTCTATTGTGGGGGATTCCTGGCCGTTCTAATGCGCTGAGTATTGCCTTGCGTTTAGGGTTAAATCCAGAAATAGTAGCAGAGGCAAAAACTCAAGTCGGAGAAGCTACAGACGAGGTAAACCAAGTAATTGCCGGTTTAGAAGCCCAACGCCGCAATCAAGAAACTAAAGCCGCTGAAGCCCAAAAATTGTTACGTCAAGCTGAACGATTATATAAGGAAGTTTCTGACAAAGCTACTGCATTGGAAGCCAGAGAAAAAGATCTCCGGGTTTCCCAAGAAATCGCCGTTCAACAAGCAATTACCCAAGCCAAAGGGGAAATAGCCCAAGTTATCCGCCGCTTGCAACAAGGAACGGCTAACGCCCAAGATGCCCAACAAGCTACCGCTAATCTCAATCAAATTGCTCAAAAATACGAACCTACACCCCCTCCTAAATCTAAACCTGGATTCATGCCTAAATTGGGCGATCGCGTGCGAATTCCTAAATTAGGTCAAACGGCTGAAGTTTTAACAATTCCCGATGTTGATGGCAATTTTATTGTGCGTTTTGGCATCATGAAAATGACGGTACAACTCCAAGATATAGAATCATTGGATGGACAAAAACCCGAACCCATGGTTAAAGCAAAACCAGCCCCATCAGTAGTTACACTACCACCAGCCCCAGCCATTCGCACCTCCAAAAATACTATAGATTTGCGCGGAAAACGAGTAGCTGATGCCGAATATATCTTAGACAAAGCTATTTCCGAAGCTGCTGGACCCCTATGGATTATTCATGGACACGGTACTGGTAAACTTAAGCTAGGAGTTCACGCTTTTCTACAACAACATCCTAGAGTTACCCACTACGAACCCGCAGAACAAGCCGATGGTGGCAGTGGTGTTACTATTGCTCATATATAAAAGTATATCAGTGGCAGTAGGGAAGCAGGGGAAAATCATTTTTACCACCGACAACTAACAACTGACAACTGACCACCGACAACTGACCACCGACAACTGACCACCGACAACTAACCACCGACAACTGACAACTGACCACCGACAACTGACCAAAAAAGTTATGCACTCAACCGCTAATTCCACCGTATCAAAGTCATCTTGGGAGGATTTAAGCCAAATCCCAGACCCAAATACAACTCAATGGGAAAATATCAAAACTCAGCTAGACTTAATATTATTGGCATTGGAAAGCCTAACTGGTATCGGTTCAGAAGCAATGCTGTCTGCGGCAGTTAGTCTTGATTTAGAATCAAAAGTACCAGATTGGGTGGCCTTATGGCGATTGCGGCTTTCATTCCCCCTTCGCAAAGGACAAGGAGAACGAAAAAAGTTAGATGTAGAGGAAGCGCGATCGCTAGTGCTGATTATTTGCTATCTCGCTAAACAGCATCAAGAATTAATTCGTCGGGCTGTAAGTTCATTAGAACAAGCGACTGCAAATAGGCATAAACCTCACCAAATCTCCCTATTGGGGGATTATATAGATACTTTTTGTAAAACTTACCAAGAACGTATGGCAGAAGAAGAACCAACCTCGACGAATTTGCTTACCCATTTAGCCCTAAAACTGTTAATAAATATACTCTTTTATAGTGCTGCGGGTGGACATCGGCGTTTGTGGTTAGCGCTAATAGACCTTTCGACAAAATAATTCTCGATTTGCGATTTTCATTCCCAATCTAAAATCTAAAATCCCCTATTTTTTCCTTTACAATTGTTGTTATGTCTCCATCCAATTCTGTCATTCGTCGTTACACCACCGCTACCTGCACAATAGAAATATCGGTGGAAAATTCCCCTTTGTCGCGGTGGACAGACAAAACTATTGTTAATGGTCTCAGTTTTAGACTGCAATTTGATGATCCACGACTACCAGAACCAGGAAAAATTCTCCTTCAGGGCGATCGCCAGCAATTAGAAGTTTTATGTACAATTGTTACAAATTATGTTCAAAAACTTCTACAACAATCTGCTGAAGATTTTAGTCTGAATCTATCAGAAAATGATCATAACAATACAGAATCAGAATTAAAAAATATTCCCCTGTCTGTTCTTTCTACCCAAACTTCACCATCTTTCAATACTCAAACTCCTCGAACGAAAGTACATTTAGAATCTAGTGGTAATTTAACTCACAAACTCTATTTTGGTGATCTTATTAACCAAACATCTGTGCCTGTAATAGAACTGAGTTTACTACAACTATTTGATTTAGCAACGGCTTTAGATGAATACTCATCTGATATGATTGTCTTACCAATTGCTACACATCAAAACATCAGAACTAGTCTACCAAGGTGGTTTCCTATAGCGGCTATTTTGGTATTGGCAGCCAGTCTAACACCATTTACCATGCAGTATGCTCTCAATATTCAGAAAAATCGCCAGAAAGTAGCTCAAAATACTACTCAGCCCCCAAAACTAACTGCTATAGAACCTTCTCCTCAAGACCCTACACCAATACCGCCACTGCCTTTAATCACTGGTCAACCCCAACTGATACCACCACCTTCTAACTTTAATACCCCCGCAGCGCCGCTTTCCCTTCCTAATGCAAATATCCCGGCTGGACCAACAACATCTCAATCTAAATTAAAGATACCATTTGATACTTCTTCTGATCCTATTAAACGGGAAAATCCCTCCTTTGGGACTACACCTAATTCTGATAACTCTAAAGTGTCAACAGCCAGACCAAATCAAAAAGGGCTAAATGTCACTAATACCAAGAAACCATCTAATTTAATTGAAACTTCTCCGTTTATTGCTACTATCCCCAACAACAATTCTAGTAAGATTCCTAACCTAATCCCTACTCCTGCTTCGGTGGAATTAGGTCAGAACAATATAAGAACTACCGCTCCAGGTCAGGTATCTCCGGAGGAAAATCAAGATAATTTGGTCAGGAGATTAAGAACTGCTACTAAAACTACTTCGGATACACAAGTTACGAATAATCAGACTTTATTTGATACACCCCAAGTGGCAGAAGCAAGAGAATATCTTAACAAGCGTTGGCGATCCCCAACTGGACTTTCTCAAGCTTTAGAATATAGTTTAATATTGGGTATTGATGGCAAAATTGAAAAAATTTTCCCCTTAAATCAAGTTGCCAGGGAATACATTGATAGTAGTGGTATTCCAGAAATTGGGAAACCTTTTGTTTCTAGTAATAAAGCTGGGCAAAATTTAATCATACGAGTTGTGCTTAGTTCTGATAATAAAGTGCAAATATTACCGGAAACACCATAGTTAATAAACTACCCTATCTTGCTGCGGTGAAGATGGGGTTTTTACATCCCAAACATGAAAATCACACAATTTGTAAAACTACCAACGTCATATCATCCGTATTTTGCCTATCAGAACCAATGAAGTTCTCAACTTGATCAAATAGATATTCAACAATTTCTTGGGGAGTATTACAATACTTACAAGCCGTTCTGAAGGATGTAACAAGATTATCCTCATCAAACCGATCGCCCCCAGCCGCCGCCGCATCAGTCAAACCATCAGTATAATAAATTACTCTATCCCCAACTTCTAACTGAGCTTGAGCATTTTCATATTCACTATTGGCATCTAAACCAATTAACATCCCCAATGTATCCAACTGACTAACAGTTTTTGTAGCTGCGTGCCACCATAAAGGCGGATTATGGGCAGCATTACTATAAGATAAAATTCGTGTTTGCGGGTCATATTCTGAATAAAACATAGTTACAAAGCGATGGGAATTTTCCAAATCCGCATACATAACCCGATTCAAATTTTGTAAAATTCCCGCTGGGGAATTGCCATGTAATACTTCACCTCGGAGCATTCCCCGCAACATCGTCATAATTAAACCAGCAGGAACACCTTTACCCATCACATCCCCAACCACTAAACCCCAACTAGCATTTTCTGGAGATGTCTGTAGTTGGGATTGTAACTGATTTTGATTAGTAGGAATAAAATCATAGTAGTCACCACCAACATGATTAGCCGGTTTACAACGGGCTGCTAGAGATAAACCGGGAATATTCGGACATTGACGCGGTAAAAGTCGACGTTGAATTTCTGCACCAATTTCTAACTCTTGATCTAAACGTTCTTTTTTTCTTAATTCTACAGATAGTTCATCATTATCAATAGCAACTGCTGTTTGGTCAGCCACTAACCGCACTAATTTTTGTCTGGTTTCTGTCCAACTATATTCAGGGTCACGGCTCAAAACATACAGCCAACCCCGTTCCGTATGCTTAACTAAAATAGCAGTCCCAAAAATTTGCACATCTGGACCTAAAACGGCGTGCATCTGGTCATCTAAAATCCTTGTAGAAATAGTTGCAGAACCAGAATTAGCTAAAAGAGTAATTTGACTACTAGCAGTTTCTAGGGCTTTTCTAATATTTTTTCTTTGCTGACTATCTTGCCAATGTAGTTGTTCTAATCTGATTTGTCCGTTGGGTTTATAAAGAAAAAGGGCACTACCTTCTGCATCTGTCACCCTGGTAGCCATAAGCGGAATCAGTTCCAAAAACTGATTTAAATTATTAAAGCTTCTGAGGGCAAATCCTAAAGAACTCAGTAAGTCTTGAATTTTATTTTGTTCTCGATGCAGCCTGGACACAAGCTCCTTAAGTGCCACCACAGGAGTGACATCTTTGGTGGTGCTGCTATTGCTATCAGTAGGATGAGAGGGAAATTGTGACACAGGTTAATATTGCAGTTGAGAATAGCAAATTTGTGATGCTTTATAAATACTCTTTCTTGATAAATTGTGAAATTATATTGACCGAGATTCGTGATTTTAGCAAGAGTAGAAGAATTATGGAACTTAATTTTTTAAATCTTAGTTAATGCTGAGGATATTTTTTATGCTTGATTCTCCATGATGATCAATTTTCTAATTTGTTAAAAATGAGCCTTTGGCAATCAGTGATTTTATGATTAATTAGCAGCCTCTAATTTTTCCACAACTAAATTAGCTCTTCATATATCTTGAGAAATAAAAGTTTGTCATTAGCAAAATTATCTCTATTCCTCAAAAATGGGATATCAAGAATCAACAAACCAAACAGTAGATAGATTTTTAGGGAGTTAATTCGTGATTTTAGCTTGACTGGATTTTTGGTCAAAACCATGGATGTGATCATACTTTCAATCAAAACTGGTTCTATTTTAAACCACAAACATTTAACTTATATACCATAAATTCTGGAAATATTTCCTGAGATAGATTTCTTTTATAAAAAAATTATCCATTTTTCTAGAAAATCTTCCCACCCAGAAGCGATGATTTTCGCAAATTCGGGTAAATATTGGGTTTTTACTATGTCACAATAAAATATCGGGTGCGTTACTATAATTACACAAGTTACCTTGATGTGAAAATAGGTAATGCACCCTACTCAAATTAATGATGAAATTTTGGGAATTATCAACTCATAAAAACTGGATCAACCGCTTAATAGTGCTTCCACAAATTCATAACTAGAAAATGGACGTAGATCCTCAATTCCTTCTCCAGCGCCAATAAAGCGAATGGGTAAGCCTAACTGCTGAACAACCGCAAGAGCTACACCTCCCTTAGCAGTTCCGTCTAATTTGGTTAAAACAACGCCGCTGAGTTGGGCCGCTTGGGAAAATACTTCAGCTTGTTGCAGTCCATTTTGTCCCAAAGTAGAATCAAGAACTAAAAGCGATTCTACGCGGGCGTTGGGGGCTTTTTTAGTTATGATTTTGCGAATTTTGCTGAGTTCGTCCATCAGGTTTTTCTTATTTTGTAGTCTCCCAGCGGTATCTATTAATAGTAGTTCGGTTTCTCTGGCTTGAGCAGCGGTAATGGCATCAAATACCACGGCGGCAGGGTCTGTATTTTTACCGGGGTTGGCGATAACTTCGACACCACTTCTCTCACCCCAAACTTTGACTTGTTCCACAGCAGCAGCCCGGAAGGTATCCGCCGCCCCAATTAAGCATTTATAACCAGATTTTTGAGCTAGGTGAGAAATTTTACCGATGGTGGTAGTTTTTCCCGCCCCGTTCACCCCCGTAATTAACCAAATTGTGAGTTGGTCTTTTTCCGGTGCAAAGCTAGATTTTGCCTGGTTTTGCAAGGGTGTATCCAGCATATCTCTGAGAATTTCTTTAAGATAAGCGATTGCTTGTTCTGGTGGAGTCACTTCCGCCAGGATTTTTTTCTCTAACGCATTAATAATATAATCAGTTGCTTCTACACCCACATCTGCCTGTAAAAGCAAAGATTCAATTTCATTTACAGCCGCTTGATTTAGGGGTCCTTGACCAACAATTAATTTTATTTGGTTGAGAATATTCCGCCGAGTTTTATCTAAACCTTGACGGAGTTTTTTTAACCAAGTAATTTCTTCTAGGGAAATATCTTCAGCTTTTCTCCCTTGGGCGGCTAAAACCTCTGCTGACCATTTAAACCCGTCATCAAATACCAGTTCTGGAATTTCTACTTCTGGCGCTGTTGGGGTTGTCGCTGTTTCTGGTTCAGTGGTTTCTATCGCACTAGCGATTAATTTCTCTTGTTTGGCTTGTCTTTCCGCCGCAGCACGTTCTAAAAAAGATAAATTAACTGTTTCTGATTCTGGTATTATTTCTGGTTGTGATTCGCTAATATCTTCAGTAATTTCTGATGTAGCTGCATCTATTTCTATTGGTACAGTTACTTTCTCTGTTTCAGTTTCTACTATTTCCTCAGTAATAGTATTTGTTTCAATTACTACAGATGATTCCGTCTCTATTTGTTGTTTTTCTTGAATATTCTTATAAGCAGCTTTAGCAAAGGCCAACAAGTCCGCCGTATCTGGCACTGTTGTTTCTGGTTGAGTTGCTTCTACTGTGGATATTTCTGCCTGAAATTCGGTTTGGGGAGTATCATCAGATTCATTATTTGGACGATGGAACCAATTAAAAGCCATTGTAGTTTAGTTAATATGTAATATGTAATATTTAAAGGTATTGACAACCAACCACCGACCACCAACAACTGACCATTGACCACTAACAACTGACCAATTTAAACAGTTTGTTTTTGTTCGCTAACTCGACGGAGAACACCATTAATAAAACGATGTCCATCTTCTCCACTATAGCGTTTAGCCAATTCTACAGCTTCGTTAATGGCGATACTATCAGGAACTGCCATAAATTTTATTTCTGCGGTGGCTATTTGCAAAATATCTCTATCAATTTGGGCTAAACGAGTAACTTGCCAATCTACTAAAGCATGAGAAATTAGATCCGCAATAGCTTGATGATTTTCACTAACGGTAATAATAAGTGATTTAGCGTAATTACGAACTTCCTTGTCTTGATTAGCTAACTGAATTAACTCAGGAAAATCAACAGATGTACCTAATTGATTAATTGCTATTTGGGTATAAGAAATTGCCTCTTTTAGCATGGTTCTAGCTGTATTCAAGTCAGCGGCTCTAGTTTCGCTAGTTAATAGGCGGTCATTGCTACGTTGTAATTCTCCCGCAGCATTATTTAATGTGTCCTGCACTTCTAAGGTCAGGGTACGAACCGCCCCTAGAACTAGTTTAGAGACTAATTGATCATCTGACAAGGTTTCTAGTTTCTTGGGGTTGATTGGTAATTGACTAAGGCTTAATAATGCCAATTCCCGGGCTATTTGTTGGGGTTTACGACGTTGCATATTTTTTCTGTAGGAAAGTTGGAGATATTGAGAAATATGTTATGGCAGTTCCCATGCTCGTGAGGTACAAAGTTTTTTAGTTTTAGGGAACAGTGAATAAATTGGTGTGTACTTCATTAGACTGGGAAACAATAGATTATCGATCCTAATACCCTATATTCAGTAAATCAGAACTAATCTCCCATCACTTCTCGTACTAAAGTCGCTAATTTATCCGCACTATCAGGAACAGCGAGAGTTTTAGCTTTCTCTGCCATTATCGCTAATTCTGCCGGAGATTGGAGCAAATTCAAAATCTGAGTTGTCAAGATTTCCGGGGTCAAATCCGACTGTTTAAAGGATAAAGCCGCCCCAACCTGAGTAAACACCTTTGCATTATAAGATTGATGATCTTCCGCTGCAAAGGGATAGGGAATTAAAATAGCTGGTTTACCACAAACCGCCAATTCTGTCAAGCTACCCGCACCAGAACGACTAATAACTAAATTAGCCCTTCTCAATAAAGCCGCCATATTGTCATAAAAAGGCAAAGCGATATATTGAGGATGCTGAATACTGTTAATATCAGGATCATTCTCACCAGTCAAGTGCACTATATAAGCACCAGCTTGAAACAAAGCGTCCGCGGACTGACGCACCAATTTATTTACAGCTACAGCCCCTTGACTTCCACCAAATACCACAATCAAAGGAATATTATCGGGAATAGGTAAGTCCAATGTACTATCAATTCCCTCATCTAAGAATTGAGAACGGACCGGAGTACCTACACAGACAGTTTGAGACCGAGGTAAGTATTGGGCAGTAACATCAAATCCTATAGCGACGGCATTACACCAAGGTCCAAAAAAGCGGGTAACTTTACCTGGTATTGCGTTAGATTCATGAAAAACCACAGGTAAACCCAACAAACGGGCAGCAATTACCGCAGGACCTGCAATATAACCTCCTGTCGTGAAAACTCCGTGGAATTTTCCCTGTTTAAGAATACGTCTAACTTTCAGAATCCCAGTCATGAGCTTCCACAAGACGCGGATAGAACTAAGACTAAAACCTTGCTGAAACCCTGCAACAGCCACCGTATTTAAAGGATATGTCCCTGGAACTAACTGAGTTTCTAGCCGATTTGACACACCCAGCCATTCAATATTGTATTCTGACAGTTTTTCAGCCAATGCGATCGCTGGAAACAAGTGTCCACCTGTCCCACTAGCTGCTATAAGTAATTTAATTGGTGGATTTACCATTCCTGACTATACCATTTATCTCCCAGCTTTATTAAGATAAAACAAATTCCCTATCTTCTATCATCGCATCAGTAAAATCTTACCTATGACTAAAATTATCCCCCTTTTAATGAAACGTAATAAAACACTAACCGTTAGTATTTCCCTGATTTCCAGTTTACTGGTAATTGGTTTATCGAGCTTATCGCAATCAGTGCAAGCAGGTCAACCCACGGATGCACCCGCTACACTTACTAACCTGTTAACGCAAATTGATAATGCTGCCAATCAGGGTAATATTAATAGTCTCATGCAATTTTACAGTCCTAAATTTACTCATGGTGACGGGTTAAACCGTAAATCTATGGAACAGGCTTTAACAGGACTTTGGAAGCGATATCCCCAATTGCGTTATACTACTAACATAGAGTCTTGGAAATCTGAAGGTAATACCATTATTGCGGAAACTGTCACTAATATTAGCGGTTTACCTGCATCTGGTAATAATAATTTCACCCTCCAGTCTACAATTAAATCGCGTCAAAAAATTACGGGTGCAAGAATTGTTCGTCAAGATATTTTATCGGAACGGACTCAACTAACTGCTGGAAGTAAACCACCCCAAGTAGAAATTAAATTACCACTACAGGTAAAAGTTAATGAAAAATATAGCTTTGATGCCATTGTTCAAGAACCAGTAGGGGAGGATTTTCTACTAGGAAAAGCTATAGAAGAGCCCATTCAAAGCAGTAAATTTCTTAACCCCACAATTGTGAATTTAGAATTTCTCAATGCGGGAGGACTTTTCAAAATCGGACGTGCACCTTCTACTCCCGGTCCTCAATGGATTTCTGCAGTTATTCGCAGGGGTGAAGATATGACTATCATTACTCAGCGGTTACAAGTGGTTAAAAAGTAGTTAGTGGTTAGTGGTTAGTGGTCAGTGGTTAGTGGTCAGTGGTCATTGGTCATTGGTCAAGACTATTATAACAACGAACAACGAACAACGGACAACTAACAACGGACAACTAACAACGGACAACTAACAACGGACAACTAACAACGGACAACGGATTTCTATGCAAAACCATATTGTTTTGATTACTGGTGCAAGTAGCGGTATAGGTGCTGCTTGTGCCAAAATTTTTGCTCATGCTGGTGCAAAACTGATTTTAGCAGCACGGCGTTGGGACCGTTTACAACAATTGGCTGATTCCTTAGACATCCCATCTGATAAAATCTATTTATTAGAACTTGATGTGTGCGATCGCTTGGCGGTAGAATCAGCTATTAATAATTTATCCCCTTCCTGGTCAAATATTGATATTTTGATTAATAATGCTGGTTTAAGTCGCGGTTTAGACAAATTATATCAAGGTGACTTTCATGACTGGGAAGAAATGATTGATACTAATATCAAAGGTTTACTGTACCTGACCCGCTACATAGTCCCAGGAATGGTGGAACGGAATTGTGGTCATGTTATCAATATCGGTTCTGTTGCGGGACATCAAACTTATCCTGGTGGTAATGTCTATTGTGGGACAAAAGCAGCGGTTAAAGCTATCTCTGAAGGCTTAAAACAAGACCTTTTAGGAACTCCCGTGCGAGTAACTTCTGTAGACCCTGGAATGGTAGAAACAGAATTTAGTCAAGTGCGTTTTCATGGTGACACAGAACGGGCTAAAAAGGTGTATGAGGGAGTTAAACCTCTAACTCCTGATGATGTGGCTGATGTGATCTTTTTCTGTGCCACTAGGGCGAGTCATGTTAATATTAGTGAAGTCTTATTGATGCCAGTAGACCAAGCGTTAACTTTAGTAAATAGGCGGGTATAAATTTAACTCTCATATTCTTCCAAACTCCGAATGGGAAGGGAGGGAAGTCCTTGACAGTAAAGACCCACCTGTTTCCGTGGGTTATACTGATAATTTCCTATTTTCTATTCTATTATCTGAATCTGAAAACGGGAAAAGAGGATACTGATTTTACTGTCGCAATACCAGTATCCTCTTCATGCTTTTGTAACCGTTTAATAACTTCCTTTTGAGCTTCTACCTCTGCTGAATACTGCCATGATTTCTTACTTTGAATATACGCACTAATCCCTAGAGATTTATCAGAAATCTTACCACCGTTCTGCTCCAACAGGGTTACGAGATTAGGCTTTAATTCTTCCATCTCTTGTTCCAATAAAGCTAATTGCTGTTTAATTTCTCGGTATCTATTAATGTAATTTTCTTCACTGTATCCGAGATCAATTTTTGGTAATTTTTGTTTAGTCAAGTTCATGTTTAGTGGTGGGTCGAACTTCTGGATATACCCTATTTCCCACTCATGTAAATCTTGGTCATCAGTCCAGACCAAGTAACAGATATACTGAACTTTGTTAGCTTTAAAATCTTCAAATTTTTCGTGTTGTGAGTGTCTCTTTCTCAAGCTAGATGTGGATATCCCTATATACCAAATTCTACTAGCTGAGTCAATAGCGAAATAAATACCAGGGGTGTCTGGTAGGTTTTGGTGATCTCCTAAAAGAACTTTACCAAGTTTTTTAATTGAGAAACTAGGAATAAAAGCAGAATCCTCTAACTCAATTTGGTGGTCTAAACCGGTTTGTGTCATTTTTCCCCCTAAGTCCAAGACTATTGGCAAATAGTTTGTTTTTATCGCATCTTACCATGTTTTAATTACTTCTAATTTAGATGAGTATGGAACAAAGGATATTATAATTAATGTTGGGTGATGTTTCTCTGTATCGTATTGTGAAAAGTCCGTCGATATTGAGTAAACTAGATGCGGGATGAAACACCCGCTACCTATACTACAGAAAATTAAGGTGATAACCGCTCGATTTTCCACCCTCCAGCATCTAAACGAGTATATAACAGACGATCATGTAAACGACTTGATCTTCCTTGCCAAAACTCAATTTCCTGGGGAATGACGCGAAAACCACCCCAATGAGGAGGACGAGGAACTTCCTGATTTTGATATACGCGCTCAAATTCTTGTAATTGTGATTCTAAAATATCCCTACTGGCAATCACTTCACTTTGATTAGAAGCCCAAGCACCCAAACGACTATATGCAGGGCGGATTTCAAAATAGCTATCAGATTGTGCCGAGGAAATTTTCTCCACAGTCCCAACAATTCTTACCTGTCGTTCTAGTTCAGCCCACCAAAAAACCAAAGCAGCAAGGGGATTTGCCGTGAGTTCCTGTCCTTTTTGACTATTATAATTAGTAAATAAGACAAAACCCCTTTCATCAAAATCCTTGAGTAGTACCATTCTCGCCGAAGGACGACCATTTGGTGTACAGGTAGCCAAAGTCATAGCATTAGGCTCAGGTAGCTGTGCTGCTAGGGACTGACCAAACCAAATTTTAAATTGTACAAAGGGATTAGAGTCAATTTCCTTTTCACTCAAATCTTGCAAGGTGTAGTCTTTGCGAATATCTGCTATGCTTTTATCCATTTTAATTCTTTCCTGATTCTGTAATTAAATTCCTAGTTATCTAAATTTAGGCTGGTAATGGATAATTAGTCATAAGTCATTGGTCATGGGTCATTGGTAAAAATTATTACCTTTTACTCATTCCCTACCCTTGAAGCCTCCAAAGCCTTGAGGACATAAATTGATCATGAAACTCAACCCGGAAGAGGATTTTAATCCTGATTCCTGATTCCTGTTATAGATTAAATCAGATGCGCCGTTCTGCTTCTCTCCAAACTTTGTTAATTTATGGACTCAGTGGACCAATTATCGCTCTCAATATCTGGTTACTGTCTTTATTATTTCGTTTTTTCCAAAATCCGATTACTATCCTCAGTATTGCTGCAATTCTGGCTTTTTTGCTGAATTACCCAGTCAAATTATTTGAGAAAATCAGAATTACCCGCACTCAAGCAGTAATTATTGTTCTAATACTGACTTTAACATTGTTTATTGTTGTATGTGTTACTCTTGTACCAATGCTAATTGACCAAACCATTCAACTTTTAAATAAGATCCCGGATTGGTTAGCGACTAGTCAAGCTAATTTAGATCACTTAGAAACACTAGCAAAGCAGCGACGTTTATCTGTGGATTTAAAACTAGTAACAAACCAAATAAATGGTAATATTCAAAACTTAGTACAACAAATAGCATCCGGAGCAGTAGGATTTGCTGGAACCCTGTTATCAGGATTACTAAATCTAGTCTTGGTAATTGTTCTAGCCTTTTATATGCTTATATATGGTGATCAAGTTTGGTCTGGGTTAATCAATTTGTTACCATCTAATATTGGTATTCCTTTTAGTAAGTCCTTAGAGTTAAATTTCCAAAACTTTTTCTTGAGCCAATTGTTGCTAGGACTATTTATGGTCATAGCCCTTACGCCTATATTCTTATTTTTGAAAGTCCCATTTGCCTTTTTATTTGCCATTATCATCGGTATTTCTGGATTAATTCCCGTTGTTGGTGCAACTTTAGGTATTGGTTTAGTCACAATGTTGGTATTAATCCAAAATTGGTGGTTAGCTTTCCCAGTCGCTACAATGGCAATTATCATGCAACAAATTAAAGATAATTTATTAGCTCCAAAATTAATGGGTAATTTTATTGGACTTAACCCCCTGTGGATTTTTATCGCTATTTTAATGGGATTTGAAATTGCCGGGTTATTAGGAACATTGGTTTCTGTACCAATTGCTGGAACTATAAAAGGCACGATAGATGCTATCAAAAGCAATAATAATATCTCAAATTTTCGGGTTAATTACGGCTCAGAATTTGAAAGAAATGAATAAGTTAATTAATGGGTCATTAGTCAGTTTTCAGTAGAACCCTTCCAAACTTGTTACTTAGGATATGTTACCATAACAACAATTTTTAATGCCAACCCACTTATATCAAATTTTTGATTCATGGATGCAGTTGAATTATTAGAAACAATTACACACTTGATTAAGCAGGCTGAAAAGGGGGAAATTGACCCTTGGGACGTGCGAGTTATTGAGGTGATTGATCATTACTTGGAATTAATGTCACCAGAAGCAAGAACTATCAGGGGCTATGAAAGTGATTTGTCTCAATCTGGACAGGCATTTTTATCAGCATCAAAGCTTGTACTATTCAAAGCCAACACATTAATTCAACTATCAACAGTATATAATACCCTAGAAGAAGTTGTAGATGATACACTATTAACAATAGAAGATGGATTATTGTCTCCTGGCCACCCCATGCAATTGGAGCAACGCTTGCGTCGTCGTCCAGCGGCTATGCCTCCCCCAAAACGTCGGGTAACGTTGCAAGAGTTAATCAACCAATTGCAAATTATGGCCAGCCAGCTAAAACTGGTAGAAAAAGTTGATAAACCTAAACGGCTCAAGCGCCAGTCTAGTGTCCAAACCATGCGGGAAGCTCTAGAATTGGCGCACCAAGAAAATTTAACAGAAGTCGCGTTAGAAATAGAGCAGGTGCTACATGGTGCTGCTCAAGAGCAGAATTTAGAGAAACCATGTTGGAACCTAGAACAACTGATAGATTTGTGGATACAGACAAAGCAACTCAAAAAACATGGCTCTGGTCATGAATCGGAATACGGTAACATGATTAGCGTTTTTTGGGCTTTACTGCTGCTGTCGGCTCAATCGAAGGTGGAACTATTTCAACAAGAATTTTACCAGGAAATTCAAATCCGCTTACCTACTTAAAGGCAGGAAGCAGGGGGGGACTTCTATCTATTCCCAATGACCAATGACCAATAACTAAGGAATAAAATTTTATGAAAGCGATGATTCTTGCAGCGGGAAAAGGTACTCGTATCCGCCCCATCACATATACAATTCCTAAACCAATGATTCCCATACTGCAAAAGCCAGTCATGGAATTTTTACTGGAGTTATTACGTCAACATGGTTTTGACGAAATAATGGTCAATGTTAGCCATTTGGCGGAGGAAATAGAAAGTTATTTCCGTGATGGTCAGCGGTTTGGGGTGCAGATTGCTTATTCTTTTGAAGGTAAAATTGATGATGACGGTAAACTGGTGGGGGAAGCTATCGGTTCGGCTGGGGGTATGCGTCGGATTCAGGATTTCTCACCGTTTTTTGATGATACGTTTGTAGTATTGTGTGGTGATGCTTTAATTGACTTAGATTTAACTGCGGCGGTAAAGTGGCATAAATCCAAGGGAGCAATCGCTACTATCATCACCAAATCTGTTCCCAAGGAAGAAGTTTCTAGCTATGGTGTGGTAGTTACTGACGAGGATAACCGCATTCAAGCTTTCCAAGAAAAACCAACCGTTGAAGAAGCTCTTAGCACTAATATCAATACAGGTATTTATATCTTTGAACCAGAGGTGTTTAAGTATATACCCTCTGGAGTAGAGTATGATATTGGTAGCCAGTTATTTCCTCAATTAGTGGCAGATAATGCCTCTTTTTACGCCATTCCCATGGATTTTGAATGGGTAGATATTGGTAAAGTTCCTGATTACTGGCGAGCAATTCGTGGGGTTTTATCAGGGGAAATCAAAAATGTACAAATCCCTGGACATGAGGTAGCTCCTGGTATTTTTACTGGGTTAAATGTATCTGTAAATTGGGATAAAGTTGATATTAGTGGACCTGTTTATATTGGGGGAATGACCAAAATTGAAGATGGAGCAAAAATTATTGGACCTTCGATGATTGGTCCAAATTGTTGGATCTGTAGTGGAGCTACTGTAGATAATAGTGTAATTTTTGAATGGTCGCGGTTAGCTCCAGGAGTTCGCTTGGTAGATAAGTTGGTGTTTGGGCGTTACTGTGTAGATAAGACGGGAGCATCTATTGATGTCCAAGCTGCGGCTTTAGATTGGCTGATTACTGATGCTCGTCAAACTCGACCTTCCGAAATACCTTTAGAACACCAAGCGATCGCTGAATTACTGGGAGCAAACTCAATTTAGTCAGTTGTTCTTTGTCAGTTGTCAGTTGTTCTTTGTCAGTTGTCAGTTGTCCATTGTCCGTTGTAATTTGCTACTAACCAATGACCAATGACCAATGACCACTGACCACTGACCAATGACCAACGACCACTGACCACTGACCAATGACCAATGACTATTAACTATTCAAGTAAGTATACCGTTGTAAACTTTGCTCGTAAGTTTGTAGTAGTCGCTGGGATTCTGCTAAGGTAATGTGCTGTTCCTCTAAAGCTCGTTCACAACGTTGACGAATATTTTCTACCATGTCTTCAGCATCATACTGAACGTAGCTAAGGACTTCGCTCATGGTATCACCCTTGACAACGTGTTCAATTTGATAACCTTTGGGGGTTAAATTGATGTGAACGGCGTTAGTGTCACCGAAAAGATTATGTAAATTACCCATAATTTCCTGGTATGCTCCATTCAGGAACATTCCCAAATAATAGGGTTTTCCTGGCTCAAACTTGTGCAGTTCTAATACTGATTTAACATCTCGCAAATCTATAAAGCGGTCAATTTTCCCATCACTGTCGCAGGTTAAGTCTGCTAAAATGCCTCTGCGGGTTGGTTCTTCATCAAGACGATGTATAGGCATGATCGGAAATAGTTGATCTATCGCCCAACAATCTGGTGCTGATTGAAACACAGAAAGATTGATATAGTAAATGGAAGCCATGATTTTTTCTAGGTCTTCCAACTCATCGGGTACGTATTCTTCCTGACGGATGATAGTTAAAACTTTTTGACAACAAGCCCAGTAAAGACGTTCGGCCTTAGCGCGTTCATTCAAGCGCAAAATTCCTAAATTAAAGCGACTGATAGCTTCTTCTTTGAATTGAGCAGCGTCGTGATAAAATTCTTGGTAATTTTCCTTATTGATAGATTGGTAAGTTTCCCACAGGTATTTAATAATTGGAGATTCTCCGTCTTGGGGAGGATCAGGAGGATCAAGGGGAACATCGCTGGTACTGAGAACGTCAAAAATTAACACTGATTGGTGAGAAGAAATCGCCCGACCACTTTCACTAACAAGAGTAGGTACGTTAATTTGCCGTTCATCACAGGTATCTTTTAACTCAGCTACAATGTCATTAGCATAGTTTTGCATATTATAGTTTTTCGATGTGTAGAAATTCGTTTGCGATCCGTCATAATCTACACCCAAACCACCACCAACATCCAAGTATTTCATATCTGCCCCTAGCATCGCCAATTCTACGTAAATACGACTAGCTTCTTGAATGGCATCCTTAATAACATTGATAGCGGAGATTTGTGAACCAATGTGAAAATGTAACAATTGTAGAGAACCGAGTAAGTCAGCTGCACCTAATTTTTCCACAGCTTCCATAATTTCGGGAATTGTTAAGCCAAATTTAGCGCGATCGCCTGTAGAAGTTCCCCAGCGACCCATACCTTGTGTGCTTAATTTTGCTCTAACTCCCAAAATTGGCTTAATTCCTAATTGACGACTAGTAGCAATGGCTAAATCCACCTCTTCAATTTGCTCTAGGACGATAATTGGTGTTTGTCCTAGTCTTTGGGCTAACATAGCGGTTTCGATGTATTCCTGGTCCTTGTAGCCATTGCAAATTAACAATGCTCCAGGGGTATCCAATAAAGCCAGAGCAATCATTAATTCTGGCTTAGAACCCGCCTCCAAACCAAATTGATGGGGTTTACCAAACCGTACTAAATCTTCAATGAGGTGGCGTTGTTGATTGCATTTGACCGGAAACACGCCCCGATATACACCAGGATAATTGTAGCGAGCGATCGCCTTAGCAAAACAAGCATTCAAGCGCTCAATTCGGTCTTCCAAAATATCGGAAAAGCGAATTAACATTGGTAGCCCCAAATTACGCTGCTTTAAAGCATTTACCAACTCAAACAAGTCCAGAGACCCACCACGTTCACCCTTGGGGGAGACAGTAACATGACCAGCAGCATTAATTGAAAAATAAGGTCTTCCCCAACCCTCTATTCGGTAAAGGTCTTCACTGTCCTCAATTTTCCAAAGCAGAGGTAAATCTCCCGTATTTTTACTAGGTATTAATAGTTCCTTCTGTTTTTTGCTTTTCAATTCAGCTTTATGTACATTAGATGGCATTTTTACAATCTCATCAGCAGTTGACTCGACACCCATTTTTCCTGACCTCTTTGTTTTGCTCACGAAATAACAATTTAACAAAATAGTCTAGTAAAGGATATACCACTAGGAATAATTTCTGATGAAGAGCGTGATTGCTCAACCAAGTCCAGGTAACAAATTTTTCTTCCCTTGTGTCTCCTTTATCCTGAGAATAGTTACAAAAATCTGCGTTTATCTGCGTTTATCTGCGTTTAATTACCTATTGCTATATCTAACGGGGAAAAGAAATGGTAATTCAATCCGGTTATCCCCCATTCTCAGGGAAAATTGCCCAGACTACTAGACAAAAGACATCAATACAACTGACAATTAACCCATCAAAATTTGATTATGTTTTTGGAGATAGATTTGGAACGCACATTTTTAGCAATTAAACCCGACGGTGTACAACGCGGCTTGGTGGGTGAAATTATCCGCCGTTTTGAAACTAAAGGCTTTACCCTAGTTGGGTTGAAGTTTATGAAAGTCAGTAGAGAATTAGCGGAACAACACTATGGTGTTCACCGTGAAAGACCTTTTTTCCCTGGTTTAGTGGAATTTATCATTTCTAGTCCAGTTGTAGCAATGGTTTGGGAAGGAGAGGGCGTTGTTGCAGCAGCGAGAAAGATTATCGGTGCCACCAACCCCTTAAATGCAGAACCAGGCACAATTCGTGGCGATTTTGGCGTTAATGTTGGACGTAACCTGATTCACGGTTCTGATGCTCAAGAAACAGCCCAAACAGAAATCGCTTTATGGTTTAAGGATGAAGAATTAGTTGCTTGGCAACCACATTCAAAACCGTGGTTAAATGAGTAATTAGGTAATGGGTAATGGGTAATGGGTAATGGGTAATGGGTAA
>Ga0082207_1000220_pt1 | contig 33545 bp, 26 predicted proteins | sample LakMenEpi10Aug09_FD_71540 | JGI IMG/M metagenome (GOLD analysis project Ga0082207, IMG submission 71540)
CCCGAGGCACGGATGTCCTCTCGGCTGATGACTTCCACCACGGAAGGGGTTTCACGGTCGGTCCGCTTGATCAGCGAGCCGGTCACTTCCACCCGCTCGGGGGGCGAAACCGTTTGTGCAGCGGCGAAGGAGCAGAGCACGGCAGAGGCCGTGGCGATGGCAGTGAGTTTGAGCGTCTTCACGATAAGTCCAGCAGAAGATGACAAAGCATCGAGTATTCACAACATCCCCCGCGAATCATCAGAAAGATGCTATTCATGCCCAGGAAATGTTGGCCGGAACCAACGGAGTGACGACTGCCACGTCACCGGGCGCCTGGTGTTTCGGGGTTAACCCTTGAGCAGCTTGGCCTCCGCCAGCGCCAGTGCCTCCGGGACCCCCGACAGCACCAGCGTGTCGTCGGCCTGCAGCAACAGGTCATCCTCTGGCCGCTGCACCGAACCACCGGCATGCCGAACCGACACCACCTCCACGCCCAGGGCATGCAGCGCCAAGTCCCCCAGGCGCTGGCCGATCACCGCGGATGCTGGCGGCAAGCCCACCGTCAGCAGCCGCGCCTGGTGAAGTTCCTCCACGGTGTCGTCGTCCGCACCGTGAAAGTAGCCGCGCAGCAGGCCATAACGCGCATCCCGCGCATCCCGCGTCATGCGGATCACCCGCCGCATCGGCACACCGACCAGGGCCAAGGCATGGGAGGCCAGCATGAGCGAGCCCTCGATCGCCTCGGGCACCACCTCGGTGGCACCCGCTGCGCGCAGCTTCTCAAGGTCGCTGTCGTCGATGGTGCGCACCAGCACCGGCACCTTCGGTGCGTGCTCTCGCACCAGTTGCAGAATCTTCATGGCCGAGGGCGTATCGTGGTAGCTCACCACCACGGCGCTGGCGCGCGCCAAGCCTGCCGCCATCAGCGCCTGCAGACGCGCGGCATCGCCAAACACCACGCTTTGTCCTGCAGCCGCCGCCTGCCGAACCCGGTCGGGGTCCAGGTCCAGCGCCATGTAGGGGATGCCCTCGCGCTCCAGGATGCGCGCCAGGTTTTGACCGCTGCGCCCGAAACCGGCAATGATGATGTGGGCCTCGGTGCGCATGCTCTTCTTGGCAATCGAGGTCAGCTGCACCGACTGCATCAGCCAGTCGCTGGCCACCAGCCGCGCCACGATGGCGTTGCTGTACAGGATCAAGAAGGGCGTGGCCAGCATCGACAGCACCATCGAGGCCAGCACCGGGCTCACCCACTGCGGGTCGATCAGCTGATGCTGTGCTCCCAGGGTCAAAAGCACGAAGCCGAACTCACCGGCCTGCGCCAGGTACAGGCCCGTGCGCAGCGCCACACCCGCGGGCGCCCGGAACAACCACGCCAAGGCCGTGACCAGCAAGGCCTTGGCCAACACGGGACCCATCGTCAGCAGCAGCACCAGCCCCCATTGGTCCAGGATCGGGCGCCAATCCAGCTTCATGCCGATGGTGATGAAGAACAACCCCAGCAGCACGTCGTGGAAGGGCCGGATGTCGGTCTCCACCTGGTGCTTGTATTCGGTTTCAGCAATCAGCATGCCGGCCAAGAAGGCGCCCAGCGCCAGCGACAAGCCCGCGTGCTCGGTCAGCCAGGCCAGGCCCAGCGTGACCAACAGCAGGTTGAGGACAAAGAGCTCTTCACTCTTGCGTCGCGCCACCAGGGTCAGCCACCAGCGCATCACCCGCTGTCCGCCGGCCAACAGCAGCGCCAGCACGACGGTGGCCTTCACCAGCGCCAGGCCCATCGAGGCCACCAGCCCATCCGCACCCGTGCCCGCGCCCAGGGCCGGAATCAGCACCAACAGCGGCACCACCGCCAAGTCCTGGAACAGCAGCACACCCATCACGCGCCTGCCGTGCTCGGACTCCAACTCCAGCCGTTCGGCCATCAGCTTGACCACGATGGCCGTGCTGCTCATGGCCATGGCGCCGCCCAGCACCACCGCACCGCGCCAGTCCAGGCCCCAGCCATCGCCGAAACGGATGAACAGCCATGCCAGCAAGGCGTTGCCGATGAGGGCGCCGGCCAAGGTCAGCATCACCTGCGACATCCCCAGCCCGAATACCAGGGTGCGCATGCTGCGAAGCTTGGGCAGGTTGAACTCCAACCCAATGACGAACATCAGGAACACCACGCCGAATTCGGCCAGGTACTTCACGCTGGCCGAATCGGCCGCCAAGCCCAGCGCGTGGGGCCCGATCAGCACGCCCACCGACAGATAGCCCAGCATCGGCGGCAGTTTGAGCAGCCGAAAGACCACCACGCCGACCACGGCGGCCAGCAGATACAGGAGGGCGAGATCGAGTGAGGTGGCCAAGTGCCTAGAATCCCCTGGGTAATGTGCAGCCCATTCAAGGCTGAAGGTTGATTCAGCCCCAAGTATGGCCGCAGCCGCCCGAGTGCCGCCCTAACGCTGCCGAAGGCCGCCTAACGCCGCCTAACGCCGCCCCACGCCACCCCGACATGAACCCACAACGCGCGCTTGAGCTGGCCCACCGCACCTTGGACATCGAAGCCCAGGCGCTGCAGGGCCTCAAGTCCACCCTGAACGAATCCTTCGCTGCATCGGTGGAGCGAATTCTCAGGTGCCGTGGCCGTGTGGTGGTGATGGGCATGGGCAAGAGCGGCCACGTGGGCCGCAAGATCGCCGCCACCCTGGCCTCCACCGGCACGCCGGCGATGTTCGTGCATCCTGCCGAGGCCAGCCACGGCGACCTGGGCATGGTCACGCCGCACGACGTGGTGCTGGCCATCAGCAACTCCGGCGAGAGCGACGAGCTCAATGTGATCCTGCCGGTGCTCAAGCGCTTGATGGTGCCCCTGCTGGCCATCACCGGTCGAGGCGACTCCACGCTGGCGCGCCATGCCGACGAGGTGCTGAGCTGCGAGGTGGAACAAGAGGCTTGCCCGCTGAACCTGGCACCCACCGCCAGCACCACGGCGCAGATGGCACTGGGCGACGCCCTGGCCGTGGCCCTGTTGGACGCGCGCGGATTCAAGCCGGACGACTTTGCGCGTTCGCACCCCGGCGGCTCGCTGGGCCGCAAGCTGCTCATGCACGTGCGCGACCTCATGCGCCAGGGGGACGCCCTGCCCCTGGTGGCGCCGGAAACCGCCTTCAGTGACCTCCTTCGCGCCATGAGCGCCAAGGGCCTGGGCTTTGCGGCAGTGGTCGATGCGCAACAACGCCCCCTGGGCATCTTCACCGACGGCGACCTGCGCCGCCTGATCGAGTCCGGCCACCAAGGGCAGGAGCTGCTGGCCCTGCGGGCGGTTGATGTGATGAGGCCCAACCCTCGACAGGTGAGGGAAGATGCCCTGGCGGTGGAAGCTGCGGACCTGATGGAGGCCCACCGCGTCACCAGCGTGCTGGTGACCGCCGCCAACGGTTCCATCGTCGGCGCACTCAACACGAACGACCTGATGCAGGCCAAGGTGATCTGACCATGAGCAAGCCCCCTGCTGCCGTCCAGCACCTCAGCCCCGCCCTGCGCTTCACGCCGGAAACCCTGATGGCGGCACAGGGCAGCCACACATCGGATGGCGCCATCGGTCTGAGGGTCTGCTTCTTCGACGTCGATGGCGTGCTCACCGATGGCAGGCTGTGGATCGGTGCCGAAGGTGAATCCGTCAAGGCCTTCCACGCCCTCGATGGCCATGGCCTGAAGCTGTTGCAGCAGGGCGGCATCACGCCGGTCATCATCACCGGCCGCGATTCGCAGGCGGTGCGCCGCCGGGTGGCCGATTTGGGTTTGGCCCATGCGCACTATGGCGTGGCCGACAAGGTGGCCGTGGCGCAGTCGGTGCTGGGCCAGATGGGCCTGCACTGGGGCGATGCCGCGGCGATGGGTGACGACTGGCCCGACCTGCCCGTGTTGCAACGGGTGGCGTTCGCCTGCGTGCCACCTGGTGCACACACCGAGGTGCGCGCCATCGCCCACCACATCACGCAGGCCCCCGCGGGCCAGGGCGCCGCACGCGAATGCTGCGACCTGCTGCTCATGGCCAAAGGCCGCTACGCCGACCTGCTCAACGGTCATCTCACCACCCTGGATGCCCGCTGACGTGCAGGCCCAGATTCCCGCACCCGAGCTGCCTGGCGGCCCGAACGAGCGCGAACCTCGGCGTCCACGCGCCGCATCCGAACATTGGTCGATTCGCCTGCGCGACCTCTTGTCGACCTATCTGCCCCTGCTGTTGATGTTGCTGTTGGCCGCCCTGACCTGGTGGCTTGTTCGCATCACCCCCGTGCCCTTGGCGGCTCGAACCACGGAACTTGCTTCCCAGGCGCCCGACTACACCCTGGGCGAAGTGGAGCTGGTCCGCTACCGCGGTGACGGCTCGCTCATGGCCAGGATCCGCGCGCGCGAACTGCGCCACTACCCGGTGGGCGACCGCGTGGAGCTCGATGCCGCATGGCTGCTGGCCGACCACCCCGATGGCGCGCTCCTGGCGCAGGCCGAGCGCGCCACCGTCACCGATGAAGGGCAGCGCGTTCGACTCGAAGGCGATGTGCGGCTGAGTCGCGCCGCCACGCCCACCCAGGAGGCCTTCGAAGCCCGAACCCGGTTGCTGGAAGTCGACACCCAGTCCGGCCGGGCCTGGACCGATGAACCGGTCCAATGGACGCAGGGTGAGCTCAGGGCCCAGGCCGCCGGCCTCGACTACGACCAGTCAGGCGCCCGTCTGCAACTCAAAGGCCCGGTTCGCGCGCAACTGTCCGCGCCGCCGCGCGTCCCTCGCTAGAATGGGCTGCAGCAAGTTTCGTGCCTTTGCCCGAAGCCGCGTGCCCATGACCGCCACCCAAGACGACACCCACCCCCGCACCGCCCGCGCACTTTGCGCTGCGGCGCTGGTGCTGGCTGCGTGTGCCGCCGTGAGCGCCCGCGCGGAAAAAGCCGACCGCCAACAGCCCTTGACCATTGAAGCCGACCAGGGCAGCACCGTCGACTTGGCCCGGCGCGTGGTGGTCTTCAACGGCCGTGTGGTGCTCACGCAGGGCAGCTTGCGCATCCTGGCCGATCGTGTCGAAGTGGCCGAGGTGGGCGAAGGCCAACGCACCGCCCAGGCGCGGGGCCGGCCTGAACAACCCGCCCAATTCCGCGAAAAGCGTGAGGGTGTGGACGAATTCGTGGAAGGCCGCGCCGACCTCATCGAATACGACAGCCGTGAGGCCCTGATCCGGCTCAGCGGCAAGGCCGTGGTGCGCCGCCTGCGCGGCACGCAACTGGCCGATGAGGTGCAGGGCGAGACCATCATCTGGAACGGCAACCGCGAGACCTTCAGCGTCGCGCCCGCTGAACGAGGCAGCGCCGACGGCCGCGGCGAGCGGGTCCGGGGCGTGTTCGCCCCGCCACCATCGCCACCGGCAACTTCGCCGGCCCCTTCCCCATCCGGTGCGCCGGCCGCTGGGCCGTCCGCACCGTCGGCGGCCAACCCCGCACGGCGATGAACGCGCCTGGGCCCCGAATGACCACGCCAGGCTTGGCCGCCGATCCCGGCACGAGCCCCGGCGCAAAGGCGGGGCTTGAAGCGACAGGCTTGGTCAAGCGCTACGGCACCCGCACGGTGGTCGATGGCGGCCACCTGCGCGTGTGCCCCGGCGAGGTGGTCGGGCTGCTCGGCCCCAACGGCGCGGGCAAGACCACCACCTTCTACATGGTCGTGGGCCTGGTGCGGGCCGATGCCGGCACCATCCTTATCGATGGCCAAGCCGTGCACGATAGGCCCATCCACCAGCGCTCACGCCTGGGCCTGAGCTACCTGCCACAAGAGGCCTCCATCTTTCGCCGGCTCAACGTCGAGGACAACATCCGCGCGGTGCTGGAGCTTCAGCGCGGTGCCGATGGCAAGCCGCTGTCCGAATCGGACATCGAGCAGCGGCTGGACGGACTGCTGGACGACCTGTCGATCCAGCGCATCCGCCACGTGGCCGCGCCGGCGCTATCCGGTGGCGAGCGCCGGCGCGTGGAAATCGCCCGTGCCCTGGCCACCCAGCCGCGCTTCATCCTCCTGGACGAACCCTTCGCCGGCGTCGACCCGATCGCCGTGCTCGAGATCCAGCGCATCATCGGTTTCCTCAAGGCCCGCGGCATCGGTGTGCTCATCACCGACCACAACGTGCGTGAAACCCTGGGCATCTGCGACCGCGCCTACATCGTCAGCGAAGGCCGCGTGCTGGCCGAAGGCACCCCCGGTGAGATCGTGGCCAACCCGCAGGTGCGCAAGGTGTATCTGGGCGAGCACTTCAAGCTGTGACGGCGACATGAGTTCAGCATGAACCTGCGGCCATGAAGACCTCACTCCAAGTCCGCCTGTCGCAGCATCTGGCGCTCACGCCCCAGTTGCAGCAGTCCATCCGCTTGCTGCAGCTGTCCACCCTGGAGCTCCAACAAGAGGTCGGCCAGATGCTCGAGGCCAATCCCTTCCTGGAGATGGAGGACGATGCGCCGTCGGCGTTTGAGGCGTCGCTGGACGCCGCGGCCAGCGCCGATGCGGCCGCGCCCGAGCGATTGCGTGAGCGAGGTGAGGCCGCCGCCGAGCCCAGCACCGAATGGGAGTCGGCCGAGTCGGGCGGTTTGGGCGATGCAGACTTCGGCACCACCGCGCAATCCGATTGGGAGAACGGCACCGAGGCCGACGACTTTGACGGCATCCGTGAACTGCCCAGCCTGACCGGCAGCGTCAGTGGCAGTGGCGCCAACCGTGAAGACGAGGACAGCCCCAGCGACCAGGACAGCGGCCTCATCACGCTGGCCGAGCACCTTCAGGCACAGCTGGCCGGCATGCGCCTGTCCAGCGCCGACCGGGCAGCGCTGCAGGTGCTGATCGACTCGCTCAACGAGGACGGCTGGCTCGTCGATTCGATCGAGGACATTGCGCGCTCGCTGTTGGGCCTTCCCTTGTCGACGACGGATGTGTCGGGCGAGCCGGTGACCGGCGGCAGCGATGAGCCCACAACGGTAGACGAAGCCGCCGGGCGTGCCCTTGAAGAACTCATGGAGCGCCTGAACTGCGCCCTGAAGTGGTTGCAGGCACTCGACCCCGTGGGGGTGGGCGCGCGCAACCTGCCCGAATGCCTGTCGCTTCAGTTGCGGGCCATGGTGCCCAACCCCGAGCGTGATTTGGCCTTGCTGATCGTCGACCGCTACCTCGACCTGCTGGCCAAGCGCGACACCAAGAAACTCATGGCGGCCACCGGCTGCGACGAGCAGGACCTGCGCTGGGCGCAACAACTCATCCGCGAGTGCGACCCCAAGCCCGGCCGTGCCTTCGCCTCCGATGTGGGCGCCATCGTGATTCCCGATGTCATCGTGCAACGCAGCGGGCGGGGCTTTCGCGTGGTGCTCAACCCCGACGTGATGCCCAAGCTGCGCATCAACGAACTCTACGCCGGCGCGCTCAAGGGGCGCGGCAAGAACGCCTCGCCCTTGTCCAGCCACCTGCAGGAAGCCCGTTGGTTCATGAAGAACATCCAGCAGCGCTTCGACACCATCCTGCGCGTGTCCTCGGCCATCGCCGAGCGCCAGAAGAACTTCTTCACCCATGGCGAAATTGCGATGAAGCCCCTGGTGCTGCGCGAGATTGCCGATGAACTCGGCTTGCATGAAAGCACCATCTCGCGGGTGACCACGGCCAAGTACATGGCAACTCCCTTTGGCACCTACGAGCTGAAGTACTTCTTCGGCTCATCGCTGAACACCGAAGCCGGCGGCAACGCCAGCAGCACCGCGGTGCGGGCGCTCATCAAGCAGTTCATTGCCGCCGAAGACACCAAGAAGCCCCTGTCGGACAACCACCTGTCCGACATGTTGGCCGAGCAAGGCATTCAGGTGGCGCGCCGCACCGTGGCCAAATACCGCGAGGCCCTGAAGATTGCGCCGGCCAGCCTGCGCAAGGTGATCTAGTTGCTCGACACCCGCGCCCCGATCTTCCTGCCCTGCGCCCAAGGCGTGGAGCCGTTGTTGGCCGCCGAGTGCCGCACGCTGTTGCCAGAGGGCACGCCGATCGAGGAAAGCCGCGGCGGTGTTCGTGTCACGGCCGGGCCGCTCGACGGCATGCGCCTGAACCTGCACAGCCGCCTGGCCCAGCGGGTGCTGTGGCCCCTGCGCGGCGCGAGCTACCGCGACGAGCATGACCTCTACGATTGCGCGCGCGAAGTGGACTGGCCCGCTTGGATCACCCCGCAGCAAACCCTGCGCGTGGACACCAGTGCCTGGCGCAGCCCCTTGAAGAGCCTGAACTTTGCCACCCTGCGCATCAAGGACGCGGTGTGCGATGTGATGCGTGAGCGCACGGGTGAGCGCCCCAGCGTCGATACGCAGCGGCCACATCTGCCCCTGATGCTCTACCTCGGGCCCGAGGAGTTCATGCTCTACGTGGACCTCAGCGGCGAGGCGCTGTTCAAGCGCGGTTGGCGTGACGCACGCGGTGGCCGCGTGGATGTGAAGGGCGAAGCGCCGCTGAAGGAAACGCTGGCTGCAGCGATGCTGGCTGCAGCCGGGTGGCAGGGCCGAGAAGAAGACGGTCCTCTGCTGGACCCCTGCTGTGGCGCCGGCACCATCGCCATCGAGGCCGCGCAGATGGCCTGCGGCATGGCGCCGGGCCTGCAGCGCGCCTTTGCCTTCGAGAAGCTCGCGCCCTTCCGACCGCATCTGCCGGATTGGCAGCGGATGAAGGCCCAGGCCCGCGCGGCGGTTCACCCACCGCGCGTGGCCGTCCATGCCGGCGACGTGAGCTTTCGCATGACCGACTTCGCGCAGCGCAATGCCGAGCGGGCCGGCGTGGCGCATGCCATCGCCTTCAAGACGGCCGATGCGCTGCAGCGCCCGGCCCCTGCCGAACGCGGCATGATCGTGATGAATCCGCCCTATGGCGAACGCATCGAGGCCAAGGGATCCGCGCGTGCGGCGGCGGCGCCGCGCGAAGGCTTCGAAGAGGGCAACGCTTGCCTGTTCTACGAAGGCCTATCCGCCCAGTGGAAGCGCCACTACGCGGGCTGGTCGGCCTGGGTACTCACGCCGGAGCTGAAGTTGCCCGGCCTGATGCGCCTGAAGGAAAGCCGCCGCGTGCCCATGTTCAACGGCGCCATCGAGTGCCGCCTGTTCCGCTTCGACATGGTGGCGGGCTCGGCGCGCTGAGGCCACAAGTCATCGACCATTTCGCGAAGGTCGCAGGCTCGCGCACCGCAACGTCATGGCCGGCACCGATGCAGGGGCCTGATCGAGGGCCACTCGAACCACAAGAAGCGGGTCGTCATCGGCGGCACTTCTCGGCACACTGTGCGCATGGATTCAGAAACGCCACACCTCCCGTTCCAACCCCACCCCCAGTACGCCTTGGTGGCCCGTGCCATCGAGTTCCTGTCAATTCGCGCCCGGTTCCCGGCCACCGCATCCCATCCTTCCCTGGAGGAACTTGCCGCCGCCATGGGGCTGAGCCCCAGCCACCTGCAGCGTGTGTTCCAGGAATGGGCCGGCGTGTCGCCCAAGCGCTTCCTGCAGTTCCTCAGCAAGGAGCGCGCGTTGGCTGAACTGCGCGCAGGCGCCAGCGTGCTGGAAGCCGCACACGGTGCGGGCCTCAGCGGTTCCGGCCGCCTGCATGATCTGCTCATCACCTGGGAGGCCATGACCCCTGGAGAAGCGCGGCAGGGCGGTGCGGGCCTCACGCTGCGCTGGGGTTGGGCGCTCACGCCGGTGGGTTGGGGTTTGGCGGCGTTGGCCCCGCGCGGCCTTTGTCACCTCAGCCTGGGTGACTCGCCGCACGAGGCCCAGGAACGAGAGATGCAGGAACTCTGGCCCGCCGCGCAGTGGCTGCGTGACGACGCGGCCATCGCCTCCGTCGTCGCCCAGGCCTTCGGCGATCAACCGCGCGCCCAGCTGCTCCTGCGGGGGTCCCCCTTCCAGCTCAAGGTGTGGGAGGCCCTCATCCGCACCGAACCCGCTCAGGTGCTGTCGTATTCCGATCTGGCCCGCCGTTGCGGCTCACCCAAGGCCTTCCGCGCAGTGGGCACGGCCATGGCCGCCAACACGGTGGCGGTGCTGGTGCCCTGCCACCGCGTCATCCGCGAATCGGCTGAAGTGGGCCATTACCGCTGGGGCCCTGTGCGCAAGCAGGCCCTGCAGGCCTGGGAGGCCCGCGAGCGGCTCAAGCCCTGAGCTGTACCCGCCGCAACCACAGCAGGGCCGCCGCCATCAAGGCCAGCGGCACCAAGGCCCCCAGGTTCATCGATGTCCAGCCCCCAGTCGTCACCAAGGCACCTGAACTGAAGGACGTCACCGTCATCGTGGCGTAGACGCAAAAGTCCAGTGCCGCCTGCGCGCGGGTCTTCTCCTCCGGCGCCCAGGCCTTGGTGGCCAGGGTGCTGCCGCCGACGTACAGGAAATTCCAACCCACCCCCAGCGCCAGCAGGGCCCAGAAGAAGTGCATCACGTCTTCGCCCGACAGGGCTACCGCCACGCACAGCAGATTCAGCCCCAGCCCGGCCGTCATCACCGGCAGCACGCCGTAGCGCTTGATCAACTTGCCCGTGAAGAAGCTCGGCACGAACATGCCCAGCACATGCCACTCCAGCACGAAGGCCGCTTCCTTGAACGGGTGAGAGCACTGCGACATCGCAATCGGTGTGGCCGCCATCAGCAGGTTCATGATGCCGTAGCCGATGGCGCAGCCGGCCGCCGCAATGATGAACACCGGCTGCCGCACGATCTCACTCATGGGCCGCCCCTGCGCAGCCGTCTGCCCCTGACCGGGCAGTGTCGGGAATGGAATCCGCGACATCACCAGCAGGCCCAACAACCCCACGCCCATGAGCGCCACATAAGCCCCCGCAAAGGGTGCCTCGGCCAGCGCATCGCGCGCGCCTGACGCCAAATTGGGCCCGGCCACCGCCCCCAGGATGCCCCCGGCCAACACCCACGAGATGGCCTTTTCCTTGTGTGACTCCTCTACCAGCTCCACCGCCGCAAAGCGGTACAACGCGCCGTTGGCGTTGTAGTAGCCCGCAGCCAAGGTGGCCAGGTTCAGCAGCCAGAAGTCGCGTGTCATGGCGGCCCAGGCGCAGGCTGCTGCGCTGGCAATCGCCACCACCAGGCCGATCATGAAGGTCTTCTGCCGCCCATATTGACGCTGATGCCGGGCCACCAGGCCCGTGGCCAGCGCGCCTCCGGCCACATAGCCCGTCACCGGCAGCGTGGCCATCCAGCCCACGGGCGCCAGGGCAAAGCCCACCAGCCCGTTGATGGCGATGAAGGTCACGTTGTTCGTCATGAACAAGCCCTGGCAGAAGACCAGGAGCATCAGGCGGGGGTTCACGGTGCGGCCCGGGAAGAGGGGTGTAGAGCGCCCAGGGCCGCCAGGGCCGCCAGGGGTGCGGTGTCGGCGCGTAGGGTGCGTGGGCCCAGGCTCACCGGGCGGTAGCCGGCGTGAGCGGCCTGTTCCTGCTCGGCCGGTGAAAGCCCACCTTCCGGGCCACTGAGAAGCAATATGTGAGTACTTGCTCCCGTTCCTACACCTCGTGAGCATTGAGTCCATGCATCCTGCAGTGCCAGTGCCGAGGACGCCAGGCTCAAAGCCCAGCGCGTGCTCACGCCGGCCCACCCCGTGTCACCGCCGGTCTCGCCATGGCCGGCCATCAGGGCCTCCAGGGTCTGAACCGCATGCACCCGCGGCACCCGGTTGCGCCCGCTTTGTTCGCAGGCCGCCACCGCCACCGCCTGCCAATGCGCCACGCGCTTGGCTGCTCGGTCGCCACCCAAGCGCAGCACCGACCGCTCGCTCATCAGGGGCGCGATGCCGAACACGCCCAACTCGGTGGCCTTTTCCACCAGGTCGTCCATGCGGTCGTTGGCGGGCATGCACACGGCCAGCGTCACCCGCAGCCCCAACTCGCGCTCTACCCCTTCGTGGGTTTGCAGCACCACACGCACGCCGCTGCGTGTCATGGCGCTCACCTGGGCCTCCCACTGCCCGCCGTGCCCATCGAACACGGTCAGCTCAGAACCGGGCTGCAGGCGCAGCACCTGCACATGGCGGGCGGCCACCGGCGGCAGGTCCAATTCGGTGCCGCTGGCCCAGGCGGGTGCATCCAGCGGGCGCTCAATGAAAAGTCGTGGGCTCATGGGGCGTTACAACCCCGATCATGCACCAGGCCAAGCCCTCAGCCCTTTTGCAGGCCCTGCAAAGCCACCGACACGATTTCGCGGCTCATGGGTGAGGCCACCTCGGCCAGAAAACGCGGAAAGTCCACGTGCGCCTGATCGTCCGCGCGGTCGGACACCGTGCGCAGCACGGCACACGGCACGCCATAGGCCGTACACACCTGTGCCATGGCCGCGCCTTCCATCTCCACCGCCAGTGCCTGCGGCAGGCGCTCGCGCAGGGCCGCGCTTTCGGCGGACGTCGATACGAAGCGGTCGCCGCTGATCACCAGGCCCTCATGCACGCGGGGCGCGCCCAAGCCAAACGACGCCACCGCGGCAGGCGGCCGCTGCACCACCGTCCTTGCCGCCTGGCAAAGCGCTTGGCTCAGCCGGGCATCGGCGGGCAATTTGTCCAGCCGCAGATCGGGAATCTGGTGCCGTGGAAACAGCGGGGACGCGTCCATGTCGTGTTGCAGCAGCGTGCGCGCCACCACCACATCGCCCACCCGCACATCCGCCCCCAGCCCACCGGCCACCCCTGTGAACAGGAGGCTTCGCACACCCATCCGCTCGATCAGCAGCGTGGTGGTGAGGGCCGCGGCCACCTTGCCAATGCCGCACAGGACCAGTACCACCTCATGCCCGTGCAGGCGGCCTTGGTGCAGTTGACGGCCCGCCACGTTCGATGTGTGCGCAGCCTCTACCAGCGACAGCAACGCAGAAAGTTCTTCAGGCAGCGCACTGACGATGCCCAAGGGCCCTACGGCCCGACGATTCACCCTCGCAACTCCCGCCGCAGGATCTTGCCCACCGGCGTCTTGGGCAATTCGGTGCGGAACTCCACCACCCGCGGCCGCTTGTAGCCAGTCAGCTGGTTCTCGCACCATTGCCGCACGCTGTCTTCGGTCAAGGCGGGATCACGCTTGACCACCACCACCTTCACCGCTTCACCCGATTGCTCGTCGGGCACCCCGATGGCCGCCGCCTCCAGCACGCCTGGGTGCTGGCTCAGCACATCCTCGATCTCGTTGGGGTACACGTTGAAGCCGCTCACCAGGATCATGTCCTTCTTGCGATCCACGATCTTGAAATAGCCACGGGCATCCATCACCCCGATGTCACCGCTGCGGAAGAAGCCGTCGGCTGTCATCACCTTGGCGGTTTCGTCCGGTCGCTGCCAATAGCCCGCCATCACCTGCGGCCCGCGGATGCAGATCTCGCCTGGCTCGCCGGTCGGCACCACCTGACCGTCATCGTCGAGCAGCGTGATCTCGGTGTTGGGCATCGGCACGCCGATCGAACCTGTCCACCCATCGGCATTCACCGGGTTGCAGGTGGCACCAGGCGATGTCTCGGACAAGCCATACGCCTCGATGATCGGGCAGCCCGTCTTCTCCAGCCAAAGCTTGGCGGTCCCACTTTGCACCGCCATGCCCCCGCCCACACTGATCTTCAGTGAGCTCCAACTCACCGTGCCGAAGTCTGCATGGTTGGCGATCGCATTGAACAGGGTGTTCACCGCGGGGAAGCTGTGGAAGCGCTCGTTGGACAGCGCCTTGAGCAAGGCCGGGATGTCGCGCGCATTGGGGATGAGGATGTTGCAGCCGCCCATGTGCATGGCCAACAGCATGTTCGCGTTGAAGGCGAAGATGTGATACAGCGGCAACGCGCACACCGTCACGATCTGTTCGCCTTCGGGAATCTTCTTCAGGGCCGGTTGGTACCAGGCTTCAGCCTGAAGCAGGTTGGCCACCAGGTTGCGGTGCAGCAGCACCGCGCCTTTGCTCACGCCTGTGGTGCCGCCCGTGTATTGCAGCACCGCCACATCGTCCGGGCCCACCACCGCGGGCTTCACTGCGCGGGTACTGCCCTGCTGCAGAGCCTGCTTGAAGCCCACAGCCTGCGGCAGCGAGAACGGCGGCACCAGCTTGCGCTTGTTGCGCACCACATAGTTCACCAATGCACCCTTGACCAGACCGAGTAGGTCACCCATGGCCGCCAGCACCACGTGCTTGGTGGGCACTTTGTCCAGGACCTGCTGCAGCGTGGCCGCGAAGTTCTCCAGGATGATGATGGCCTTGGCGCCTGAGTCCTTGAGTTGGTGTTCGAGTTCGCGCGGCGTGTACAGCGGGTTCACATTCACCACCACGAAGCCTGCACGCAGGATGCCCGCCACCGCCACCGGGTACTGCGGCACATTGGGCAACATCACCGCCACCCGGTCGCCGGTCGTCAGGCCCAGCGATTGCAGATAAGCCGCCATGGCGCGCGACCATCCATCAATCTGCGCAAAAGTGAAGCGCTTGCCCATGAACACATACGCGTGTTTGTCGGCATGCGTGCTCAGCGCATGGTCCACCAACTGGACAAGGGAAGGGTAGAGGTCGGTGTTGATGTCGGCCGGTACACCAGCCGGGTAATGGCTCAGCCAGGGTTTGTCCATGATTGCCGTACTCCCGCTAATGGCGCTTAATTGCGGCGGATTCTGTCGGGGCGGGCGACTCCCTGGCATCAGGGGAATCTCCCGGTTGGGGCCCACGGGCGGTCGGCCGAAGGGCAAACCCCTAGCCAGGGCATCAAAAGGAAAGGCCGGCGTGCGGCCGGCCTTCGATGCTTTGGCGGCCAACCCCAGACGGTCGGCGCCCGCTCAAGCGATCACTCCACCGCCTTGACCATGTCTTCCACCACCTTCTTGGCATCGCCAAACACCATCATGGTCTTGTCCATGTAGAAGAGTTCGTTGTCCAGGCCCGCGTAGCCCGCGGCCATCGAGCGCTTGTTCACGATCACCGTCTTGGCCTTGTAGGCCTCCAGGATCGGCATGCCGTAGATGGGTGAGCCCTTCTGAAGGGCGGCCGGGTTCACCACGTCGTTGGCGCCCAGGATGATGGCCACATCGGCCTGGCCGAATTCGCCGTTGATGTCCTCCATCTCGAACACCTGGTCGTAGGGCACTTCAGCCTCGGCCAACAGCACGTTCATGTGGCCCGGCATGCGGCCGGCCACCGGGTGGATGGCGTACTTCACCGTGACGCCCTTGTGCGTGAGCTTCTCGGCCAGCTCCTTCACCGCATGCTGCGCCCGGGCCACGGCCAGGCCATAGCCCGGCACGATGATCACGGTTTCGGCGTTGCCCATGATGAAGGCCGCATCGTCGGCGCTGCCGCTCTTCACATTGCGCTGCTGCTGCGCCCCACTTGTGGCGGCGGCCGTATCGCCTCCGAAACCACCCAGGATCACATTGAAGAACGACCGGTTCATCGCCTTGCACATGATGTAGCTCAGGATCGCGCCGGATGAACCCACTAGCGAGCCCGCGATGATCAGCATCGAGTTGTTCAGCGAGAAGCCGATGCCAGCGGCGGCCCAGCCCGAGTAGCTATTGAGCATCGATACCACCACCGGCATGTCTGCGCCGCCGATGGGGATGATGATCAGCACGCCCAGCACGAAGCTCAGGGCCAGCATCACGAAGAAGGCCGGCCAGTTCTCGGTGAGTGCGAAGATCACGCCCAGTGCGATGGTGGCGATGCCCAGCACCAAGTTGAGCGTGTGCTGGCCACTGAACACCACGGGTGCGCCCTGGAACAGGCGGAACTTGTACTTGCCGCTCAATTTGCCGAAGGCGATCACCGACCCACTGAAGGTGATGGCACCGATGGCCGCTCCGAGGAAGAGTTCCAGCTTGTTGCCGAAGGGAATCAAGGGAACCGTGCCGTCGGCATTGCGGGCCACGATCTGGAAGGCCGCCGGCTCGGCCACGGCGGCCACGGCGATGAACACCGCCGCCAGGCCGATCATGCTGTGCATGAAGGCCACCAACTCCGGCATCTTGGTCATCTCGACCTTGTTGGCCATGTAGGCCCCTGCCGAGCCGCCCACCAGCAGGCCCACCAACACCCAGGCCATGCCCTGCGCGCTGCCCCCGCCCAGGCCCAATTCGCCCGAAAGCTTGACGATCAGCGCTCCCGTGGTGAGCACGGCAATCGTCATGCCCACCATGCCGAACACATTGCCGCGGATCGAGGTGGTGGGGTGCGACAGGCCCTTGAGGGCCTGGATGAAGCAGACGCTGGCTACGAGGTAGAGCAGCGTGACGAGGTTCATGGACATTTTCTTGTTCCTTGTTGGCTTCGGCCGCTTCGCTCAACTTGGCTGCGCCAAGTTGGCCTTCGCCGAGAAGACGCCGGTCACTTCAACGCGTTCACTCCGCCTTCTTGGCGGGCGTCTTCTTCTTGAACATTTCCAGCATCCGGCGCGTCACCAGAAAGCCGCCGAACACGTTGACCGCGGCCAGGGCCACCGCCAGCACACCCATGGTCTTGCCCAGACCGGTCTCGGTCAGGGCGGCCGCCAACATGGCGCCCACGATGACGATGGCCGATACCGCGTTGGTCACCGCCATCAGTGGCGTGTGCAGCGCAGGCGTCACCGTCCACACCACGTGATAGCCCACATAGATGGCCAGCACGAAGATGATGAGGTTCGTGATGGTGGGGGAGATCAATTCCATTTCGTTCTCCGAATGAAGGTGGGCATCAAGCCCGCAGCACGGCACCGTCGCGTGCCACCAGGCAGGCCTTGACGATGTCGTCTTCCAGGTCGATCTTCAGCGCCGGTGCGTCCTTCTCCAACACCAGCTTCAGGAAGTCCAGCACGTTGCGCGCATACAGGGCCGAACTGTCCGCGGCCACCGTGGCGGGGATGTTCGTTTCGCCCACGATGGTCACACCGTGCTTGACCACGGTCTTTCCGGCCTCGGTCAGCGGGCAATTGCCGTCGGTACCCGAGGCGCCCTTTCCGGCGGCCATGTCCACGATCACACTGCCAGCCTTCATCGACCGCACCATGTCCTCCGTGATCAGCACGGGTGCCGCACGGCCGGGGATCAGCGCAGTGGAAATCACCACATCAGCCATTGCCACCCGCTTGGCCACTTCCGCCTTTTGGCGGTCCAGCCAACTCTGCGGCATGGGCCGGGCATAGCCGCCCACGCCCTCGGCGGCTTCTTTTTCTTCGGCCGTTTCATAAGGCACGTCGATGAACTTGCCCCCCAGCGACTCGATTTGCTCCTTCACCGAAGGCCGCACATCGGAGGCCTCAATCACCGCGCCCAGGCGCTTGGCCGTGGCAATGGCCTGTAGACCCGCCACGCCCACGCCCAAGATCACCACGCGGGCGGCCTTGATCGTGCCGGCGGCCGTCATCAGCATGGGAAACAGGCGCGGGTAGTGGTTGGCCGCCATCATCACGGCCTTGTAGCCGGCGATGTTGGCCTGTGAACTCAACACGTCCATCGACTGCGCGCGGGTGGTGCGCGGCGCGGCTTCCAAGGCGAAGGCCGTGAGGCCTGCAGCGGCGGCAGCCTCCAGCCCGGCTCGGTTGAACGGGTCCAGCATGCCCACGAGCGCCGCGCCGCGCTTCATCTGGCCGAGCTCCTCGGTCGAGGGGCTGCGCACTTTGAGCACCAGGTCGGCGGCCAGCGCCCCATGGCGGTCGGTGATCTCGGCCCCGGCGGCCACATAGGCCTCATCGGTGCAACTGGCCGAAAGGCCGGCGCCCGCCTGTACGCGCACGGTGTGGCCCTGCGCCTTGAGCTTCTTGGCTGTTTCAGGCGTTACCGCCACGCGGGTTTCGCCAACCGCTGTCTCCTGCGGCACTCCGATGAGCATGGGGCCCTCCTTGGGCGTCTTCTTGCATGAGCACCGCAGCGACGGCGTCTGCGGCACGGCCGGGTTACGGGAAAACCCTAGATCATAGACAATCCTGCAACTTTCAGCATTTCAGCACGTGCCATGCCATGTTGTGCACGGCCGGCTTGATTCTTGACTGCCATGCCCTCCCTGGCCATTTCTGCAAGACCCGAGCGGTGGCGCCCCAGCGTCACGGTGGCGGCGATCATCTCCCGTCTGGACGCCGACGGCCAACTGCAATTTCTGCTGATCGAGGAACACACCGCCGAAGGCCTGCGGCTGAACAACCCGGCCGGCCACCTCGACCCGGGCGAATCGCCCGAACAGGGCGCAGTCCGCGAGGCGCTGGAGGAAACCGCCCGGGTCTTCACGCCCACCCACCTCTTGGGGGTGTACCTGTCGCGCTTCCAGCGCGAGGCCACAGGCGAGGACATCACGTACCTGCGCCTGGCCTATGCCGGCACGGTCGGCCAAGCCCAGCCTGGCCGCGCCCTGGACGACGGGATCGTGCGCACCCTGTGGATGACGCTGGATGAAGTCCGGCAAAGCGCCGCACGCCACCGAAGTCCCTTGGTGCTGCAGTGCATCGAAGACCTGGTGGCCGGGCGCAGCCTCCCGCTGGACGCCATCACCACCCACCGCTCGGTCTTGGGCCACTGAGTCGCGATCCCATGTCTGACAATCCCGGCATGGTTGCTTCGTCCGGCACCGCTGCCCGCACCACACCGCGTCAACGCGTCGTCGTCGGCTTGAGTGGTGGTGTGGACTCCGCCGTCTCGGCCTGGTTGCTCAAGCAGCAGGGCCACGAGGTGGTGGGCGTGTTCATGAAGAACTGGGAGGACGACGACGACAGCGAACATTGCTCGTCGCGCCAGGACTGGCTCGATGCCGCCTCGGTGGCCGATGTGATCGGCATCGACATTGAGCACGTCAACTTCGCGTCGGAGTACAAGGACCGCGTCTTTGCCGAGTTCCTGCGCGAATACCAGGCCGGCCGCACGCCCAACCCCGATGTGCTGTGCAACGCCGAGATCAAGTTCAAGGCCTTCCTGGACCACGCCATGCGCCTGGGTGCGCAGAAGATCGCCACCGGCCACTATGCGCGGGTGCGCGCCATGCCCGGGCCGGCCGGGCAGGGCTATCAGCTCCTCATGGGGCTGGACCCCCTCAAGGACCAGAGCTACTTCCTGCACCGTCTCAACCAGGCGCAGCTTGCCCGTACCCTGTTTCCCGTGGGTGAGTTGCCCAAGACCGAGGTGCGCCGCATCGCCGCCGACATCGGCCTGCCCAACGCCAAGAAGAAGGACTCCACCGGCATCTGCTTCATCGGTGAGCGGCCCTTCCGTGAGTTCCTCAACCGCTACCTGAAGTCCGCGCCCGGCCCCATCCTCGATGAGCGCGGACGAAAGCTTGGCCAGCACATGGGCCTGAGCTTCTACACATTGGGCCAGCGGCAGGGCCTGCACATTGGCGGCGTGAAGGAAAAGGGCGCACCGCGCGGTGGCGGCGAACACGCGCCCTGGTTCGTCGCCGACAAGGACCTGGCGCGCAATGCCCTCATCGTGGTGCAGGGTCACGACCACCCTGCCTTGCAGTCGCATGAGTTGGTGGCCAATGACCTCAGCTGGGTGGCCGGGACAGCACCGGCCGAAGGCTTGCTGGCCGCCAAGACCCGCTACCGCCAAGGCGACGCAGCCTGCGCGCTGCAGCTGCTGCCCGATGCCAACGCGATCCGGCTGCAGTTCCCCCAGGCCCAGTGGGCCGTCACCGCCGGACAGTCTGCCGTGCTCTACGACGGCGAGGTCTGCCTGGGCGGAGGCGTGATCGCCAGCGCCAGCCGCGTTTCCCAAGAAGCCCGCCTCAACCAAGCCGCTGCCGCCTGACGCCCATAATCGGCGCATCGCGTGCTTGCACCGCAGACGGAGACCCCATGACCTATTGCGTTGGCATCCGGCTCAACGCCGGACTCGTGTTTTTGTCCGACTCCCGCACCAACGCGGGCGTCGACCAGATCAGCACCTGCCGCAAGATGATGGTCTACGAAAAGGCCGGCGAGCGCTTCATGATGCTCATGTCCGCGGGCAACCTTTCGATCAGCCAATCGGTGCGCGAAATCCTGCAGGTCGAGCGGCTTGAGCGCCATGGCGCCGAGCCCCTGACCATCTGGAACGCACACAGCATGTTCGACGTGGCCCGCGTGCTGGGCAGCGCGGTGCGGCGCGTCTATCAGCAAGACGGCCCGGCGCTCAAGGCCGCCGGCCTGGATTTCAACGCCTCCTTCATCCTGGGCGGTCAAATCAAGGGCGAAGCCATGCGTCTGTTCCAGGTCTACTCGCCCGGCAACTTCATCGAGGCCACGCGCGAGGCCTGCTTCTTCCAAATCGGCGAAAGCAAGTACGGCAAGCCCATCCTCGACCGCGTTCTGACCCCCACCACCCCCTTGGACGAGGCCACCAAGTGCGCGCTCATCTCAATGGACTCCACCCTCAAGTCCAACCTCTCGGTGGGCCTGCCGCTGGACCTGGTCGTCTACCGTGAAGGCAGCTTCGCCAGCGACCAGCACATCTGCATCGACGAACACAACCCCTATTTCAGGATGATCCGCAGCACCTGGGGTGAGCGCTTGCGAGAGGTCTTCGAAGGCATCGAAGACCCGCATTGGGCAGGCGGCAGCAGCGCCACCCCGCTGCGCACCGGCTCAAACCGCTACGAGCCCTTGCGCAAGGTCACGAACCCGGGACAGCTCATCGTGTGAGCGACCGCGCGGAGCGTCCGGTGTCCATCTGCGTTCGTCTCGAACACATCACCCACTACCGCTATGACCGTGCGGTGAGACTGTCGCCGCAACTCATACGGCTTCGCCCGTCGGCGCATTGCGCCACGCCCGTGCTCAGCTACCACCTGCAGGTCACGCCAGAGCCCGCGCGCCTGAGCTGGGAACTCGACACCTGGGGCAACCGATGCGCCCGGGTGGAGTTTGCGCAGCCGATCACCGAACTCACGCTGCGGGTGGAACTCAGCGCCGACATTGACGTGCAAGCGCCGCACGAGGGGCAGCCCACGCAAGGGCCCACGCGAGAGCCCACGCGAGAGCCCACGCACGACGCCGCGCAATTTCCCTTCCGCTACACGCCCTTGCAGCAGGCCGATCTCGCGCCCTATCGGGCCTCGAGTCACCACGCCCCCAGCCCGGACTTGCGGGCCTATCTCGACACCCTGCCGCGGCAGTCGATGCCCACCATCGACTTCCTGGAGCAGCTCAACCGGCAGGTGCACCGCGACATCGCCTACACGGTGCGGCACGAGCCCGGCGTACAGACACCTCAGGAAACCCTTGAGCACCGCTGCGGTTCCTGCCGCGACAGCGCCTGGCTCATGGTCAATCTGCTGCGTGAACTCGGTCTGGCCGCGCGCTTTGTGTCGGGCTACCTGATCCAACTGCACGAAGCGGGATATCCACCGCGTGACGCCGCTGCACCCTTGCAGGACGACAGCGAACTGCACGCTTGGTGCGAGGTGTACCTGCCCGGCCCCGGGTGGGTCGGCCTGGACACCACCTCAGGCCAGTGGGCCGGCTCGGGTCATCTGGCTTTGGCCTGTGCGCCTGAGCCCCCGCAGGCGGCCCCTCTCACGGGTTTGGTCGATCCCTGTGAGGTGAGGCTGAGCCATGAGGTGCGGCTGGTCCGTGGTGCGCCGCCGGTGGCCCAGGAATTGCATCGCAGCATGCTCGAACAGGAAAACACCATGGGACTGGCCTTCGACGAAATGCGCGATGGCACCAACACGGTGCGTGCGCATTACCAAACCTATGCGGACTGGCTGAATCGGCAGAGCATGGCGTCCATGTCGGTGCGCCGGGAAGAAGCCGAGGTCATCTTCCGCCGGGTGGGCATCACCTTCGCGGTCTATGGCGAAAAGGACGAGGACGGCGCGGGCACCGAGCGCCTCATTCCCTTTGACCTGCTGCCGCGCATCATTCCGGCGTCCGAGTGGCAGCGGCTGCAGCGCGGGCTCGAGCAGCGGGTGACGGCGCTCAACCGCTTCATCCACGATGTGTACCACGGCCAGGACATCATCAGAGCCGGCATCGTCCCGGCCGATGAAGTCCTGCGCAATCCGCAGTTCCGCCCCGAGATGGTGGGGCTGGATGTGCCCGGCGGCGTATACGCCCACATCGCCGGCATCGACATCGTGCGCGCCGCACAGCCCGACGGCAGCGGCACCTACCATGTGTTGGAAGACAACCTTCGCGTGCCTTCGGGCGTGAGCTACATGCTCGAGAACCGCAAGATGATGATGCGGCTCTTTCCCGACCTGTTTTCCCTGCACCGCGTGGCCCCGGTGGCCCACTACCCCGACCTGCTGTTGGCCACCCTGCGCAGCATGGCTCCGTCCGGCGGGAACGAGCCCACGGTGGTGGTGCTCACACCCGGCATGTACAACAGCGCCTACTTCGAACACGCCTTCCTGGCCCAGCAGATGGGCGTGGAACTCGTCGAGGGGCAGGACCTTTTCGTGCGCGACGACCAGGTCTTCATGCGCACCACCCAGGGCCCGAAGCGGGTGGACGTCATCTACCGCCGCATCGACGACGACTTTCTCGACCCCCAGGCCTTTCGGCCCGACTCGAGCCTGGGTTGCGCCGGCCTTATGCGCGCCTACCGCATGGGCCATGTCACGCTGTGCAATGCCATCGGCACCGGTGTGGCCGACGACAAGTCCATCTACGCCTATGTCCCCCAGATGGTGGAGTTCTATCTGGGTGAGAAGCCTCTGCTCGAGAACGTGCCCACCTGGCGTTGCCGTGAGCCCGATTCCTTGTCGTATGTGCTGGCCCACCTCAAGGACCTCGTGGTCAAGGAGGTTCACGGTGCCGGTGGCTACGGCATGTTGGTCGGCCCGGCCTCCACCCAAGCCGAAATCGAGGCCTTTGCGATGCGCATCAAGGCCAACCCCGCCAACTACATCGCGCAACCCACGCTCAGCCTGTCCTCCTGCCCCACCTTCGTCGAGCGGGGCATTGCGCCGCGCCACATCGACCTGCGCCCCTTCGTGCTGTCGGGCAAGACGGTCCAAATGGTGCCCGGTGGGCTCACACGCGTGGCACTCAAGGAGGGCTCGCTCGTGGTCAACAGCAGTCAGGGCGGCGGCACCAAGGACACCTGGGTGTTGGACGCCTGAGTCAGACAGAAGCCCGAGAGAAGCCCGACAGTAGCCCGACAGTAGCCCGAAGGAACCAACATGCTCTCGCGCACCGCCGATCACCTCTTCTGGATGGCCCGCTACGTCGAGCGTGCGGAGAACACCGCGCGCATGCTGGACGTCAACTACCAGACCTCACTGCTGCCCGAGCGCAGCGGCAGCGTGGAAGCCGCTTGGAGCGCGGTGCTGGGCATCAGCGAACTGCATGATGCTTTCCTCAGCCGACATCGGCGCATCAGCAGCGAAGCCGTCATGCACTTCATGGTGCGCGACACCTCCAACTACTCGTCGATCGCATCTTGCCTGGCCGCCGCCCGCGAGAACGCACGCGCGGTGCGCAGCGTGCTCACCACCGAACTCTGGGAGACCACGAACCAAACGTGGCTGGAGTTCAACCGCCTGATGGCCTCCGATGCCCTGGAGCGTGACCCTTCGGCCGTCTTCGAATGGGTGAAGTTCCGGTCGCACCTGTCTCGCGGTGTGGCCGTGGGCACCATGCTGCAGGATGAAGCCCTGCACTTCATTCGCCTGGGCACCTTTCTTGAGCGCGGTGACAACACCGCGCGGCTGCTGGATGTGAAGTTCCACGGGCATCCGAATGTGGAGGGCGCCGCCATTACCGACGGCACCCGGGCCTCCCTCACGATCGGTGGGTCGGCACAGGCCATGTCCACGCCCCTGCGCGCACAGCCCATCGCCCCGGAAACCGACTTCTATCACTGGTCGGCTCTGCTGCGTTCGGTGTCGGCCTTCGAGATCTACCGCCGTGTCTACAGCAGCGTCATCCTGCCGGAGAAGGTGGCCGAACTGCTCATCCTGCGCGCCGACATGCCCCGCTCATTGGCGGCCTGCACCAGTGAACTCGTGCACAACCTCAGCCAGGTGGCCAACCAGCACAGCGGCGATACGCTTCGTCGCGCGGGCCGTTTGAGCAGCGACTTGCAGTACGGCCGCATCGACGAGATCCTGGACGACGGACTGCACGCTTACCTCACCCGCTTCCTCAACCGCATCAACGACATCGGCGACCGCATCGCGCGTGACTTCCTGGCGGCGGCCTGAGTCAGGGCGGCGTGTGGCACAATAATGCAACAGATCCGTGGGTATAAGGGTATGTACTGAGCATTATTTTGCTCGGTAGCACTACAGTGCCGGTCAAGGGAAGCGGTGTGCCATCATGGTTCGTTGCTTCAAACCTTCCTGGAGGAGACCATGACCACCCGCCGAGTCGTACTGACCCGCTCTGCTGCCCTCATCGGTGCGGCCAGCACCAGCCTCTTGTTGCCTCAGATCGTGCGCGCCCAGTCCAACAAGGTGCGTGTGGGCCTGATGCTGCCCTACACGGGTACCTTCGCCGCCCTGGGCATCAACATCGAAGCCGGTTTCCGCATGGCCATCGAAGAGGCCGGCGGCAAGCTGGGTGGTCGCGACATCGAGTGGTTCAAGGTCGACGATGAATCGGATCCGCCCAAGGGTGTCGAAAACGCCAACCGCCTGGTGCAGCGCGACAAGGTCGACGTGATCGTCGGCACCGTGCACTCCGGTGTTCAGATGGGCATCCACCGGGTGGCGCGTGAATCGGGTGTGCTGAGCATCATCCCCAATGCCGGCGTGCACGTGGCCACCCGCGCGCAGTGCGCACCGAACGTGTTCCGCACGTCCTTCAGCAACAGCCAGCCCACGCTGGCCTTGGGTGAGACCATGGTCAAGCGTGGCCACAAGAAGGCCGTGTGGATCACCTGGAAGTACGCGGCCGGTGATGAAGCCTTCGAGGGCTTCCGCGACAGCTACACCAAGGCCGGCGGCACCATCGTCAAGGAACTGGGCCTGCCCTTCCCGAACGTGGAGTTCCAGGCCCTGCTGACCGAGATCGCCTCGCTCAAGCCGGACGCGGTCGCCTGCTTCTTCGCCGGTGCCGGTGCGGCCAAGTTCATCCGCGACTACGCCGCCGCGGGGCTCAAGGGCAAGATTCCGCTGTATGGCTCGGGCTTCCTCACCGAAGGTGTGCTCGACGCGGCAGGCCCCGCCGCTGATGGCATTCTCACGACGCTGCACTACAGCGACTCGCTGGACACCAAGCGCAACCAGGACTTCCGCAGGGCCTTTGCCATCAGGAACAAGTTGCAGCCCGACGTGTACGCCGTTCAGGGCTATGACTCGGGCCTGTTGCTGCTGCAGGGCATGAACGCCGTCAAGGGCGACATCGCCAACAAGAAGGCCCTGTATGCCGCGATGGAAGGTGCCACCATCGACAGCCCGCGTGGCAAGTGGACCATGAGCAAGTCCCACAACCCGATCCAGGACATGTACCTGCGCGAGGTCAAGGACAAGGAGAACAAGGTGATCGGCATTGCGGCCAAGCAACTGGCCGATCCCGGCACCGGCTGTCGCATGGCCTGATGTCCATCGAAGTGCCTCACGCTTTCCGCTGAACCCAAGGCGGCCATCGTCGGCCGCCAAGGCGGCACCCAGGCGGCTGCGGCCGCCCTTTTTTTGCCTGCACGACACCGACGCCCTTCACACCATGACACTGGCCAACTTCCTCATCCAGCTGCTCAACAGCGTCCAGTACGGGCTGTTGCTGTTCATGCTGGCCGCGGGCCTGACGCTCATCTTCGGCATCATGGGGGTGGTCAATCTCGCGCACGGCAGCTTCTACATGCTCGGGGCCTACTTGGCCTATACCTTGGCCTCGGCGCTGGGCTCGCTGCCCCTGGCCATCGTAGTTGGTGCCGTGCTGGCTGGGCTGTTCGGGTTTGTGCTTGAGCGCGTGCTGTTCCGCCACTTCTATCACCGCGACCACCTTGACCAGGTGCTGCTCACCTTCGGCCTCATCTATGTGTTCGAGGAACTGCGCGCCATGGTCTGGGGCAACGACGTATTGGGTGTGAAGACGCCCGAGTTCCTCGACTGGTCCATCCCCCTGACCGACACGCTGAGCTATCCCGTCTATCGCCTCTTCATCTCGGGCGTGTGCATCGCACTGGCCATCGCCCTGTACCTGTTGATTTCCAAGACGCGCCTGGGCATGAAGATTCGGGCCGGTGCCTTCAACCGCGACATGACCGAGTCGCTGGGCATCAACATCGAACTCATCCACGCCCTGGTCTTCGGCTTGGGTGTGGGCCTGGCGGTGATCGCCGGCATGGTGGCTTCACCGGTGTCCAGCGTCTATCCCAACATGGGTAGTCCCGTGTTGATCATGTGCTTCGTGGTGGTGGTCATCGGCGGTATCGGATCGGTGCGCGGCGCACTGATCGCGGCCCTGCTCGTGGGCCTGGTGGACACCTTCGGCAAGGTGCTTTTGCCGCAGCTGGCGGGCATGCTGGTCTACATGTTGATGGCCGCGGTCCTCTTGTGGCGCCCCGAAGGCCTGTTCAAGCAGTGAGGCACCCACCATGAGCGCCCCCAAATCCAACCTTGAACACCTGCCCAAGAGCGTGCAGGTGCTGCTGGCCACCGCCGTGGTCGGCCTGGCCCTGTTTCCGCTGATGGGCAGCGACTATGCACTGCAAAGCCTCTCGCGCATGATGATCCTGGCCATCTTCGCGATGAGTCTGGACCTGCTGCAGGGCGTCACCGGTCTCGTGTCCCTTGGCCACGCCGCCTACTTCGGCCTGGCAGGCTATGCCTTGGCCTTCTTGTCGCCCGTCAGTGACCCCGCAGCCCTGTGGTGGACGCTGCCCGCGGCCATGCTCTTGTCGGGTGCCGCGGCCCTCATCATTGGCTTCTTCGTGGTGCGCACCCACGGCATCTACTTCATCATGGTCACCATGGCCTTTGCGCAGATGGTGTTCTATCTGTTCTTCGACAACCGCGCGCTGGGCGGCTCGGACGGCATCTACGTCAATATCCGCCCCGCCAGCGGCCCCATCGACCTGGAAAACAAGGTCACGCTGTTCTATGTGTGCCTTGCGTCGATGCTGCTGGTGTACGCCTTCCTGCGCCGCCTGCTGTGGAGCTCCTTCGGTCGCGCCCTGGTGGGCATCCGCATCAACGAACATCGCATGAAGGCCGTGGGCTACTCCACCTTTGGCTACAAGCTCAGCGCCTTCACGCTGGCGGGCGCGCTGGCGGGCCTGGCCGGCTACCTCTGGGGTGCGCTCAATGGCTTCGTGAACCCCGAGCTGATGGGCTTTCACATGAGCGCGCACGCCATCATGATGGTGATCCTGGGCGGCATGGGCAACTTCGCTGGCGCGGCCATTGGGGCCTTTGTGTTCGAGGGCGTGCTGCACTGGGTGAAGGACTTGCCGCAGGTGGGCAGCGTGCGCTTGGGCGACCACTGGCAGTTGTGGATGGGCCTGTTCATCGTGGCCGTGGTGATCCTGGCCCCGCGCGGGGTGCTGGGCCTGGTCAGTTCCCTTCTGGCCCGTTTGCGTGGCGAGGGAGAAGCGAAATGAGCGCTACTGCACCCATCACCGCCGCCGGACTCGGCGAAGTGCTTCTCAGCGCGCGCTCCCTGACCAAACGCTTCGGTGGCCTCGCGGCCAACCAGGATGTGTCGCTCGACCTCTGGCGCGACCGCATCCATGCGGTGATCGGCCCCAACGGTGCGGGCAAGAGCACGCTGACCAACCTGCTGTCCGGTGACTTGCCGCCCACCAGTGGCACCGTCACGTTGGCCGGTCACGACATCACCGGCCACAGCCCCCATGAAATCTCCCGCCGAGGCCTGGGCCGCAGTTACCAGAAGACCAACATCTTTCTGCCCTTGACGGTGCAGGAGAACGTGCGCCTGGCCTCGCAGTCGCGCCAGCGCCATCGTGCCTGGAATCCCCTGCACTGGGTGGATGTGGCCACGGGCGACGCAGCGGTGGCCGAGCGTTGCGAACGCGCCTTGGAGCTGGCGGGCCTTGCGGCGCGCCGCCACACCGTCGCCGGCACCTGCTCTCACGGCGAGCAGCGCCAGCTGGAGATTGCGATGACGCTGGCCACGCAGCCCCAGGTGCTGCTGCTGGACGAGCCGCTGGCCGGCATGGGCGTGGCCGAGGCCGAGCGCATGGTGGAGTTGCTGCTGCGTCTGAAGACCGACCACGCCATCATGCTGGTGGAGCACGACATGGATGCGGTGTTCACGCTGGCCGATCATTTGACCGTGATGGTCAACGGCCAGGTGATCGCCAGCGGCACGCCCGGGGCCATTCGAAGCGACGCCGGCGTGCAGGCGGCCTACCTCGGCGAGGAGCACTGATGAGCAGCGCCATGAGCCCTTCCACCGCGCCCTCCAACCCGTCCGAATGGCTTATCGAGGCGCGTGAGCTCAACACCTACTACGGCGCCAGCCACATCCTGCGCGGTATCGATTTTCATGTCGGGCGCGGAGAAACCATTGGTCTCATGGGCCGCAACGGCATGGGCAAAAGCACCCTGCTCAAGAGCCTGATGGGCCTGGTCAAGCCGCGCGGCGGCGAAGTCCGCATCAAGGGCCAGGCCATGACCGGCGCATCGCCCTTCCGCGTGGCGCAGCAGGGCATCGCCTATGTGCCCGAAGGGCGAGGCATCTTCGGCAATCTCTCCGTCAAGGAGAACCTGATCATGGCCGCGCGCGCCGGCACACAAGGCCAGCGCGACTGGACATACGAGCGCGTGCTCGACACCTTCCCGCGCCTGAAGGAGCGGCTGAGCAACGGCGGGCAGCAGCTGTCTGGCGGCGAGCAGCAAATGCTCACCATCGGGCGCGCGCTGATGACCAACCCCGACGTGCTCATCTTGGATGAAGCCACTGAAGGTCTGGCCCCTCTGATCGCACGAGAGATCTGGCGCATCTGCGGCGTGATCCGCGACAGCGGCATCAGCAGCATCATCGTGGACAAGAACTGGCGCCACGTCACGCAGATCACCGACCGCAACGTCATCCTCGTCAAGGGCGAGGTGGTGTTCGAGGGCAGCAGTTCGCAGCTCTTGGCCCAACCCCAGACGCTCGAGCAATTCCTGGGTGTATAGTCCGCCTCCCTTCGACGGGGCCACCGGCCGGCGTCTTGGGCAGGCGGATCGATTTTTCCGCATGAGTTGACAGCGTTCAAAAAAACGTGTCACAATCGCAGGCTCTGCTGATGACGGGGTTCTTCTAAGGAAGGGCTTGGGTGCGAAGGCGCTAGGTGCGAAGGCACTGGGTGTGGGTGCACTGGGAGTTGTTGGCGATGTTCTTTAACAATTGACAGCCGATAAGTGTGGGCGTCTGGGTGTTGCCTTTGGTGGTGGTGCTTGGATGCTCATGAAGTGAAGTTCACTTCAATTCAATGAGCGAAACTAAATTGCAGAGATCGAACTGAAGAGTTTGATCCTGGCTCAGATTGAACGCTGGCGGCATGCCTTACACATGCAAGTCGAACGGTAGAGGGGGGCAACCTCCTTGAGAGTGGCGAACGGGTGAGTAATGCATCGGAACGTGCCCAGTCGTGGGGGATAGCCCGGGGAAACCCGGATTAATACCGCATACGACCTGAGGGTGAAAGCGGGGGACCGAAAGGCCTCGCGCGATTGGAGCGGCCGATGTCGGATTAGGTAGTTGGTGGGGTAAAGGCCTACCAAGCCTGCGATCCGTAGCTGGTCTGAGAGGACGACCAGCCACACTGGGACTGAGACACGGCCCAGACTCCTACGGGAGGCAGCAGTGGGGAATTTTGGACAATGGGGGCAACCCTGATCCAGCCATGCCGCGTGCGGGAAGAAGGCCTTCGGGTTGTAAACCGCTTTTGTCAGGGAAGAAATGTCCTGGGTTAATAACCTGGGGGGATGACGGTACCTGAAGAATAAGCACCGGCTAACTACGTGCCAGCAGCCGCGGTAATACGTAGGGTGCGAGCGTTAATCGGAATTACTGGGCGTAAAGCGTGCGCAGGCGGTCATACAAGACAGATGTGAAATCCCCGGGCTCAACCTGGGAACTGCATTTGTGACTGTATGGCTGGAGTACGGTAGAGGGGAGTGGAATTCCGCGTGTAGCAGTGAAATGCGTAGATATGCGGAGGAACACCGATGGCGAAGGCAGCTCCCTGGACCTGTACTGACGCTCATGCACGAAAGCGTGGGGAGCAAACAGGATTAGATACCCTGGTAGTCCACGCCCTAAACGATGTCAACTGGTTGTTGGGAGGGTTTCTTCTCAGTAACGAAGCTAACGCGTGAAGTTGACCGCCTGGGGAGTACGGCCGCAAGGTTGAAACTCAAAGGAATTGACGGGGACCCGCACAAGCGGTGGATGATGTGGTTTAATTCGATGCAACGCGAAAAACCTTACCTACCCTTGACATGCCAGGAATCCTGAAGAGATTTGGGAGTGCTCGAAAGAGAGCCTGGGCACAGGTGCTGCATGGCCGTCGTCAGCTCGTGTCGTGAGATGTTGGGTTAAGTCCCGCAACGAGCGCAACCCTTGTCATCAGTTGCTACGAAAGGGCACTCTGATGAGACTGCCGGTGACAAACCGGAGGAAGGTGGGGATGACGTCAGGTCCTCATGGCCCTTATGGGTAGGGCTACACACGTCATACAATGGCCGGTACAGAGGGCTGCCAACCCGCGAGGGGGAGCCAATCCCAGAAAACCGGTCGTAGTCCGGATCGCAGTCTGCAACTCGACTGCGTGAAGTCGGAATCGCTAGTAATCGCGGATCAGCTTGCCGCGGTGAATACGTTCCCGGGTCTTGTACACACCGCCCGTCACACCATGGGAGCGGGTTCTGCCAGAAGTAGTTAGCCTAACCGCAAGGGGGGCGATTACCACGGCAGGGTTCGTGACTGGGGTGAAGTCGTAACAAGGTAGCCGTATCGGAAGGTGCGGCTGGATCACCTCCTTTCTGGAAATACCAGAGGAACGAAGCTTGGGGCGTTAGAACCTCAGGAATTGAGTTCTGTTACTGAAAGTCCTGGCTCACTGTTGAAGGTGATGCTCTAGGCGCTCACGCTTATCGGCTGTTGATGTTGAACGAGACAGCAACGTGCGCGGGACTGCGCGCAGCGGCTAAAACAGCGGCAAGCGGCGGTGTCCTGAACATGGTGAAAAGTGTTTGGGGCCTGTAGCTCAGTCGGTTAGAGCACCGTCTTGATAAGGCGGGGGTCGTTGGTTCGAATCCAACCAGGCCCACCAAATACCTGGGGGATTAGCTCAGCTGGGAGAGCACCTGCTTTGCAAGCAGGGGGTCGTCGGTTCGATCCCGTCATCCTCCACCATTGATTGGTTTGTGCGAGATGTGCGGGATGTGCGTTGTGGTTTGAGTGCTGGTGCAAGCGAGTGGGGCTTGTTTGCACCAGTTCTCTATTTGAGGCTGTCGTTCTTTAACAATTCATAGAGTCGAATCAGAGTTGTCAGTGGAATGCTGTTTGGGGGTAAAGGCCTGAGCAGTTCCGTGCCACTGATGACATTTTGATTGCGTCAACAGATATTTAATTGAGCTGGAAGGATTGAGAGATTCTGAAAGAGCGATTGGATACGGCAGAACGCGAATACTCAAAGAAATCAGTCGTTGGTCGTGTAACTGTAAAGTTATAGGGTCAAGTGACTAAGTGCATGTGGTGGATGCCTTGGCAATGATAGGCGAAGAAGGACGTGATAGCCTGCGAAAAGCTTCGGGGAGCTGGCAAATGAGCTTTGATCCGGAGATATCCGAATGGGGAAACCCACCTGTAAAGGTATCGTTATCTGAATACATAGGGTAGCGAGGCGAACCGGGTGAACTGAAACATCTCAGTAGCTCGAGGAAAAGACATCAACCGAGATTGCGAAAGTAGTGGCGAGCGAAATCGCAGGAGCCTGTACGATTTAGCATTTGGCTTAACAGAACGGAATGGAAAGTCCGGCCATAGCGGGTGATAGCCCCGTATGTGAAAAGTTGGGTGTGGAACTGGGCGTACGACAAGTAGGGCGGGACACGTGTAATCCTGTCTGAAGATGGGGGGACCATCCTCCAAGGCTAAATACTCATCATTGACCGATAGTGAACAAGTACCGTGAGGGAAAGGCGAAAAGAACCCCGGGAGGGGAGTGAAATAGATCCTGAAACCGCATGCATACAAAAAGTCGGAGCCTGAAAGGGTGACGGCGTACCTTTTGTATAATGGGTCAGCGACTTACATTCAGTGGCAAGGTTAACCGAATAGGGAAGCCGAAGAGAAATCGAGTCCGAATAGGGCGATTAGTCGCTGGGTGTAGACCCGAAACCAGGTGATCTATCCATGGCCAGGATGAAGGTGCGGTAACACGCACTGGAGGTCCGAACCGACTAGTGTTGCAAAACTAGCGGATGAGCTGTGGATAGGGGTGAAAGGCTAAACAAACCTGGAGATAGCTGGTTCTCTCCGAAAACTATTTAGGTAGTGCCTCAAGTATTACCGACGGGGGTAGAGCACTGTTATGGCTAGGGGGTCATGGCGACTTACCAAACCATTGCAAACTCCGAATACCGTTGAGTACAGCTTGGGAGACAGTGCACCGGGTGCTAACGTCCGGACACAAGAGGGAAACAACCCAGACCGCCAGCTAAGGTCCCTAAAATTGGCTAAGTGGGAAACGAAGTGGGAAGGCTAAAACAGTCAGGATGTTGGCTTAGAAGCAGCCATCATTTAAAGAAAGCGTAATAGCTCACTGATCGAGTCGTCCTGCGCGGAAGATGTAACGGGGCTAAGCCAGTTACCGAAGCTGCGGGTGTGTGCGTTCCTTCAAGCGCATAGCTTGGCCGATGCGGCAGCGTCGGCAAAGCGCCTCTTCAATGATTGGGGGGGTGGTGTTCTTGAAGGAACGCACACGCGGTAGGAGAGCGTTCCGTAAGCCTGTGAAGGTGGGTTGTGAAGCCTGCTGGAGGTATCGGAAGTGCGAATGCTGACATGAGTAGCGTTAAAGGGGGTGAAAAGCCTCCTCGCCGAAAGCGCAAGGTTTCCTACGCAACGTTCATCGGCGTAGGGTGAGTCGGCCCCTAAGGCGAGGCAGAGATGCGTAGCTGATGGGAAACAGGTCAATATTCCTGTACCGATCAATAGTGCGATGTGGGGACGGAGAAGGTTAGCTCAGCCGGGTGTTGGATGTCCCGGTTCAAGCCTGTAGTCGTGCCTGGTAGGCAAATCCGCCGGGCTTAGATGAGGGGTGATAACGAGCGTGCTTGCACGTGAAGTGAGTGATACCCTGCTTCCAGGAAAAGCCACTAAGCTTCAGCTATTGACGACCGTACCGCAAACCGACACTGGTGCGCGAGATGAGTATTCTAAGGCGCTTGAGAGAACTCTGGAGAAGGAACTCGGCAAATTGACACCGTAACTTCGGAAGAAGGTGTGCCCTGAGTAGGTGAACCTGAACAGGGGGAGCCCAAAGGGGTCGCAGAGAATCGGTGGCTGCGACTGTTTATTAAAAACACAGCACTCTGCAAAGACGAAAGTCGACGTATAGGGTGTGACGCCTGCCCGGTGCTGGAAGATTAAATGATGGGGTGCAAGCTCTTGATTGAAGTCCCAGTAAACGGCGGCCGTAACTATAACGGTCCTAAGGTAGCGAAATTCCTTGTCGG
>Ga0082207_1000221_pt1 | contig 33389 bp, 33 predicted proteins | sample LakMenEpi10Aug09_FD_71540 | JGI IMG/M metagenome (GOLD analysis project Ga0082207, IMG submission 71540)
CCACCCTCTGCCCCGGTCCCCCCCCCCCTAGCCCCCCGTGCACGGGGGGCTAGGGGGGCTGTTCCGGTGTTCCCTCTCTCAACTAGGTAATTTATTTTGTGCAATTACTTAGATTAGGGATGCTTCCAAACCTTTACTTGTCCATCCCATCCCCCACTAACTAGGGTATTACCATCGGGACTAATCCCAACGGCATTTATATAACCGGAGTGACCTCTTAAATTCCCTTTTAATTGACCCGTGGCTAAGTCCCAAAGTTTGACGGTTTTATCCCAACTTCCACTAATTAATGTTTTCCCATCCTTGGTAATTACGATTGACCAAACGCCATCGGTATGACCACTTAACTTACGAATGGGTTGACCTGTTTTTAATTTCCATAATCCAATTGTTCCATCGGCGCTGCTACTGGCTAAAGTCTCTCCATCAGGACTAATTGCTAAGGATAAAACCGATAATTCATGACCTTTTAATGTACGAATTAATTCTCCAGTTTGAATATTCCATAATTTGATACTACTATCTTTACTTCCACTGGCTAAAATTTGACTGTCGGGACTAAATGCGATCGCGCTAACTAACTGTTCATGTCCGATAAAGGTTTTTAAAAGTTGACCCGTTTGCAGATTCCAAAGTTTAATAGTTTTATCCCAACCTCCACTGGCAATCATTTTACCATCAGGGCTAATTTTTACTGCTAAAATGGGATTATTATGGGCTTGAATCGTTTGAAGTAAGGGCAAAGTTGAAGATTGTAAACCCGTGGCTAAATCCCAAATTTTAATTAATCCATCTTCCCCTCCTGTAACTAAATATTTGTTATCTTGACTGAGGCTAATGCTATAAATTGATCCTTGATGAGCGGGTAAAGTTCGAGTTAGTCCACTGGTGGTAATATTCCAAATCGAAATATTTCCATTACTATTGCCAATAATAGCATAGGGAAAGACTAAAGCGATGGATAATATTTCTCCTGATTCTTCGGTTAAAGTCGTAGCTAAAGAAAAGGAATTAGTGACCGAAGCGATATTAATAGGGGGTTTTGCGGGTGAATTTGAAGTATTCAGATCGGGATTATTGGTAATCGGTGCAGAGGGATTAGTGGAGGAAATAATTGAAGATAATGTTGCTGTTTTTCGCCAATTAAAAAAATAATTGATCGGGATTCCCGCAGAAACAATTTTATCAGGATTAGTGCCTAGCTGGACAATTCCATTGACTCCAATAACCTTTCCTTCCCCATCTAAAATTGGGCCGCCACTCATCCCACTTCTGACTAAATTTGTGTAAACTAAACTATATCCCAACCGAGGTTGTTGACGTTGGCTAAAGGTTCCACTGGTACTTAAAAAAAGTCTTTGTCCTAGGGAACTTCCAGAACGGGGCCATCCGGCTACATATAAAGGACTTCCTGACTGAATATTATTAGCATCGGCGGGAATTGCTACTCGATATCGTTGGGAACTACTAAAGGGAACTAGGGCTAAATCTAGGTTGGGAAGTTGTTGAATTAAACTATAATAAACAAAGTGGCGTTCACCATCGGGGGTGACGATTTCATAGTCTCCCACGCGATCGACAACGTGCCAATTTGTCAAAACATAATAGGTATTTCCTTGTTTTTCTACAATAAATCCCGATCCGCCTTTTGGCCCGTCAATTCTAACGGTAATTTCTCCAGCAATGGTATTAATGTCGGTGGGAGATAGGGCTATTTTTTCGGCAATTTGTAAGGGGAAAGAGGACAAATGGGGTAGAAATAGAACCGGAATTGTTAGGAAAGGAATATTTAAAGCGATCGCCAATAAGTTTTTAGGAGAAATTTTAAAGTATTGGGACAGTAAATTTAGATTCATTCTAGTTTTTGAGATTAAATTATTGATTTGAGAGGATCAAAAAATATCAGAATCTTCAGGTTGAGGAAGCAAATTAGACGGGGGGCGATCGCTACTCCAAGCCCACCAAACACAGCCACATTGACAAGTATAAAATTCCTGCCATTTGCGATGGTTATTTTCGCTGTACACTGGAGAACGACGATTAATCCAAACCTTTTGGGCTTCTAAACTACTCGCGGAACATTCAGGACAGCAAAACTCAGAAGCGTGAATTGCATCAGTCGTCCAATCTGGAGGGGTGGGTTGAAACGCATCCATTGGCAAAAATACTGAAATTAATGATGTCTACTCACCGATTATACTAGGAATTAAGATCAGGAACTTCTACAAATTTATGACGGGAGAATAGGCCCGATTTAATGGTAATTTGGGATTTGGGAACTCCTAAGTGTTTGGCTAAAAATTTAATTAATTCTTGATTGGCTTTTCCTTCGACTGGGGGAGATTTAAGATTAACAGTAAAACTTCCATCAATTTCTTCATGGAAAACTTGCTGTTTAGAATTGGGTTTAACTTTAATTTTTAAGAGTGCCAAAGGTTTAAAGAATTGCGATCGCTTATATTAATATAGGATACAGCAATTTGGTATCCTATATTGATATAAGATGATTTTAAAATTAAGCTGTCAGGGGATAATCTAAACTTTCTAACGCCCGTTTTACCGCGACTAAATTGTAGGGAAAAGGGGGGTTTAAGGGGCGATAATCTAGTTCATGGGGTTCCCCATGTCGCAGTAGCGCATTCACCATTAAACAGTCTTCTGTACCCAGATTAACTGCACCGTGAGGAACCCCTGGGGGAATTTTAACCACAGTTGGAACCCGATCACTCAAGGGAATATAACGATATTGACGATTCTGTAAAATCACTAAGACAAATTGACCTCGGACGACCAATAATTGATCAGTTTGAAAACGATGGACAAATAACTTCTCTACCGCGCCCGCTTCAACCTGTACTGTCATCGTTTCATCGCTGGTTTGAGGAGTGAAAAATTCAACCATCCCAGACCTCATTGAGTTGAGTCTGCGAACTTCAACTTGGTGGATCAGACCCATATTGATAGTCCTCACAATGCAAAATGTTATGCTTTTGTCAAGTATAAGCGGTGTTTTTGTAAAATTTTGTAATAAAATTAACGAAATTCGAGAATAGAGGCATAAATGCCTCACTACGGTAATAGAATTAACGAAATTCGAGAATAGAGGCATAAATGCCTCACTATGGTAATGAAACATACTCAGTACAGAATGCGATCGCCCTTTTCTACAATTTCTATGAATTTTTATAAATTTTCTCTGTTGATTTCTCTGATTAGTTTAACCCTAAGTTCCTGTGGGTCTTCTCCAAATTCTAGCTCAACTAATCCCACTAATTCTAATCAGCAACCCGCAGAAAAAAACCTAAAATTATTATATTGGCAAGCACCAACTATTCTGAATCCCCATTTATCAACAGGGTTCAAAGATTCCGAAGCTAGTCGGATTACTTTAGAACCCTTAGCCAGTTTCAACAATGAATTAGAATTAGTGCCTTTCTTAGCCGCAGAAATTCCGACCTTAGAAAATGGAGGAATTGCTAAAGATGGTAAATCAGTGACCTGGAAACTGAAAAAAAATGTTAACTGGTCTGATGGTAAACCCTTTACAGCAGATGATGTAATTTTTACTTATGAATTTATTAGTAATCCCAAAGTTGGAACTACCACATCTGGGACGTATGAGATTATTAAAAATATTGAAAAAATTGATGATCACACCATAAAAATTAACTTTAAATCCGTAACCCCTGGATGGTATTCTGTGTTTGTAGGAACTGAAGGAATGATCTTACCTCGTCATATTTTTCAAGGCTATAATGGAGAAAATGCTCGACAAGCACCTGGTAATTTAAAACCCATAGGAACTGGGCCATATCGAGTAGTAGAATTTAAACCTGGGGATGTGGTTGTTTATGAAGCTAACCCCAATTTTCGAGAAGCCAAACAGTTAGAATTTGAACGCTTAGAGTTAAAAGGGGGAGGGGATGCAGCATCAGCAGCCAGGGCAGTCTTGCAGACAGGAGATGCGGATTATGCCTATAATCTTCAGGTAGAATCTAATGTTTTAAAACCCTTAGAAGCGACGGGAAAAGGTAAGATTGTTTCTAATTTTGGAGCATTAATGGAACGAATTTTGATTAATCAAACCGATCCGAATAAAACTACACCCGATGGAGAAAGATCGAGTTTAAAATTCCCCCATCCTTTCTTTAGTGATCCTAAAGTACGTCAGGCTTTAAGTTTAGCAATCAATCGAGAGATTATTGCTAATCAACTCTATGGAATTTTAGGAAAATCTACTTCTAATTTTGTAGTTAATCCGGCTCAAGTTGTTTCTCCTAATACCACCTATAAATTTAATTTAGAAAAAGCCGCAACACTATTAGATGACGCGGGATGGAAAGATACCAATAATAATGGGATTCGAGATAAAAATGGGGTAGAAATGAACTTAGTTTTTCAAACTTCCGTTAATCCTTTACGGCAAAAAACCCAAGAAGTGATCAAACAATCCTTAGAGAAATTAGGAATGAAAGTAGAACTCAAAAATATTGATCCCAGTGTATATTTTTCCGGTGATCCTGCTAATCCCGATACTACAGAAAGATTTGCGGCGGATTTACAATTATTTAGTACCGGAAATACGAATCCCGATCCTACATCTTATTTAAAAACCTATACCTGTGATCAAATTCCTCAAAAAGCGAATAATTGGACAGGGAATAATTATTCTCGCTATTGTAACCCAGAATATGATGTACTTTGGAAACAAGCGACCACTGAAATTAACCCCGAAAAACAAAAAAAAATCTGGATTAAAATGAATGATATGTTAGTTAATAATTATATTGTGATTCCCTTAATTCATCGGGCGGAAGTTGAAGGAGTCAATAAAAATTTAACGGGCGTAGAATTAACCCCTTGGGATTTAACCGTCTGGAATATCAAAGATTGGAAAAAGACCCCGTAGTAAGCCCCGTAGTAAGCCCTTCAGGGCTATCTTTTATTTTATTATTATTTCTTAATTAACCCACTATGACCCGATACCTAATTAACCGGATTCAAACCTCCATTCCCACCCTAATAGCTATTAGTATGGTAGTGTTTTTAATCCTAGCATTAGCCCCCGGTAATCCGATGGGAGAATTTGCTAATAATCCTTCAATTACACCCGAAGTTAGAGAAAATATTAAGCGATCGCTAGGTTTAGATCAACCGATTCCGATCAGGTATTTAAAATGGATTTGGGCATTTTTACAAGGAGATCTAGGCTATTCCTTTACCAGTCGTAGCCCGGTTTTGGATTTAATTTTCCAACGTTTACCGACAACTCTTTGGATTATGGGGGCGGCTTATAGTTTAGCGGTTTTAATCGCCTTTCCCTTGGGGATTATTTCGGCATTAAAACGCTATTCTTTTTGGGATCAAATTATCACAACGGTTTCCTTTATTGGGTTTTCCTTACCCACATTTTTTACCGGGTTACTATTTATTATTATTTTCAGTGTTCAACTTAAATGGCTTCCTTTTATTTATAATAGTACCTTAGAAGTGACAAATTTACAAACATTTTGGCAACAAATCCAACAGTCTATTATGCCCGTTTGTGTGTTAGGATTCTATCAAGCTGCAATTTTAATGCGGTTTATTCGTTCTTCTTTTTTAGAACAGTTCAATCAAAATTATGTTCGTACCGCTTATGCTAAAGGTTTACCAAAATTGAATGTAATTAATGGTCATATTTTGAGAAATGCCTTAATTCCGGTCGTAACCTTAATTGCTTTACAAATTCCAGGTTTATTTGCTGGATCATTAGTCACCGAACAGGTGTTTAGGATTCCCGGTATTGGAGCGTTATTAATTGATTCAATTTTTCGCAGTGATACCCCGGTAATTATGGGAATTACGATGGTTTATGCAATTTTAGTGGTAATTTTCAACTTATTTGCTGATATTTTATATGGATTTTTAGATCCTAGAGTTAAATATTAATTATTAACTATGACTGTAATTAAACCTTCAGAAACAACTTCCAAAAACCGCCAACCTAGAAGCCTAATTCAGACTGCTTGGCGACAGTTTAAACGGGATAAAATCGCCTTTTTAGGATTAATTATTTTAGGATTAATGATTTTATCTGTAATTATTGGCCCTGGGATTTATGGAATTTCTCCGACAGAAATTGATTTTGTTAATTCCCTTTCTCCGCCAACGGGAAAACATCCTTTTGGAACTAATGATTTAGGACAGGATCAATTAGCCCGTTTATTAATAGGAGGACGAGTTTCTTTAACCGTTGGTGTCGCAGCCATGGCGGTAGCAATTTTATTCGGAACATTAGTAGGGGCGATCGCCGGATTTTATGGAGGAATTATTGATAGTTTGCTAATGCGATTAACAGATTTATTTATTTCTTTACCCCAATTACCTGTATTATTATTAGTAATCTATTTATTTCGAGAATCTATCAAACAAATTGTCGGGCCAGAAGTCGGGATTTTCCTATTAATTATTATAGTAGTTGGTGGGTTAAATTGGATGTCGGTGGCGCGATTAGTTAGGGCGAGTTTTCTAACCACAAGAGAACAGGATTTTGTCACCGCAGCTAAAGCTATTGGTGCGTCTTCTCGGCGATTAATTTGGGTACATATTCTCCCGAATGTTTTAAGTCCGGTAATTGTAGCAGCGACTTTAGCGGTGGGAACTGCTATTATTACAGAATCAACTTTGAGTTTTTTAGGATTAGGATTTCCCCCCGATGTTCCTACTTGGGGAAGAATGCTTTATGATGCTCAAAACTATTTAGAAACCGCTCCCTATTTAGCTTTATTTCCAGGGTTAGCGATTTTTTTAACGGTTTTGAGTATTAACGCAGTAGGTGATGGTTTAAGGGATGCTTTAGATCCCCAATCTCATTAATTTATTGTTATGTAAAATACACAATTTTTTCTAATTGGAAATTAATAATGGAGAAATTAGTTATATTTAAAAAGTACAATAAAACCATAACTATCTAATAAAATCCATGAACTTGACTCTCCCCACTGAACTCCTGCAAACCGCCCAAATGACTGAAGCAGAAATGCTTCAGGAAATTGCCATTATGCTTTATCAGCAGCAGCGTATTTACTTAGAACAAGCTGCAAAAATCACCGAAATGACCATCCATGATTTCTACCAACTGCTCGTTGATCGCAATCTGATCACGCCACCCACTGACCCCGACGACGAACCCAACGAACTTATTCTCGCCAGTCTTCGCACTTCCCTTCAACAAGCTAAAGAAGGTAAAGTACAACCTATATCTGAACTGTGGGATAACATTGATGTCTGAACAAATCCCCTACATTAAAATTTTTTTCTCCGATGATTTCAAGACCAGAATTCGCGCCCTTGCGAAACGCTATCGTAGTATTCGCAATGACCTACAACCCTTAATTAATGACCTTCAATCGGGGAACTTTATCGGCGATCAAATTCAAGGAACGGGCTACACTGTCTTTAAGGTTCGCCTCAAAAATAGTGACATTTCAAAGGGTAAAAGTAGCGGATATCGTGTTATTTATCAACTTAAAGATAATACTTGTATCCTGATGCTGCTCATCTATGCAAAATCTGACCAAACAGACATTTCAACTAACCAAATTCGAGATGTAATCAATAAATTTTACCAATGATTAACTTAACTCTCGGTCAAATCTTGCGTCAATTTAGCCTAATTTTAATTAGTCTAGGTTTAATTATAGCTTGTAATTCAATATTTGCACCCGATAAGAAAACTTCTAATATTCTTAAAGTTGCCACCGATCCCGCTTGTCCCCCCTTTCAATTTCAAGAAAATCAAGTTTTACCTAAGAATTGACATGATGGATTTTATGTGTTATTAATTAAGTTATAAAATTAAACATAGTCAACCATGAAATATAAATTATTGGCAATTTTAGCCATGTTTACACCCGTTATTTTTGCAGCCTCAACGGTGGCTCAATCTAATACAACTGATCCGGCTGTTTTTTTAAAAGGTAATGCTCGCTCCTGTCAAGGATGTAATTTACAAGGGGCAGATTTAAGCAAGCAAAGCCGAGTTAATGCTCAACTGAGACAAGCTAATTTGAGCAATGCTAATTTTAATGATGCCAACTTCCGAGGAGCATTTTTTACCTGTGCAAACCTCTCCAATAGCACCATGAGAAACACTAATTTTTCCTTTGCTAATTTTGTCGATGCTAACTTAAGTGGAGTCGATTTAAGTGGCGCAGATTTAAGTAGAACCGACTTAAGTGGAGCAATTATTGATGAAAGAACTAATTTTTCTGGAGCTAACTTAACTGGAGCAAAACTCTGGGATGCAGCCACAATTTTCCGACCCGGAATGGATTTAACCCGCATTCCGCGAGATTACACAATAGAAAGTCAGCGCGTCAAATGTAATAACAGAAGATAACATCAGTTATCAGTTATCAGTCATCAGTCATCAGTTTATTACCCATTACCCATTACCCATTACCCATTACCCATTACCCATTACCCATTACCTATTTATATGACATCAACAGTTTTGATTACAGGTGCGTCTCAAGGAACGGGTAAAGCAACAGCTTTATTATTTGCAAAAAAAGGCTATAATGTAATTTTAGCTGCCCGGGAATCGGAACGTTTAGAAACCCTAGCCAATGAAGTTTTATCTTTAGGGGTTTCTACCCTAGCGATTCCGACAGATGTAACTAATATTGAGCAGGTTAAATATTTAGTCAATCAATCCTTAGATTATTATGAAAGTATTGATGTTTTAGTAAATAATGCTGGAATTTGTTTGACCGCATCGGTGGAACATACAACCCTAGAAGATTGGCATGAATTAATGAATACAAACTTCTTTGGTTATGTAAATATGATTCATACATTATTACCCCATTTCTTGAAACAGAAACAAGGAACAATTGTGAATGTTGGTTCTTTTGGCGGGAAAATGCCCCTTCCCCAAATGGCAGCTTATTGTGCTAGTAAATATGCGGTGACAGGACTCACAGAATCCTTGAGGTTGGAAGTGCAAAAAAAAGGAATTAATGTCTGTGCTGTTCATCCGGGGATTATTAATAGTAATTTCCTCGAAAGAGCGCAATTTCGGGGAGAAGATGGGTTAGAAATTGAACAACTACGTCAACGCTTGGACTCCGCTTTAGCTTCGACTTGGGTAAGTCAACCGGAAGATATTGCTCAAGCGATTTGGAATGCGGTGCAGAAAAAACAAGCTGAAGTGGTGGTAGGGCCAGCCCTATTAGCAACAGAAACCTATCGATTATTCCCTGGATTAATGCAGTTAATTTTGAATTAAAAATACCCAAATTGTATTATATCAAATGGCTAAAAAATATTTAATTTTTGCTAGTCCTTATATTTTTAGGATTACAAGTATGGAAGTTCAGCCATCAAGTCATCATCCTTATACTTTAATGGGCGCAATTTGTTTTGATCGTTATGAAGGAGAAAAATGGTTTGAAAAAGCGATATCTTGCCAATAAATGTATTTTTATTAAAACTATTACAATTCATTAAAGTAGTAATCCCTTTAGGGCTTCATTCCCCAGAATTAGTAACAAAACCCAAAACCAATAACAAGAAATTAAATTTATTAGTATTAGGTTTAGGGGATTAAGCCCTGAAGGGCTTACTACGGAGGCCCCTGTCTGCTATCCTTAAACAGATGTTAAAACGTGGTCAAATTATTGGGAATTGAGAGGAATTCTCAAAGTCCCATTAGTTGTAAACGGTATTATCCATTTAGGTTAGACTATGGATTTTTCGACTCTTGTAGCCCAGTTGAATACTGGGGTTATTTGGCCAGAAGGGATTGTGATTATTACCCTCTTGGTGGTGTTGGTGGGTGATTTAATTGTCGGGCGCAGTCGGTCTTCTCTGTGGACACCTTATGCGGCGATCGCGGGTTTACTGATTTCCGTCGGGGTATTATACACTCAATGGGACAATAGGAATACCATCGCCTTCCTCGGGAGTTTCAATGGCGATGATCTAAGTATCGTGTTTCGGGGGATTATTGCCATAACTTCAGCCGTCACTATTTTAATGTCCATTCGCTACATTGAACAGACGGGAACCGCCTTAGCTGAATTTATCGCCATTCTATTAACCGCAACATTAGGGGCAATGTTCCTCTCCGGGGCGAATGAATTAGTCACCATTTTTGTGGCTTTGGAAACCTTAAGTATCTCCTCTTATTTATTAACAGGATATACCAAACGTGACCCCCGTTCCAATGAAGCTGCGTTGAAATATTTATTAATTGGAGCCGCCAGTTCCGCCGTATTTCTTTATGGTTTATCCCTACTATATGGACTATCGGGCGGTCAAACCAATTTAACCGAAATTGCCAAGGTTTTAGCCCAATCAAATGGCGAATCTTTAGCGGTGGTTATCGCTTTAGTTTTCGTAATTGCTGGAATTTCTTTTAAAATTTCTGCGGTTCCCTTTCACCAATGGACACCGGACGTTTATGAAGGTTCACCAACTCCAGTGGTGGCATTTTTATCCGTCGGTTCCAAAGCCGCAGGATTTGCCCTAGCCATTCGTTTACTAATTAACGCCTTTCCCACCGTTGCCGACGAATGGCGTTTTGTATTCACCGCCTTAGCCATCCTGAGTATGATCTTAGGAAACGTGGTAGCCTTGGCGCAAACTGGCATGAAACGGATGTTAGCCTATTCTTCCATTGGCCAAGCCGGGTTTGTGATGATTGGGTTAATTGCCGGAACCGAAGCGGGATATTCCAGCATGGTATTCTACCTGTTGATTTATCTGTTTATGAACTTGGGTGGCTTTATTTGTGTGATTCTATTCTCCTTGAGAACCGGAACCGATCAAATTAGTGAATATAGTGGATTGTATCAAAAAGATCCCCTATTAACCCTGTGTTTAAGTATTTGTCTATTATCCCTGGGTGGTATTCCCCCCTTAGCTGGATTTTTTGGCAAAATTTACCTGTTTTGGGCAGGTTGGCAAGCGGGTCTATATAGTTTAGTATTGCTGGGTTTAGTCACCAGTGTGATCTCGATTTATTACTATATTCGAGTCGTAAAAATGATGGTGGTCAAAGAACCCCAAGAAATGTCGGATGTGGTGAAAAACTATCCCGCAGTTCAGTGGAATTTACCTGGAATGCGTCCCCTACAAGTGGGTTTAGTTTTAACTTTGGTAGCAACTTCTTTGGCGGGGATTTTATCAAATCCGTTATTTACCTTATCCACCGAAGCTATTACTCATAGCACCATGTTTGACGGTGTATTGGTGAAAACAAAAACCGTTGCTCATCTAACAAAATCTCCGTTAATTTCCCAACGAGATTAGATACCCTTAAATTCCTATTAACAATGGGGACTTTGATCTTTTGTTTCCCCCCTCCCCCCTATTTTTATTTTAGGGGGGTTTATAATAGGAATTAAAGTTTAAGGATAAAACTATCAGGTTTGTATTTGTTGGTAGAAAGAAATCTTGCGATCGCCTCGCCTGCAAAAGCTCTATAATCCAGAAATGGCAAAAGTTTTGGGAGAGTGACAGAAGAGGGATATCATGTAGATAACCTTTAAAAGACATATTCTTTAATTTGAGTTAGGAGTTAATCATGGGACTAATGGATGGATTGTAAGGATAGGATTAAATATTTTGATAAAAATCCGACAAGGATTGTTTGACAAAACCGGGTTTCTGGGATTAAATTTTAGCGGATTTTATTTGGGAGTTTTCTGTAATTCGGGGCGTTCTTCTGCTACAATTGCCCCTTCTACTGGACAAACTTGTAGACAAATTCCGCAGTCAATACAGGTGGAAAAATCAATCCAATACCAATCTGTTCCTTTGATATTTTTTTCCGGCCCTTCATGAATACAGGCAACCGGACAAGCCTCAACACAATCGGCAACACCTTCACAAATATTAGTGACAATACTATGGGGCATGGTTAATTTCTCCGAGTTGAAAATAAGATTTAATTTTGGTTAATTATTAGAGAATTTGTTAGGGAGAGAAAGGATGGAATTGTTCTAAACTGAATTAGAAATTTCTCCCTTTTCCCACTCTAAACTTAAAGAATTTCTTCAATTTTGGGGTCGCCGTTAATATTAATCCAGGCAATTTGACCAATACCTCGACGTCGAGCATAGTCGCGGATATCTTCGGGGGTTTCCCGATGTCCTAACTCCACTTCCACCCGTAATAAATCACCAGAACACCTTAACTGACTGGCATAGGCAAAGGCGGCTGCATATGCTTCGGGAGTTTGCGCCACCACTAACCATTCGCTGGCGGGGGTTTGATGGGGGAGTTCACCCCGTCCTAATAATACTTGATGCAGGTTTTCAGTATTCAAAGAAAACCCAATTCCCGGTTCGCTTTGTCCTTGGGGATGATACAGTCCTAGTAGTTGATCATAACGGCCTCCCTGTCCCAATACCCTTGCTCCAGATGCGGTATCACTCACGGCAATAAACACAATTCCGGTATAATAATCAAAGGTTTGAACTAAACTTAAATCCAGGGTAATTGAGGGTTGAACTTCAGAATTTTCCCAACATTTGTGCAATAATTCCATTAAGGATTTTAGGTTATTAACTGCTTGCCGTTGGAAAGAATCTAAATCTAGTTGAGAAACTTGGGATAATACTGTTTCGGGACGACCGCGTAAATCAAATAAAAATAACGCTCGCTCTCTAAGTTCCGAAGAAAGTGATAGGGATTCTAAACCAATTCTATCTAAATTAGCGATCGCAGTTCTAACTTTTTCCCGTTCTTTAGCAGGAAAAGGTGATAATAACGATTGAGTTAAACCCGCTTCTCCGATAATTAAATCGGCATTATTTAGCCCCAAGGTTTGCAGACAGTCCCGCAACAATAACAGAATTTCTGAATCAGCGCGTAACCCACCAGCGCCCAAAAGTTCCACACCCGCTTGATAAAATTCTAACTGTTGTCCGTGGTCAAGGGCTTTGCCTTTACGGAAGACATTGGCACTGTAATAGAGGCGTTGGGGCCATGATGGTAGTTTGCCCATACGACTCGCAATGGCTCTGGCGATGGATGCGGTTAATTCGGGGCGCAGTCCTAGACCCTGATTTTCAGCATCTTGCAGTTGAATGACGGTTGAGGGTTGTACCGCACCTCCAGCCATGAGGGTGTCCAACCGTTCTAAAGTGGAGGTAATAATTCGATGATAGCCCCAAAGGTGAAACACCTGTTGTAAGCGCCTTTCAATCCAAATTTTTTGAGCAACATCGAGGGGAAGTAAATCTCGCGCACCCGACGGGGGTTGATAAACCATACTTGAGAATTAAGAATTAACATAGAGTTACAAACCGATAAATTTGTAACTTTCCCTACGATACCCTATTCTGTTACCCACAAACTAAAAATTAATTAAAACTGTGATTTTTAATCATTGGAGCCATAGGCAATATTCAAACTCACCCAAAAAATTAAACTAGAAACTATAATAATCAATGTTGCCCAGAACCAGTGGGGGAAAAATAAATATTCGGCTATTTTCCCTGTATCAGAAACTAACTGGCGATAATTTTTATTTTTTCTTCCCGCCAAATAGCCCACCAAATAACCCACCACCGGAGGATTTATCGGACTTTTTAGCAGTTTGTTGACCAGTTTTGGATTTTGTCCCGGCTGAAGTTGTGGACTTTTCTAGTTCTTTTTTAGCTTCTAGGGCTTGGGGTTGTTTGGGATCAAGTTGTAAAGCCCGATTAATATGGGGAGTAGCTAGTTTGGGTTGATTTTGTTTTAAATAAACTAACCCTAATAAACCATGACAATGACTATTATCAGGTTCCCGTTTAATGGCGTCTTTTAATTCTGAAGCCGCTTGGGTATAGTTTTGACTAGCCATTAACTGTTCGGCACGGTGACAGGCTTGTTCAACAAAGGAATCTTTTTTAGGTATTGCTGAGTGCTGGGTGGGAGTTGTTTCAGGAACTTTAGGAGATGGAGACGCGGCACTTTTTTGATTTTTACGAAGCAAGTAAACCAGGTTTAAATCACTAATTTGACCCGTAATATCTAAGACTTTTTCAGGGGATTCATATTGATGTTTTGCTAAGGCTTTAATTGCGCTTTCATAGGCATTTTGATAATCGGAGGCTTGGAGAAGTTTTTGACCGGCTTCTGTTTGAGGTTTGAGGTGATGCTGTTCTTTGACAATGCGATCGCCAATGGTTTTTAATAGCAGTGTATATTCCTTACGTTCAGCTTCCTTAGAAAACTGATTATAGGCCGGACTGACTAATTTAGCTAACAATTGCTTGGCTAAATCACGATCTTGGGGGTTCTCAAAGGGACAGGTATCAGGATGCAAACGACGGGCGATCTGCATATAGCGTTTGCGGATATCGTCAAATTCGGCTTCTAGGGAAACCCCTAAAATCCCGTGATTATCCATAAACTCAAACTGAAATAACCCTTGTTTAATTTCAAACATACTGTTTTGCTTTCCTTGCCTAGATTTACGACGAAGATTAATCGCACCTATTGATCTTAATATAACCCGTTTCCAACAGTTATTATTAAAAAAAAACCGGATTTCTGTTAGAAACCCAGTTGCTAAAATAGTAATGGAGATTGATTTATTAATATCAATATCCGTTATAGTTCCTGATCAAGACAGAGAATAGGCTGTTTGCATTGCCCACCAAACTAGAACGCCGATACCTCCCAAAACCAGCACAGAAGAAATAATAATTGCCGTGGGACTGTCCGCCCCTTTAAATTTCATGATTCCACGATCTAAGTCGGATGCCATATTTTATGCCTAACTCTTATGAGTAGTTATAACACAAATAATTCTAATTTTGGCGATCGTACCTTAACAACAAAGGGATCAAACCAATTGAATCTCACTCCCATCTAACATCTGTTTCAGGCTTTGATTCAGATCAGAACGTACCCGAAAATAGTCAGAATTAATCACCCAAACCGTTAATAATGTTTTAATCCCACCCGCAGCTATTTCCTGAATCTCCATATCGGGTATCGGTTCTAATAAAACCCGTGGATCAGTTTGAACTAAATTAGTAAAAAGTTCTCTAACTTGATCCAGATCCGTATTATAACTTAAATTCAACTTAATATCAACCCTACGGATAGGTTGAATTGAGTGATTTACTATTTTATCCCCATAGAGTTTACTATTGGGAATAATAATTGTTTTATTATCGGGTGTTTTTAACAGGGTAGTAAAAATTTGGATTTCCTCAACTATTCCCTCTACTCCCCCACCTTCAATATAATCATGGACTTTAAACGGGCGAAAAACTATCATAAATACACCCGAAGCAAAATTAGATAAAGACCCCTGCAAAGCTAAACCAATAGCTAACCCAGCAGCGCCTAAAACCGCAATAAATGATGTGGTTTTAATTCCCAGTTGTCCCAGTGCTGCTAAACTTACAAAGGTAACAATGGCAATATAAATTAAGTTGACAAAAAATCTAATTAGAGTTGGCTCTAGTTGAGCCTTGATCATCAGATGTTTACTGAGATTTTGGATAAATTTTGCCGCCCATAAACCAATTAACAGGATCAGAATTGCCATTAAAAATTGAATTCCTAACCCGATAATTGATTCAGCTAATTTAATCAATAATTCCCTTTGTTGTTCGGCTGTTAGCATAAGTTATAAATCTAAAGAAAAGCTAAAATTTAATTCAAGTTCGCTGATTCATTAGCTTAATATTATCAGTTTATGATATAATTTTCAACTGAAATATGATTTTACTGGTTCTACATGAATTCTTTTCCAACCCCTAACGGATTCAATAGTATCGAAGATCGAGAAAATCAACCCGATTCAGGTGATCCCGGTTTACAACGGTTTGCACTGCGGTTAAAAAACAGTATGGGACGAGATATTTTAGTCCAAACAGAATTGGATAAACTCAGAACTCAACTGCAATGTGATCGAGTAATTTTATATTATCTTTATTATCAATGGAAAGGACAAGTTACCTTTGAATCTTCGAGTCAACCAATCTTCTCAATCTATGGTTCTACGGGTGCAGATGATTGTTTTAATCAGGAATATGCTCAATTGTATCAACAGGGAAGAATTCGAGCGATCTCCGATATTGAAACCGCAGCTATTCATCCCTGTCATCAAAACTTTTTACGCAGTATTTATGTGCGGGCTAATTTAGTTGTTCCTGTGATTGTTGATAACGAACTCTGGGGTTTATTAATTGCTCATCATTGTCGATTTCCTCATCTTTGGAGTGCTTCGGAATTTGAACTGTTGAAAACCGCCGCAGAAACCCTATCTACTGCACCAGAAATTCTGAATTTAAAGAGGTAGGAACAAAGCCAATATTAATATTTTATATCCTGTCTATTGCCTGTTGCTCATTCAAAGGAAGTATAATTTCTAATTTTGTTCCCTCTCTTGGTGTTGAATATAGATTGAGTTTACCATGATGTCTTTCAATAATTTGATTAACAATTAGTAATCCTAATCCAGTTCCTTGACCGACAGGTTTTGTAGTAAATAAAGGTTCAAAAATTCGCTGACTAATTTCCTTGGTCATGCCAATTCCATTATCAGAAATTTTAATTAAAACTGATTTTGAATCGGGTTGTGTAGTTTCAACTTTAATTATAGGAATATGATGATCAAATTCTCCATTTTTACCCGCTTCTTCAATCGCATCAATAGAATTTGCTAAAATATTCATAAAGACTTGATTCAGTTGACCAGGATAACATTCAATAAGCGGTAAATCACCATATTCTTTAACTAATTGAATAGCGGCTCTTTCTCCTAATGGCTTGAGGCGATGACTCAAAATTAACAGAGTGCTATCAATACTTTTATGAATATCAAATAAAACCTTAATTGAGGCATCAGAACGGGCAAAATTCCTTAAAGAAATTGAAATATCTTGAATTCGATCAGTGCTTAATCTTATGGAATTCAGCAGTTTGTTTAAATCATCCAAAACAAAATCTAAATCCGTTGCAATTATCGCTTTTTGTATGGGTTTTGGTAGCTGATCATAATGGCTTTGACATAAAGTTAAAATATGATTTATATCGAGAATATATTCCTGAGCCGGAGGAATATTATTGACAATACAGCTAATCGGATTATTCATTTCATGGGCAATTCCTGTCACTAATTGTCCGAGAGTTGAAAGTTTTTCTTGTTGAACTAATTGAACTTGAGCTTGTTCTAAAACTGCCGTCCTTTCCGCAACCAGTTGTTCTAGGTTTTCCGTCAAATTTTTGAGTTGTAAATGCACCCGCACCCTAGCTAAAACTTCCTCCTGTTCAAAGGGTTTAGAAATATAATCAACCGCCCCCAAAGAAAGTCCCTTGACTTTATTTTGAACATCCGTTAAAGCCGTTAAAAAAATAATCGGAATTGCTTGGGTTTTTGGATCAGCTTTTAATTTTTTGCAAGTTTCAAACCCATCAATACCAGGCATTTGTACATCTAATAAAATTAGGGCGGGTGGTTTCCGTGCAACTAATTGTAAAGCGCTTTCTCCATCTTCAGCTACTCGCACAGCAAATCCTGCACTTTTTAGAGTTTGGGATAAAACGGCTAAATTAGTGGGATTGTCATCAACAATTAAGATAAAACCAAGGTCTTGCATAGATAAAAGTTGGGAATTTTATTTGAATTGTATGAGAAATATCCAGGGTTTAAGATTGGCTGAGGGTTTGACTCAACAACTCTCGCAGCTTTTTGAGTTGAAAGTTTTCTGTAAGTTGGATTACTTGTTGAGTAAAGGCAGAATAAACTGGATGACTCGTTTCAATCAGAGCTACCTCCGCTAGTATACCATCTACATCCCCTTCTTGAGCTAATTCATATAATCTGGATAGGATTTCAACCGGAATTTTCGGATTTTCTGGTTGAGTATCTACGGATTGATTCAGATTTTTAACGAGAGGGTCAGAGGAAATATAAATCCACTCTAATTTTAGATGAACTTGCAATAAATCCAGTAATAAATCGGCTGAAATTGGTTTAGGTAAAAACCCATCCGCTCCGGCATTTAAACTGCGGTGTTGATCGCTATCAAATACACTAGCAGAGGAAGCAATCACCATAATATCTTTTAGTTTTGGCGATTGGCGCAACAGATTAATAAACTTAAATCCATCCATCACAGGCATGACTAAATCAGTAATAATTAAATCGGGGAGAATTGCGATCGCTTGCTGCAATCCTTCCTGACCATTATTGGCTTCTATAACTTTAAATCCAATCGGTTCTAATAAATTTATAATCACAGAACGATTTGCCAAATTATCATCAGTAATTAGAATAGTTTTTTGTTCTCCTTGATATCCGGTAACGTTTCCTTTTTGAATATTACGAGAGGTATTTGCCCATTCTTTGGCTTCTGATAATTCCACATCAAACCAGAAAATACTCCCTTCTCCTTCTTGACTTTGTACCTGAAGTTGGCTTCCCATTAAGGAAACAATTTGTTGACTAATCGCTAATCCTAAACCTGTTCCTTCCGTGTTTCTTTTTATTTCTCCTACTTGTTCAAATGGCATAAAAATTCGGGATAATTGTTCTGAACTCATCCCGATTCCAGTATCTTTAATTTGAAAATTTAGGCGACATATAGAAGATTTTGGGATAAATATAGCTTGGATTGAAAAGGTTACACTGCCTTGATCCGTAAATTTAATTGCATTTCCCAATAAATTAATTAATACTTGTCTCAGACGTTTTTCATCGGCTTTAATTCCAATTGGAAGACCCTCTTGAGGTCGATAATTAAACTTAATTTTTTTCTGTTCAGCTTTGATATTACACATTTCGACTACCCCTTCTAAAAATGCCGGAAAATGAAAATCCGAGGGGTAAAGTTCCATTTTGCGAGCTTCAATTTTGGATAGATCTAAAACATCATTAATCAGGGTTAATAAATGATACCCACATTGTTGAATAACTTCTACCCCTTTCTGTCCTTTAGCCGTCAGAGGCTCTAATTGTTGTAAAATTTGAGCATAACCCAAAATTCCATTTAAGGGAGTGCGTAACTCATGGCTCATATTAGCTAAAAATTCACTTTTTGCTTGATTAGCAGCGTCGGCTTTTTCCTTGGCGGTTTTCAGTTCAATTGTCCGTTCTTCTACCCGTTTTTCTAGGGCTTTATTTGCCTGTTCTAAGCTAACAAAAGCATCTTGTAACTGTTGAATCATTTGATTAAAAGCATGGGCTAAAATTCCTAATTCTTTAATTGTGGGTTCTTCTACTCGAGGTTTAACTAAGTCACCTCTAAACCCTTGTTCAGCTTCTTTGGCAATATTTTTTGATGCAGCACTCAAGTGTAAAATCGGTTGAGTAATTCGACGAGTGGTATAAATTCCCGATATAGTTGCTAATATTAATGCTCCCAAACAAAGTAAAATTGTGGTTTGAGTATTCCTATCAATTTCTGCCATAAAATCCGATTGTGGAACCACCACAACCACTAACCAATCTAACCCTAATGGATCTCGCCAAGGGGTAATTTCCACAAATTGTTGATAATTATTCCAAGAAAATTTGAGATTTTGAGTTGTTTCAATAGTTTGAAAATCTTTAATCTGTGATTCTAAATAATTTGCTGTGGCTTTAATTAAAGGTTGTTGACTATCTATGGCTTTTAATCTTTGCGGTTTTTGTCCAGGTTTAATTATAAAAGGTTTTTGATCACCAGAACTAGCAATTAGTAATCCATTCCGTTCTATAATAAAAGTTTGACCGGAAGGACTAACTTTCAATTGTTCTAAAAAATTACTCACTTCGGATAAGCGCATTTCTACACCCAAGACACCAGTTAATTTTTTATTATCATCAAATAAGGGATGACTAGCCGCAATACAAAGGGGAAAGGGTTCAACTTCCCAGTTATAAACTTTACTCCAGGTGGGTTTTTCTAATTGGGCTCCGGCGGCATACCATCCTTCTTTTTTAAAAAAATGATCTTTCTGGCTTTTTAAGATGAGTTTTGATGGTTTTCCCTGAGTATTGATTTCAAAAGTGTGCATCAAAGAATTGCCATAATTTTGGAGGTCAGTAGTATCGAAGGTAATTCTTTGATCTCCAAAATAATTACCAACACTAGAAAAAATTCCCGTCGGTGTTCCTAATAATACATAACCAATATCAAAAGTAACTCGCTGTTTCCAAAAAAACTGTACGAGTTGAGTTAAATTATCGGGATCAAGGATTCCTGTTTCGATCGCATTAGCATTGATTTGATTTAGTTGTGGTGCAATAGAAAGATAACTATTTAAGTGTTGATAAATGCGACTACTGACTTCATTCTGTAACTTGCTTGCTAAATTATTTACCGCTTTTTGACCATTTCTTAGAGACAAATATCCCGTCAAACTAACCGCAGCAAAAATTTGTAAGACAAATGGAACAATTAAAATAAAGCGAAGGGGAAGTTTTTGAAACATTGGGTATTCAAAATTAATAATGTTGCCTCTAAAATACTAAAACAGAAAAACCTCAGTCAGAGTAGATGAATTATATAAAAAATATCAACATTTGGCAACTTAGATTATGAAAAGATCGGGGTTTCCCTTTCTCTGTGCTATGATATTAACATCCCAAATCCCAACTTCCATCTCCTTTATGTCAACATTCCCTAAAATATTTTTCAAAACTTGAGGATGATTTTATCCTATTTTCCTGTAGAATACAATAGGTTGATTCAGCCTAATCTTAAATTAGTTTAATTGTCAAATCCCAATTGCTAACTCTGAAGTTAATATGCTAATTATTCAAAAATACGGTGGTAGTTCTGTGGGTTCCGTTGAACGCATTCAATCTGTTGCTCAAAGGGTGTTAAAAACAGCCCAAGATCATCAAGTGGTTGTCGTTCTTTCTGCTATGGGAAAAACCACTGATCAATTAGTTAGTTTAGCTCAACAAATTTCTCCGATTCCTAACCGTCGAGAGATGGATATGTTACTCTCAACCGGAGAACAAGTCAGTATTGCTTTATTCAGTATGGCATTGCAGGAATTAGGACAACCTGCAATTTCTTTAACAGGCGCTCAAGTGGGAATTGTCACCGAAGCCGAACACACTCGCGCCCGAATTTTAAATATTGAAACTGAACGGATAGAACGTCACTTAAATCAAGGACAAGTGGTAGTTGTCGCCGGATTTCAAGGGGTTAGTAGTCAAGATTATTTAGAAATTACTACCCTAGGAAGGGGCGGTTCTGATACCTCGGCGGTGGCTTTAGCGGCGGCTTTAAAAGCGGATTTATGTGAAATTTATACAGATGTTCCAGGGATTTTAACCACCGATCCCCGCTTAATTCCTAATGCTCAATTGATGACAGAAATTACCTGTGATGAGATGTTAGAACTTGCCAGTTTGGGGGCAAAAGTTTTGCATCCTCGCGCCGTAGAAATAGCCCGAAATTATGGGGTTTCTTTAGTAGTTCGTTCCAGTTGGACAGATGACCCAGGAACAAAAGTTATTCCTCCAAAATCCCAGCCTCGACCCCTAGAAGGATTAGAATTAGCTCGTCCGGTAGATGGAGTCGAATTTGATACGGATCAGGCATCGGTTTCTTTATTAAGAATACCCGATCGCCCCGGAATTGCGGCTAAATTATTCGGCGGAATTGCCTTACAGAATTTAGATGTTGATCTGATTATTCAATCAATTCACGAAGGCAATATTAATGATATTACCTTTACTGTAGAACGGAAATATTTTACTAAAGCGATCGCCGTTGCTGATGCCTTATTACCCGCTTTAGGAAAACCCAATAGTTCCGATATTGGTAATGCAGAAGTCACGGTCGATGATAGTCCCATTGCTAAGGTTAGTATTGTGGGGGCGGGAATGATTGGTCGCCCGAAAGTTGCCTCTCAAATGTTTAATACCCTCGCCGAAGCCGGAATTAATATTCAGATGATTTCGACTTCCGAAGTTAAAGTTAGTTGCGTCATTGCCGCCCAAGATTGTCAACGGGCTGTGGCGGCTTTATGTCAATCCTGTGAGGTGAATATTTCCGAAAAAAAATCCGGTAATTCTACATTAGAAAAAACCCAACTTGATCAATCTTTACCCCCCGTGCGTGGGGTGGCATTAGATGTTAAACAAGCCCGTTTAGCCGTTCGTTATATTCCTGACCGTCCGGGGATGGCGGCAAGAATATTCTCCCTTTTAGCCAACCATAATATTAGTGTGGATATGATTATTCAATCCCAACGCTGTCATCAAATTAATGGGATTTTAACTAGAGATATTGCCTTTACCGTTGCCCAGGGAGACGCCGATGAATCTCAACAAATTTTAGAACAAGCCGTATCTGAATTAGGCTGTGGTGAAATTGTTGTGAATAAATCCATTGCTAAACTGAGTATGGTGGGTTCAGGAATGTTAAATCATCCGGGGGTGGCTGCTAAAATGTTTGAGGCTTTAGCTAATAAAAATATTAATATTTCTATGATTGCTACTTCTGAAATTAAAGTCAGTTGTTTAGTGGATGAAGACCAAGGCATAGAAGCCTTAAAAGCGGTTCATGAAGTCTTTGAATTATCGGGGGAGCGAACCTTTATTGTTCCTGAACGCGCTCCTGTTGCTTAATATGATTCCCCCTTGATTATAGCAGGGCTGTTTCATTTTTCCTTCGTTTAAGACCTAACCCCCCGACCCCCTTCCCTCGCAGGGAAGGGGGAGAAGAATTATTCTCCCCTCTCCTTGTAGGAGAGGGGTTGGGGGAGAGGTCACACAAGTTTGTGATCAAAAATGAAACAGCCCTAGATCATGGAGGATATAAAAATAATCTAATTTCTTTTGTGAGTTTAAATCAGATGATTAATCTTTTTATTGAACCTTTGCAGTATAGTTTTATGCAGCGATCGCTAACCGTAGCGATTTTAGTTGGTATTATTTGTGCCGTTGTCGGTAGCTATTTAATGGTGCAACGACTGGCATTATTAGGAGATGCCATTAGTCATTCGGTCTTACCCGGTTTAGCGATCGCATTTATCCTCAATGCTAATATCTTTATCGGGGCTTTTATTGCTGGGATTATAAGTACAATTTGCATGAATATTATTAGAACCTATTCCCGAATTAAAGAAGATGCCGCGATGGGAATAGTATTTTCTGCCTTCTTTGCTTTAGGAATAACCTTAATTACTTTAGTTCAAAAAGACAATAAAATTGACTTAAATCATTTTCTATTTGGTAATATTCTCGGAGTAACAGGAGAGGATGTTAGGGATACATTTATTATTGCTATGATTATCCTAACAGTAGTCACCTTAATCTATAAAGAACTACTGTTTTATACCTTCGATCCCCTGGGTGCAGAAGCCACAGGTTTACCCGTTAATCTGCTCAATTTAGGATTAATGGGATTAATTGCCTTAACCATTGTTGCCAGTTTAAAAGCCGTCGGTGTTATCCTAGTATTATCCCTATTAATTACTCCCGCAGCCACAGCTTATTTATTAGTAGAACGTCTGCATTTAGTCATGATATTAGGAGTAATAATTGGGGTAATTTCCAGTATTAGCGGAATGTACCTCAGTTACTTTTATAACCTCCCTTCCGGCCCAGCCATTGTGTTAGTAACATCGAGTCTATTTATCCTAGTATTTTTATTCAGTCCCACCCAAGGATTATTAAGAATAAAACCTTACAAGTAGGGAATGGGGAATGGGTAATAGGTAATAGGTAATAGGTAATAGGTAATAGTAAATTATCCCCCGCCAACAATAGTTACTATTTCCAAGATATCCCCAGGTTGGATTTCGGTAGTTTCCCAAAATTGGTGATGGAGAATTTCACCATTATATTCTATGGCAATTAAACGAGAATTTAAACCTTGTTCTTGTAAAAACTGGGGAAGTTTTAACCCCGAAGAACAGGTTTTTAATTCCCCATTAACTTTAACCGTCATTGTTTCTTTCATGCTTAATTTTCGGTTAATTAGGTAAAACTTTGTGGGTGCGGAGGTTTCTAACGCGATGCAATTGGGATAGAAAATATTGGGTGACTAAAGTAGGTTGTTCAGCGTTCATAATCGAACGTACAACGGCAACCCGTTCGCACCCGGTCGCCATCACATCATCAAAATTATTCATATCAATTCCACCAATAGCGAACCAAGGAAGGGTAGAATTTTTAACCGCATGACGAACATATTCTAAGCCCGCAGCCGCCTTCCCTGCCTTGGTAGGAGTCTCATAAACCGGGCCGACCCCGATATAATCTGCACCCTCTTGAATGGCTCGTTTCATGTCTTCAGGACTATGGGTAGAACGACCAATTAATCGTTGAGGGCCAAGGACTTGTCGGGCTAATTGAATCGGGATATCGTCTTGGCCTAAATGAACTCCATCGGCGTCAACGGCGACGGCAAGATCGACCCGATCATTAACTAAGAATAAAGCATCATAGCGATGACAGAGTTGACATAATTTCTGTGCAGTTTTTAATCGAATTTCGTCATTAGAAGTCTTATCCCGATATTGAACTAAAGTTAATCCTCCTTGTAGGGCTGCTTCGACAATGGCGAATAATTTTTCCCCGGGGGAAGTAACTAAATAGAGATAGGAATTTTGTAAAACCTTATGACGTTCATGGGCGAGTAAACGGCTTTCTAAGGTATAAACTTGATAGCGCATTTGTTTAAAGGTGCGCCCCATTTCGGGATGATATAATTTCCCGTATTCTTCAAGCACTCTTAAGGCTTCTTGTACCCGACAGAAATTGGCTTGTAACAGTTGTTCAATACCTGACCGTTGTTCTTCTTGGGGATGGGTTAATTCTGTGCCAGGATCATCAGTGGTATTACGATAGGAACGTAAGGACATCGTATGCCAACGGGCGATTTCTTGGCGCAGATGTTTACATTCTTCCGCGAGTTCCCCACTATTTAACCCAAACCGACACCACTCCTCGATAATTCTCAAGCCCTCCCGGGTGCGGTCTAGGTTAGCATCTAAAATCCGATAAAGAATCGGCTGTGCTAGGGGAGTGTATTGTTGATCCATTCAATGTTCCTCTGTTGTGTAATTTGGTGAGATTCGGGGTATAATTCCCCCAGTTCGATTTTAATGCTGGGTGCGTGTGAACAAAGTTCAAAATTCTTAACAGCCAAAATGTTAAGTTTAAGGTAAAATTGAGGCTGATTTGACGCAAATGACATTTTAAACTAAATTCAGTCCGTCAGACTCCTTGAATTTCCCCTCCCGGTTGTAGTGCTTGGGCACATCCATAATTAATGAGAAGATGCGCTGAAGCGCAACAACGGTTAATCAATATCAGTTTTATCTCCCCCCCCCCAACAATGACAAGGTTATCTGATATTTCTCAACTTGGTTCATCTTTTCCCCGAACTGCGATCGCATTGACTTCTCCATTTTCATTAATGGTACTGCGATCTTTTTCGCCATTTTTATTAATCAGTTTGGGATTAGGACTATTTAACCCCCTCTGCGGGTTAGCCATTCCCCCTAGAAATCAACAAATGGCCCCAGCGACTAATAATCGTTCTATTCCGGTGATTTATGTAAGTTCTACCCTGGGAAATGATGGGGGACAAGGGACACAACAATCCCCGTTCAAAACAATTACAAAAGCCGTAAGTATGGCGCCCTCAAATACGGCAATTATTTTAGCGCCGGGAACCTATAGCAGTCAAACGGGAGAACAATTCCCGATTATTTTACATAATAATGTCACCCTTCAGGGAAATCCCAATACCAAGGGAAAAGATGTGATCATCACGGGGGGCGGCTTTTACACCAGCAAGACTTCGGCTCAACAAAATATTACGATGTTGGGGGCAAATAGCTCCAGAATTAGTGGCGTCACAATTACTAATCCTAACGAGCGAGGTTATGGACTTTGGATCGAATCGAGTTCTTTAATTGTCTCTCAAAATACGTTTACTGGAAATAGCCATGATGGGATTTCTATTGTCGGAATTAGTGCGCCAATTATTCAAGATAATTCTTTTATTCAAAATGGGGCGAATGGAATTACGATTTATGGAAATTCTCGCCCAGAAATCAGAAATAATGAGTTTCAGAATACCGGATTTGGGATTAATATTTCTCAAAATGCCGCCCCTTTTGTGATTGGAAATCGGGTTTTTTATAATAAAGACGGGATTGTAATTCAAGCGAATGCTCGACCGATTTTAAGAAATAATCAAATTGAAAGAAATCAACGGGATGGAATTGTAGCGATCGCTGAATCCTTACCAGACTTAGGAAATACCCAGGAACCCGGAGGAAACGTGATTCGTAATAATGGTCGTTATGATCTCAATAACGGCACAAAGGGTCAACAAATCCTGGCCTATGGGAATCAACTGGCGGCCAACAAAATTATTGGGCCAATTCAACTGTCCCCCTACCAAACGACCATGGCGGGGACATCTCCCCTAGCCCGTCAACTCTCGAACCCTACCAGCAGCCCAGGGTCTCGGACGGTGGTGGCCAATGATCCTAGCACCATGACCCCAATTAATACGGCTTCTTCCCTTCCGGTCTATCTTCCAGAATCCAATCCGGCTAACCCTAACAGCATTCCGATTCCGGTTCCCCCCCCGGAGTCTTCCCGTTTACCCCCCCAACCTGCCCCCAGACCCCAGAGTTCCGGTGACCGGGTGCTGGGATTATTAGTTCCAGTGGTTTCTGATTTGATTTTGGGTCGTCGGGCTTCAGTTCCGGTTCCCCCCCGTACCCAACCCCGCCAAACCCCCCAAGCAATTACTCAACCGCCCCAAGCTCAACCGACTTCCGTAGCCTCTATCGGGATTTTAGCGGTTCCAGGGCCGGATATTCCGATTGGGTCGGGGGGGGGTTTACTCCCAAATGAGGTGGCGAGTGGGAATTTGGGGAATATCCCTCTGAGTCCGATGGCTTTGGGGTTACGCTATCGGGTGGTGGTGGAAAGTGGTAGTGATGCAGACCTGCGCCGTGTGCGGTCGGTTGTCCCTGAAGCGTTTACAACGGTGGTACAGGGGCGCTCTGTGGTGCAGGCGGGGGCGTTTCGAGATCAATATCGGGCAAATTACCTATTACAACAGTTAACCCGCAGTGGGTTACGAGCCAGAATTGAGATGATGAATTGATCTGGTTTTTGCCGATAACCTGGTTGAAATCACCTATAATCCCTATCAGGGATTGAAACGAATCTAGTAATTCGTAATTCGTAATTCACCCTTTTACCCCTGACCCGGCATCTGTGGGTACAATATAGCGTTGTAATATTAAGAATAATAGCAAAACGGGGGCAATAGAAATTACAGAGCCCGCCGCAATTAATCGCCAGTCCAGGGAGAATGTTCCCGCTAGGGTTGCTACTCCTAAAGGCATGGTATAGAATTCTGGTTGGTCTAAAACTAATAGGGGCCAGAGAAAGTCACTCCACGACCCAATAAACACAAATATTGCTAGGGTAATTAAGGCGGGTTTAACCGCAGGTATCATCACATTCCACCAAATTCCTAATTCTGAACAGCCATCAATTCTAGCGGCTTCTTCTAACTCTTTAGGGACAGTTTGAAAGGCTTGTCTTAACAGAAATATACCAAATGCCGAGGCAATACTGGGAAAAATAATTCCCAAATAACTATTTCTTAATTCTAATTGTACGGTTAGTATATACAAGGGAATCATCACAATTTGAAAAGGAATCATGATGGTGGCAATAATGGCTGTAAAAATGCCATCTCTGCCTTTAAAGTTTAATCTCGCTAGGGGATAGGCGGCTAAGGAACAAAATAATAAATTTAAACTAACTGTTAATAGGGCGACAAAAGAACTATTAAATAAATACCGCCCAAAAGGATTAGTTTGCCAGACCTTAATAAAATTCTGAAATGTCGGTTGACGGGGAATAAATTGGGGTGGAAATTGAAAGATATTTTCACTGGGAGATTTAAAGGCGGTACTGACTAACCAAACCAGAGGAAATAGCATTAATACGGCAATTATTCCGAGAATAATATAAATAATTACTGTTTTTATGGTTTTACTGTTCAAGTTAATTAAGCGGGTAAACAATAGGAAACATTAATAAATTGAGAGTCTGTACAAACCGCGTTTAAAGGTTTATCCCAAGCATCAATTGGTAATTGAGGAACATAAGCAAAATCAAAAATAATTCCCACCGTCGGAATTAAATTCCATTCGGATAGACTTAACATTCGGTCATAAAATCCACCTCCATATCCTAACCGATATCCTTGAGGATCACAAGCAACGGATGGTACTAAGATTAAGTCAACTTCACTCGGATGTAGTTGCATTAAATTAGCATCGGGTTCAATAATACCATAACTATTAATATCATAGGTTTCCCCATGTTGCCAATAATGCCAGCTTAAAGATTGTTCAACACAACGGGGAAACCCCCATTTTTTATCGGTGTTATTCAATAATAAACTTAAATCGGGTTCTTGGCGAAAACTGAAATAGGATAAAATAGTTTTTGCTTGTTCAAATAGGAGATTTTTTTGTAAGTTTTGACAAATGCGATCGCTTTTTTCCTGATATTCTCTGGTTGCAATTGAACGACGTTGTTTAATTAATAAACGTCTTAATTCGGTTTTATTTTGATTAAACATTAATTTTTTATCGCCTATATCAGTAGATTTCACCCTGTTTTAATGTATAGCAGTAGCCATTAGGAAAAAAAGGGCAGGTTTATTGAGTTCTTTTGAGAGTATTCAATATTATTGAATAACCCGCCCCTACAAGGTTTAATTTTTCACAAAATCTAAAATATATTGTGCCGTGGTTTGGGGTTGTTCTAAATGGGGAACATGACCGGAGTTTTTAACCCAAATCAATTGAGAGTGGGGAATAGCTTTTTCAAATTTATACGCATCTTTAGTTCCTAATATCTTATCATGATCTCCCCATAAAATCAAGGTTTGTTGTTGAATATTATTCAATTGCTTACCAAACTTTCCATATCCCCCGGTTTTACTAAACCTAATCAAGCCTTGATTCCAACCCATAACTTCTAAATGCAAGGAGGCACAAATTTGAGCATCGACAGACGCAAAAGTTTTATCAAAATAAGCACTTTCACTAATCGCTTGACGAACTTTAGGATTCCTTAAAAATTCCGTAGCTAAATAATCAAAAGGCGGTAATAAAAACTTACCCATGACTGGCCCTGGTTTCATACCAGCACTGTCTAATAATACCAGAGACTTCACCGCTTCAGGATACAATAGGGTAAAATCCAAGGCAACTGCACCCCCCATGGAAGCCCCAACCAAAATCACAGGTTGATTAATTAAATCTTGCCAGAATGAATATAAATGAGTGGCTATTTCCGAGCGATTTAACTTAAATTCTGTTCCCCGTTCTGTGAATCCAAACCCTAAAATATCCACGGCAAAAGTTTCATTTTCTGTGGCTAATAATGGTAATAATCGCCGATATTCAAAGACAGAACTATCAAATCCATGAATTAATAAAATCGGGGTTCCCCCCTGACCTTGACGAATATAAGTGGTTTGAATCGGTTGCTCTCGTAAAGGAGTAGAAATGGGTTCACATCTGAGATTTTGAGCGAAGGCGATGGAAGTGGCTTCGGTTAATTTCTGTACAGATTCAGGGAGAAAACTCGGAAACATATTATCAGTCATCAGTGTAGAGACGTGCCATGGCGCGTCTGTACTATCAGTTTATCGCAAAATTCCCCATTCGTAATTCCTAATTCCCCATTGTGAGTTTGTCGAGTTCACAAAATATGGGTTATGGTTTTAAATTGAGGCGATCGCAACAGACTTAATTCACAATGGCAATTTTTCCGCGCAGTAGTGACCGTAACACCCGGTCAACACACATCCGTTCTTCTTCGGGTAAGGAATCGTCCAAAATCGCGGCCATTAATCCGTAGCGGTCAGCTTGGGTTAAACAGTGGTTATCGGCGATAGAAGCAACCATTTCAGTAATCGCACCGGGGAGAAGATTAACGTAGGGCATCATGGCAAGACCTTGAACTCGACACTTTTATCATCTCGTGTTTACCCGATTTGGGGGGTGATTGATTTAGGTCTGCTGAAGTGATGTTTCCATAGAAATTATGTGACCAATATCACAATAAGCGATTAAGCACCTAAAATTAAATACGAAAATAGTAATGTGAACTAAAAATTATACTACTTTGCGTTTGTTCATATCTGCCAGAAATAGCTGTTGATATTTCAAGAATTTGTCATGCCATTCTTTAAAACGGCGATCGCCATCACGGACTAACATCTGACGATATTCTTAGGAAGGGATATAACGCTTTTTAGTTGCCATAGTGCTGATCCATTAAATTATTTTTAGACTCTATTTATATGTTAAAATAGTAACATAATCTCACCCAATTTATCTCAGTCTTCAGGATGATTTTTAGGCTTAGAAACCGGGTTTCTGGTTGATTAATATTCCGCAACCCAACTTTCAACCACTTCTAACCTCCAAGCGAAACCGAAATTGTTCACGGTAATCCGGTTTTGGTTAGATTCATTTAACTGTTTTAATAATTCCTGATTGAATTATTCGGAGCAACAAAGTTAATTTTTCGTTACATATTTGTTGATTTTCCCACCCACTTACTTACAACCTATTTAGGATTGCTATAATCACTTATTCATTAATAAAAGCAGATTCAGGAAGCCAGATTCCTAGTTCACCTTCTTTTATTTGAAAACACACTCTTTTCTGTTCTAAACTAGAAGTTGCTAAGATCTTACCTTTTACTTTTTGATTATTGATCGTTGCAAAAGTAGCTTTTCCAAGAATATCTCTATTAATCGAACCTTTGGAAATTATAGTAACGATTTCAAGTTCTGAGAAGGATGTTGTGTTAGTTTCTTGGGTTTTAGATGTTTGATTATTGGTTGGGGTTGGTGATGGGGTTGGTGATGGGGTTGGTGTCGGGGTTGGTGATGGGGTTGGTGTCGGGGTTGGTGTCGGTGTGGGTGATGGGGTTGGTGTCGGTGTGGGTGATGGGGTTGGTGTGGGTGATGGGGTCGGTGTCGGTGTGGGTGATGGGGTCGGTATTGGGGCTGGTGTCGGTGTGGGTGATGGGGCTGGTGCTAAGAACTTTGAACGGGGTTTTAATTTAGTTTCTAAAGTTCTTTTGCGTTCATCAAGTTTAGCTACAAGTACATAATTACTAGAATATTTTGCTTCAATAAATAATCTAAAATCACTGATTGTACAAGGTTTCATAGAACCTTCATGCCAACAATGAAACTCTTGATGAATTTCTTGTTTAATAACTAAAAGATTATCCTGTTCAGCAGCTAGTTCAGGATATGTACTTTTATTATAAAGATGATGTACGGCTAAGGTCATAGTTTTTGACTGGGTTTCTCCTGTGATTTGACATTGATTATTCTGTTTTTTGAGGGCTTCTTTTTTCGCCCTATTAATCTCAGTTTCTAAAGGCAGCTTCGGTGTTGCTTTGTATTCAATAATTGGGATAGCAACTTTAGGAACTCTAGCAGCATATAGACGTTCCAATCTATCAGTTAATTTCTCCGATAATTCTACACTAATTCGTTCTAAACCCGAAAAAGAATAATGACGATCATCCTCTATATCTTCAAAATCTTCATTTAGAAATAAGGGCAGATCAGACTGTGCAATATCCTCAATTGCTTTTGTTAAGCGAGGTTTAGTGGTTTTAAGTATTTTACGCACATCCCGAAAATTAAGAAAATGACGATTCTGGCTCACCAATATTGGGGTTGAATCATCATCTAGCATTGCAATAGTAGTTTTTACAATCTTATAATCAACTTCTTGTTCTTTTCGTTCACTAATTTTTTCTGCAAGTAACTTAAGAACTTTTGTGGCTTGCTCTGATTTCTGATTACTTTCAAAGTATTCTGCTATAACAATTAGACCTGAGCGAGAAAAATCTCTTTTTTTCTGACTTTTATGGACATATCTAAAATGTGTTTCTTCTTCCCAGATAAACTTGTCTTTCTCCTTTTCTATGGCTGCTATTATTTGCTCTAATTCTTTTTTTTGTAGGTCAAGACCTTGTAAAACCTCGTTTTCAGTAATAAAGAAATCTGCTCGTTCCATTTTAAATTTCCTCTACAATTAGATTCTGATAGGGTTGCTTAAGACTTTTTAGGTATTGTCGCAATTAGACTTTTATACATTTGCGTCAGACGTTCAAATATTTTGCGATCACCAGTTTCTTGATTATCAGGATGATAAATTTTAGAAAGTTGATAGAAAGCTGTTTTAATCTCGTCTTGGGTGGCTTTCTTAGGGTTTAAATTAAAAACTTGCCAAGGTCGAGAATATTTGAAAATGTCAATACCATTAATACAACCATAGCCTTCTTCATTGGTTTCATCAGGTAAAATATCAATCCATTTACGATATAAGATTTCCCAGGTTTCTTTTTTGTTGAAATTTAATTTATCCATTCCATCCGTTGCCATTTTAAATTGTCCTGATTTCTTTAACTCATCTGTATTTTTAACCTTAAAGCGTTTATATATTGCTTGCTTAATTTCGTTAACTTTTAAAGGTTCATTTGAGTTTATATTTAATGGACTTTGATAATTTTCAATAGCAAACATAACCAATCTTTCAATGTCATCACAAGTGATAGAACTATTCTGACATTTTTGATAAAGTCTGATGATTTCTTCTTTAATTTCTGGTGATAGAACTGTATTTATCATCATGTTAAGTTTACTTATAGTTTAATTCTTACCAGGCTATTTTTCAGATATTCTAAATAATAGTTCTTCTATTTTCGCCTTTTAGTTCATTGATTTAACTGAGTAATTAACTTATGCAATAGCAGGATATTGTTCCCTAGAATCTAAACCCTCAAGGTTTTTTAAATCCTGAAGAACTTGAAAGTTACCTGACCCAAACAAATACAACACTTCTTGCGCCCTCGTCATGGACACATACAGTTCCCGCCGCCCTTCTGTTTCATTGCCAACACCAAACTGTTGTACCCACAAAATCAACACCGCTTTGAACTCTAAACCTAATGAAGATTTAGCTGTAATGATCCGCACCCCAGGACGACGATTGCTATATTCTCGTTTATCCTGGTTTACCCAATAGTACCCCATCCCCAACTGTTCTAATTGTTCAGTCAAGAAGTCAAAGGGTTCTTGTTCATACCGAGCTTTATAGCGGTAAATGATAGCGATATCCTTGGGTTCATAGCCTTTGGTAAGAAGATTCTGAATTTGAGCGATCGCATTTTCGACTTCTGTTTGTCGATTGGCGGCTAGATGGAGTAACGGCCGTTGACCTGTTCTGAGGGCAGCACAAGGTTCAACAATGGGGAAAGCCACATCATCCTCATCTTCAACTTGAGTCGAAAGTGATTGCACGACATTCCAAGCGGCGGAGAGGATTTCCTGAGTGTTACGGTAATT
>Ga0082207_1000224_pt1 | contig 33082 bp, 27 predicted proteins | sample LakMenEpi10Aug09_FD_71540 | JGI IMG/M metagenome (GOLD analysis project Ga0082207, IMG submission 71540)
CCCATGGTTGCGACACATCAAGTCCGCCGAGCCATCCCACCGTTGTGTCAAAACAACGGACACCGTCAGCGAGACCGTTCACGCATCCTGGATCCAAGACTGGGAAGCCGAAGATGCTCAGCATGGCGCTTGGGTCGCTCGTCTTAAGTCCTTGGTCGATCACGGAATACATTGGGATGAGCACGATGAACTGAAGCAGGGTCGGCAGACAGCCGCTCAGCGGATTGATGCCGCGCGTCTTGTACAGTTCCGCCTGCGCCTGCTGGATCTTCATGCGATCGCCTTTATAGCGACGCTTGATCTCTTCCACTTCTGGCGCGAGCAGCTGCGTGCGCTTCTGTGAAACGAGTTGGCGTCGATACGGTGAAATCAAGACGATGCGGATGACGATCGTGAGTAGGAGGATTGAGATTCCAATGTCTCCAGTCAGGTTGTCAAAGAAGACAAGGCCGATGAAGAGCGCCTGAAAGACCGGTGTGAACAGCCAAGAGAGGAGGCTGAACGGATCAGCGCCTGGCGATGCTGGAACGAGCGGCGCTGGCGGGGATGGCGGAACAACGACCGAGGCGGCGTCACACGCACCAACAACAAGCGCGACGAGTGTCAGAAGGAGAACTGTTGGGAGCAGTTGACGCGCTCGGTTGATCATCGGACTGGATCCCATCCGCCGGCGCTGAGTGGGGAGCAGCGCGCAATTCGGCGCGCACCCATCCAGCTCCCCTTAAGGACGCCGTACTTCATGATCGCCTCTTCCGTGTATCGAGAGCAGCTCGGCTCAAACCGGCAGCTTGATGGCAGCCATGCAAAGAGGATTCGATAGAGATGGATGAAGGCAACGGCGAGTCGCTTCATGCGCGTGCCCCTTGATTGGCGCCGGAGAGAAGTTTTGCGCGTCGGAGGCAGTCAGTGAGTGCGGCGCGAAGCTGCTCGCTCGATGCAGTTGCGGCCGAAACGCGCACGCCAATCAGAAGGTCTGTGCCGGGTACTACCGCTGGCGCCAGGTCTCGTGTGATTGCCTTCAGTCGGCGGCGAATGCGGTTGCGCACTACTGCGCCGCCAACCTTCTTGCTTGCGGCAATTCCAATGCGCAGCGAAGGTACAGCGCGATCGCGCGCCATAAAACGAATGCCGAGCAGTGGTGAGTTAACACCGGGCGCGGCGGCAAGAGCCGTGAAGTCAGCTGCGGTTCGAATCATTTCGAAACCTGCGGGGCGCGAGTGCGCCGGCCCGCTCAGACGGTGAGGCGCTTGCGGCCGCGTGCGCGGCGACGAGCCAAGACCTTACGGCCCGACGTCGTCGACATGCGCTTACGGAAACCGTGTTCGCGGAATCGCTGTCGCTTCTTTGGCTGGTGCGTTCGCTTCATGTTGATCGCTCCCGTCAATGTGGCCTTGGCGTCGCTCCGCCGTGCGGACCGGGTGCCAAGAGGGCTGCCTGGCCTAGGGCCGCGAGGTGGGCGGATCTAGGAAGGGAAGTATCGTCGGGGAGCCGCCAGGGTGTCAATTCAGGCACGGTAATCCTTGCGCCGATGGCGTTGAACAGGGGGTTTGCCCCGCCCAGAGGCACTCCGCCTCTGGGTGTAACAATGTTCGCGCGACGCGTCGTACGGGTTGAGAAGTTGCTGCTATTCTCCGCCTCCCCCCAACAGGGTCCGGGCGGCCGCAACGCTGCCCCACTGACTCTCTGACGCGGGGAAAAGAGAGGGAGGCGCTGCGGCATGGATCGACGACAGGTCTGGCGCGCCACTCTCGGAGAGCTAGAGATCAGCCTCTCCCAGGCGACCTTCGAAACCTGGTTCCGTCGAACCGCACTCCTTCGCGTTGACGAACAGAGCAGCACCTTCACCCTCGGTGTTGCTTCTGGTTTTGCAAAGGATTGGATTGAAGAGCGCTACCGCTCACTCATCGCGCAAACGATCGCAAAGATTGTTGGTTATAGCGTGACGCTCCAGGTAGAAGTTGTGAGCGAGGATGAGCTTGATGCGCAGGGTGCGCTCGCAGGGAAGAAGAGTGCGTCAGCAGACAACGCGTCGCAGGTGCGCGCGCACACGCCTTCAAGTGATTCAGTTCGCGTTGTTGATGCGAGCGAGCCAGCGCGACCAACCAACCTGAACGCGCGATACACATTCGCAACGTATGTCGTTGGTTCCGCGAGCCGACTTGCACACGCTGCATCGCAGTCTGTCTCCGAGCGGCCAGGTGGCGCATACAACCCGCTCTTCCTTTACGGCGGTACTGGTCTCGGGAAGACACACCTGCTTCACGCGATCGGAAACGCGGTGATGGAGCGTTCGCCAAAGCGACGCGTCCTTTACATCACTGGCGAAGCGTTCACTAATGAGTTTATTCTCGGCATCCAGCAGGGTGCGGCCGATGCGTTCCGTTCGCGCTTCAGGAAGATTGACGTGTTGCTGATCGACGACATCCAATTCATTGCGGACAAGGAGCGGACGCAGGAAGAGTTCTTCCACACATTCAACACCCTCCACTCCGCAGGGAAGCAGATCGTGATCACTTCGGATCGAACACCAAAGGAAATCTCGCTCCTTGAAGAGCGCCTCCGTTCTCGCTTTGAGTGGGGCTTGATTGCAGACATCTCTTCGCCTGATCTTGAGACGCGAATCGCCATTCTGCGCAGCAAGGTTGAAGAGAGCGGCGTGATCGTTGCAGACGACGTGTTGGAGCAGGTCGCCCGCCGCGTGCAGAGCAATGTGCGCGAACTTGAGGGGGCGCTCACCCGTCTCGTTGCGGTGGGCCGCCTCAGCGGTATGCCGGTCACGATGGAGCTCGCCGCACGGGTGTTGAGCGAGGCGGTCTATCCGAGCCCGAAGCGCATCCTTGAGCCGGAGCAGGTGGTTGCCGTTGTCGCCGAACACTACGGCGTGACCGTTGAGCAGCTGCGCGGCCCGAAGCGCGACCGCGAGATTGTTGTTCCTCGCCAGATCGCCGCCTACCTCTCGCGCGAGGAGACTGACGCGTCGCTCGTTCGTATCGGCGGTGCGCTCGGGGGGCGAGACCACTCCACGATCATCCACGCCTGCAGCAAAATCGAGCGCGAAATGAGCTACGACGCGGAACTCCGCCGAGAGGTGGCCCTTCTGCGCGAGGCGCTCCTTCGATACGGCCAGGGGGCTGCCGCCTCCGCATAACCTGTGGATATCTGGTGGAGAAGTGGTGGAAACACCGCCTTCTCGCACGGGGGGCGTGAGCGCCTGAGGACACGGTGTGGAGAACCGACCGGGGGTTCCCCCCAGCCTCTCCCGAGAAACGGTGGGGTTTACGCGCACCGGGGGTGCGTGGTTCACACTTCAGGGGAGGTTCCCCACGGTTCCTGGACGAGGGTTTACGCGTAGGCTCCACAGGTTCCACACTACGAATACGACGGTGACGGGGTTAAAGAGATAAGACACTATTAGCAAGACGCCCAGAGGGGTATGTGGAGGAGTTGAAATGAAGCTATCGGTGATTCAGGAGAACCTTGCGCGCGGCCTGGCGGTTGTGGGTCACGGCGTGGCCTCTCGGAACACGCTTCCGATCCTCTCGAACGTCTACCTCGGCACCGAAGACGGCGGACTCCGGCTTGTGGCAACCAACCTCGAGATCGCGGTGACCCACTGGGTTCCCGCCAAGATTGAAGAGAAGGGTGCAACAACGATCCCAGCACGCCTCCTCAGCGACGTGGTGAACGGGCTCCCGAACGAGAAGATTGACATCTCGCTCCTCCCGGATGGCCGTGTTCACCTGAAGTGCGGTCGCAGCGCATCACACCTTCGCGCCACACCCGCCGATGACTTCCCTCAAGTTGGCGCCGCCGGGGAGCGCGTAACGGCGCGGATCTCACAGAAAGAGCTGCGCGCCGCACTCGACTCAACCGTGTTCGCCGCCGCAGGCGACGAAGCGCGACCGATCCTCACCGGTGTGCTCACAAGCTTCACTGGAGAGAAGGCAACGTTTGCCGCTGCGGATAACTACCGCATCGCAGTCGCTGGCGCTGCGCTTGCAGAGGCGGCACCAGAGACGAGCATCATCGTGCCTGCGCGCGCATATGCCGAACTCCTTCGTCTGCTCTCAGATGTTGATGACCTCGTTGAGATCACACTGACACCAGCAAAGAACCAACTGCAGTTCAAGCTCGGCGACACCATGTTGGTCAGCCGACTTATTGATGGGCAATTCCCACCATTCCAGCAAGTGATCCCAACGTCCCACACCACAAAGGTAACTATCGTGCGCGACGATTTCTTGCGCGCCGTTCGCCTTGCGCAAGTTGTGGCCGACGCGTCAGCGCACATCGTGCGATTCGCGATCACACCTGAAGGCGGCGGAGCAATTGACATCACCGCCGCCGCAGATGTTGGCGATCACGCGGCACACGTTGAGGCTAAGGTTGAAGGGGAAGGGACAACAATTGCGTTTAACGCGAAGTATCTTGTGGATGTCCTCTCTCGCGTGGAAGCAGACCAGTTCTCCCTGGAGCTCACCGGGCCGATCGCACCAGGGCTGCTCCGTCCGCTTGACGGGCGCGACTACCTCCACGTCGTGATGCCGGTGCGCACCCCCTCCTGATCAGACGGTGCCGCACACCGCGCGGCACACACGCCCGTGAACCGATGAAGAGGAGTGGACGAAAGTGATTGAGCGCGTGCGCCTCCAACAGATTCGAAGCTGGACCGCCGGAGAGATCCGCTTCACCGCAGGCCCCCAGATCCTCTGGGGGGCGAACGGCGCCGGCAAGACCACCGCGATTGAAGCGCTGCTCGTGGCGGCCACCGGGCGCTCGCACCGCGCAAGCGCGCTCCGCGAACTCGTCCAGGAAGGGGCAAGCAGCGGCGCGTTCACCGTCACGCTTCGAGACCCACGTGAGGCGCAAGACGACCCGCTCGCCGCGACCACACTCGCCGCAGAGATCGGCCGCTCTGAGCGCACCCGGTATCTCGTGAACGGCACCGCGCGAAGGAGCGAGACGCTCGGCGAGAAGCTCAAGATCGCCGCCTTTGTTCCGGAAGAGACAGGCCTCGTCGTTGGGGCTCCCTCCGTGCGCCGCGCCGCCCTGGACCGAATGGCAATCCAGTGGAAGACGGGCTACCGCGCTGCCCTCACCAGGTACGAACGCACGCTCAAGCAGCGCAACCGACTCTTGAAGGATGCGCTTGAGAGTGACGGTGCCGAGCGACGGGCGATCAGCGCAGAGATGAAGCCGTGGACTGAACTCTTGATCAGTAGCGGCGCGGAGATTGTTGCGGCCCGCAACGAACTGCTGCGCGCACTCGCAGGCCCACTCACAGCCGCCCACCGCGAGGTTGCCCCTACAGAGGGCGATCTCACCGTCCACTATGTTTCGCGTGAAGCGCACCTCCTAGATGACGACGCGGACGCCGCCGCCACTCGCCTACGCAGATCGTTTGACGAAACCGCGGAGAGCGAGGGTTATCAAGGACACACGCTGGTCGGCCCACACCGTGATGACCTGACGTTTAAAGCTGACGAAAAAGATCTTGCGCCGATCGCATCGCGCGGACAACAGCGCAGCCTGCTTCTTGCACTTCTCTTTGCGGAGATTGAGCTGCTGACCACCGATCGCGGCGAGCCGCCGCTTCTTCTGCTCGACGATGCATTCTCTGAGCTTGATCCGGAGCGACGCGATCATCTCGTGCAGCGCCTTACCGCACTTCCCCAGACCATCATCACCACCACGACGCTTGGCGATCTCGCTCCGCGGCTCGTCGCCGCCAGTGCAAGCCAAGAGGTGGTTCAAGGTCCGCGCGGGAGCGAGGTGAAGCGTGAACGATAAGCGTCAACGCAAGGGGAAGCCGCAGAAGTTGAGCACACTCATTCCAGAAGCGGCGCGCGCACTCGGCTTTCAAGAAGAGCTTGAGCTCTCTCAGCGCGCTCGCGTCTTTCACGAGCTCCTCATGCAGATTGCGCCACACCTTGCGCCGTACTGCCGACTCACTACGGGGAGTGAGGGCGGCCGACTCGCGATTGAGGTTGACGACCGCGCAACCGCTCAAGAGCTCCACCTGCGCAGCGCTGAGATTGCTAGCGCCTACTCGAGCCATCCAGGCGGCGCGCGCGCGATCGGGCTAACCGTGCGCCTCAGACAAGGCAACGACGATACCGAGCGACACTAGGCGTATCCTCAGCGCAATGAACGACAGCCTTCGAACAACTAACGCGCAACCAACCCTCCTGGTTGGCTCGGCGACGCTGGTCACCGCGGGTGACCGCGCACTTCTGCTGCGCATGCCGACGAGCCCCACAACCGCACGCACGCTTGGTGCGCGCGCGGTTCTACTCTCCGCCCCAGGATCGAACGCATCTCAACTCAAGGCGGCAGCCGAGCGCGCGCTAAACCTTTTTGACCACGGCGAAGGGGGCGCTGGTGAGCGCGCGCGCACCATCATCGTTGCGCTTCGCGAGCAGCTCGGCGAACAGAGCGAGGTCTGCATGGTCGGCCTCCTTCGTCGTGAAGCGTGGGCCGCATCAAGCGGAAACCTCACCGCCGTCGCCTCACTCCTCCGCGAAAGCCGACACGTCACTGTCTTGTTCCCCTCTGGTGCGCCGGGTGCGTCAACCAAAGCTGCGCAACGGCAAGGGGTTGTCACCGGGCGTGTTGCACTTGCACCTGGCGATCGAATCGCGCTTGCGGCCAGCGAAGAGGAGGGGCGAGAACTTTTGAAGCGTCGACCAGGACCGACAAACGACGGTGCAGAGCTCGCACTCCTTCTTGCAAGCGAAGAACCTGCGCCACCACCACCGCGCAGCGCCTCGCAGGCAAACGACACACTCCTGGCAATCCCTACAGACAACATCGCCCAGGCTAAAGCGCGGGCACGCGCGAGATGGGAGGGGGGGAACGACGAACGGAGTGAACTCATCGCCGCCGCCGTGCCGCCAAAACCAGAGGCGGACCGCCGCCGCCCGGAACACCCAACGGAGCCGTACACCCCAATTGATCGAGCCGCCCAAGAGGTGCTCGCCGAGCGCCGAGGCAGCGGCGCGCGTGGCGGGGTGTCAACACGCGGTCCGGCGGCGCGCGTGGCTCAACCAAGCCGTGATGCAAGAAACCGCGAGGCGATCCGCCGAGCCGCACGAGCGCGCGCGGAGCGCAGCCCCGGGGCTGAGCCAGAGATTGAGCGCTCCCGCGCTGAGCGTGGGTCCACACCCCCTTCGCGGCTCCACACTGCGGCGAGACGGCTCATTAGCGCAGCTGAGAGGCGCTTCCCGTGGGCTGCCTCTCGAGTGCCAGAACCTAGCCTAGATATTGAACGTAGACGTGAGGTGTCACCAAAGCAGGCGATTGCTCAAAGCCGACGGCGCAGCGCAAGCGTGTTGCTCACAGCAATTCTCATCACCGCAATTGGCGGTGCTGCAAGCGTCTATCTGAATCAAACGAATCCAACGCTTGATGCTGCAGCAAATGCGCGTGAGTCCCTCGCTGAAGCAGCACGAGCCGTTGATGAGGCACTCAACCCAGTCACCAATTTGCTTGTAAGTGACCCAGACCGTGCGCGAACACTGCTGGTTGGTGCAACAGAGAAACTCGCGATCGCCGAAGCGGGTGGCGCCTCGGTGTCAGAGATCAACGCACTTCGCAAAAGGATGGAGGCGCCACTCGACAAACTCTTCCTCCTCACCCGCGCCTCAGTTTTTGATGTGTTTGATTTCGCATCCGCAACAGTTCCCATCAAGATCACGGCAATCACCCAAGGGCCGGACGGATACAGCTATATCCTTGATGATTACTCAGGAGCGGTATACCGAGTCGACCCGGCGGCGCAACCAAACCCTCGCGCAACCGTAATTTACCAGCCCGGATACGAACTATTTGGTAGCACCACGGGCCGCGCGCAGACAATCAGCGCGTCAGGACCAGACATCCTCATCTTTGACGCCTCGTCAAACCTTTGGCGATGGCGGCCGGCCGACCTAAGCGGGAAAGGAACACTCGTGAAGCTCCGTGTGCGGGACGGCGAACTTTGGGGGAGCGACGTAACGATCATCTCCGGGTTTGCTGCTGATGAGGGGACAGGCCTGTATAGAATCTATGTAGTTGACCCCTCAGCGCGACAAATCTTGCGATACACGCCCGCGCCCGATGGGACGGGCTATCCAGCCCCACCAACCGGGTATCTGATTAACCCAACGTCGCTCACCGGTGTGGACGCGATGGAAATTGACGGCGACCTCTACCTTGCGCAAGACGGCCTGGTTCAAAGGTATGTTGGCGGCGCTGTGGACGAGTGGGTCCCAGCGGACCCTGGTGACAGCGTGATCCGCAGCAGCCCAGAAATTCGACTCATCCTCTCCGCAGGCGCAAGCCGGACAGGCGTGCTTTACGGCTGGGATGTCCGCAACCAGCGAATGCTCGCGTACAGCAAGGCGGCCTCCGGGAGCGTGCTCGCGCAGTATCAACTTGTGGCCCCCGATGGCGTTGTCTCCAACATCGTTGGTGGCTACATCGCGCTTGCACGAGATGGCGGAGCGCCGACGTTCATCTGGGCTGAAGAGGGGCGCATCAGAGGTGCGGTACTCGGCGCAGCGGTAGCCCCTGGCGGCACTCCAACCCCAGCCGCCACCGCCGCTCCTGTGATTGAACTACCAAGCACTCAGCCGTAACACGCGGTGCTGTGTGCGGCGCGCACGGCACGGCGAAGGGTGGGATCATCACCGCATGGATCTACGACGAGCGGTTGTTGAGGGGGTTCGCGTCCAGATGATCTCTGGAACACACATCTTGCTCCTCCGTGATGCAGAAGAGCGACGATATCTTCCAATCCCGATCGGTCCAAACGAAGCGAACGCGATCGCGTATCACCTGCAAGGGGTGCGCCCCGAGCGCCCGCTCACCCATGACATCGCAACACTCATGATGAACGCGCTCGGCGCGGAACTGCGCGAGGTTCGAATCGTGGAGCTTCGAGACGAAACATTTCGTGCGCGAATGCTGGTTGCTCCAACCGGCGGCGCAGTACAGGAACTCGACGCCCGACCAAGCGACGCCGTCGCACTTGCCCTCCGCGCCAACGCACCAATCTTTATCTCACTCGACCTCCTCGCAGCCGAAGGAATCATTCCTGAGGCGGCCGAGGAGGAGCGCCTTTCGCTCTTCCGAGACTTTGTGAACTCACTCGACGGCGAACAGCCGAACGACGTGAAGGGGAGTGACCCGGAGCGCTGAGCTAGAGGAGCCGGACCCCTCGCGCGAGTGCACTCGCTCGGCGGAACCAGAGCGCACCACGAAGCGACCAGAAGTCACGCACCGCCGCAAACACCACGGAGGGCCGAGCGCCGCTGGCAGATCCGGCAACGCGCGGGAAGTGCGGAACACCGACTTCAACCATCTGCACGCCACGCGCCCGCAGCTTGATAAGCAGCTCTGCGGAAAAGAACGCCCCGTTCGATGCAACAGCAACGCCGTGCAGCGCGGTGCGAGGGAAGAGCTTCATCGCACAGTCCACATCGCGCACTGGAAGGCCAAACCAGAAACGATTCGCGAGGCGATACACCGCGGCGTAGATCTTCCGTAGCGCAGGGTCGGCACGCTTGATGCGGTAACCGAGCGCAACCGTTTCGCGGTTCGGCACCGCTGAGATGAGCGCTGCAAGATCTGTAACGCGGAACTGCCGATCCCCATCGGTGAAGGCAATCCATTCGTAGCGCGCGCCACCAAGCCCGGATCGGAGCGCCCCGCCATACCCGCGATTTACGTCGTGTCGAATCACGCGGACAATGTTCGGGTGGGACGCTTCAAGCCGAGTTGTGACGGCAGGCGTTGCATCCGTAGAGCCGTCATCAACAAGGATCACCTCATACCGCTCAGCGAGCGTAGGGAGTGCGCTCAGCGCCTCAGCAACAAGCGCGTCAAGGTTCTCCGCCTCGTTGTGACACGGAAAGAAGAGGGAGAGCTCGTTAATCGGTATCTGCACCTGCCCCCTCCACGGCTACACTCACCCCATGAGCACTGCGCTGATCGTCGTCTTCGCACTTCTGTTGCGCATGATCATCGCATACGTGTTCCTTCCGGCGAACGCTGGGTTCACCGCAGACCTCGAAGCATTTCGCTTCTGGGCGGCAGACCTTGGTGCGAACGGTCCGCTCGGCGCATACACACGCGGCTACTTTCTTGATTATCTCCCTGGTTATCTCTGGATCCTCTGGCCGCTCGGCGCACTCAGCGGAGCGCTCACAGGGTCGTTTGATCCTGGCGCGCTGATCAAGCTTCCAGGGATCCTTGCTGACGGCCTACTGATCGTTGCCACAGTTCGGTTGGCGAGCGAGCTCGGTGCATCAACGCGCGCGCAGCGCGTGGTCGCCCTCCTCCTTGCGTTCACACCAATCACGTGGCTGAACTCTGCAGTCTGGGGGCAGGTCGACGCCGTTGGAACGAGCGTGTTGGTCTTTGCAGTCACAGAGCTAATCAAAGGGCGCACTGTCCGCGCCGCCGCACTCGCTGCACTGGCTGCGGTGATCAAGCCGCAGTTCGGAATCCTCATCCCCTTGATTGCCGTGATTGCAATCGTCCGCGCGCGTCGCAGCGGCGATGTTTGGTCACTCCCACTCGTTGCCCTCACTGGCACGGCGGTAGTCTCCGTTGCGGCACTCCCATTCGGTCTAACCGTGATTGACGTGATCCAGAGAGTTGGCGAGGCGGCGGCAACCTACCCGTACTTGAGCGTGAACGCGTGGAATCTCTGGGCGCTCGCGGATAGTGGCGGGACAGGCATCCTCCTGAACGGAGGCTGGGGGAGCGACACCGCTCCTCTCTTTGGCTTCGGCCCGCCGGCACTCTTTATCGGCACACTCTTGCTCCTTGTGGCGATCGCTGCGGCAGGGTGGGCGGCCCGACACGACGAGCGCACCAGAACGGTCGCCGCCCTCGCGCTGATCGCGATCGCCTTCTTCGTCCTCCCAACGCGCGTCCATGAGCGTTACCTCTTCCCCGCGGTTCCGCTCACCCTTGCGCTCGCAGCGGTGCTCCCGCACTGGCGTCTGATCGCCGCCCTAACCGCGCTGGTGTTGATTGCCAACACATGGGGGGTGCTCACGCTTGCGTACCTCCAAAACCCAGGAGTCCCCGACCTTGGACCAGCTACCGCCGCACTCCAAACCCCAGTCGCAATCATCACCGCAGCCTTTGCCGCCACGGCAGCGCTCTGCGCCGCGGGCTATCAACTTCTCCGGCTACCAACGGGCGTATCAAGGGTGGTGCGACGAACGCCAGCGCGCAGGCGCGAAGCAGACGAACACGTGCAAACAAGCGCCGCGCCGCGAGCAGGCCTCAATCGAATTGACCTTTGGATGGTGGTCGTCATTGCGGTTACCGCACTCTCACTTCGCGGCTGGCGCGTGGGTGAGCCAACGCGATTCCACTTTGACGAGGTCTATCACGTGCGCACCGCAACAGAGTTCATGCAGCACTGGCGGTACGGCGACCCACATCCGATCTACGAGTACACCCACCCGCACCTTGCGAAGTATGCGATTGCAGCAGGCCTCGAGATCTTTGGTGCACCACGCGTAGATGGAGGGAGTAACTACGGCGCTCCGATTCTTGCGATCGCGTCACGACCAGAAGGCGCAGTAGGTGCGCCGCGAATCTGGGTCGCAACGGCAACCGGCATTGATGTGATCAACCCTGCAACACGTGCGGTGATTGGAACGATCAACGAACCGAGTGCTCGTGCACTTAGTGTGGCGGACGACGGATCACTATGGGCTGTTTCCAGAAGCGGCGATTTGCTGCACGCGGTTGGCGACACTGCTGACGGAGCTAACAGCACCCCGTTCACTCGATGGAGCACGAACGTTGCTGACGTACGCGCGGTGCGCGGTCTTGGTGACGTTGCAATGATTGCTACAGCGAGCGAAGTGCTTCGTGTCGAGCGAGGTGTCATCACTTCGCGAGCCACCGTCGCTGGCGTGCGTCAGATTGAGATCGTTCGCGTTGACGAAGCGAGCCACGTGGTGGTTGCAGGGAGTGCCGGCCTTACGCTTCTGCGCGCAGATGATCTTGGCGGCGCACAGATCACCACCGTGAATGGGGGAGTGAGCGCACTCGGAGGAGTGGACTGGCTTGACGAGCCTCGCGTCTATACCGCGGGACCTGACAGCATATCTGTGTACACGCTTCGCGCAAACACACCAGCCGTAAGCGTGGCGACAATCAGCATCGCAGATGCGTCGTTGATCATTGTGAACCACGCAACACGGATCGTGCACGCGGTCGCACCGATTCGAGCAGCGAGTGGCGCGGCCGCGCTCTGGAGCATTGAGCCAAACGGAAACGCCTACTTTGCGGACACGGAACTTCGCAATCCAGCGGTGAGTGGTGGTGAGCCGCTCATGAGCGACAACGTGACAGGTGCCGTGATTGACGGATCAGCCGAACTGCCGGACGGAGGGCGAGGAGAGCTGATCACCGCGTGGCCAAACGGGGAGATGGTGCAGGTTGCAGTGGGCGACCTCTCTTCAGGGTGGCGTTGGCCGGGAGTGATTGCTGGAGCGATCGCTGCCGCACTTCTTGCACTCCTCGCGCGGCTCCTGACGGAGCGCCGCGACGTTGCCGCGCTCACGGGCCTCCTCGCCCTGTTGGACGGCGCAGGATTCGTGCAGAGCCGCATCGGCATGAATGACGTCTACTTATTTGCGGCACTCTTGGCCGCCGCCTGCGCCTTTGTCGCCTGGCTACAAGGTCGCGCGCGCGGGGTTGCGGGGGGAAGCCTCCTCCTCCTTGTTGCTGGCGTAGCCCTCGGCCTCGCACTCGCGAGCAAGTGGGTGGCCCTTTACGGGATTGGAGCGCTCGGGTTGATCTGGCTCGCGCGCAGTGCATGGGGGAGACTCGCCGCCCTGGCGGGTCTCATTGGGATCAGTGCGATCCTCCTCCCCCCCGCACTCTCTATCTCAGCGGAGGGGGCGCAACTCCCGAATCTCCCCTTCCTTGCAGTTGCAGTGCTCGTGATCGTCAGCACGGTTGCAGCAGTTCGCCGAGCTGGCGGCATGAACCGTAAGGATCTCAACCTGCAGCGCGTCGGCGACGCCGTCTCTTCAGGGGCGTCGGCACTCCTTGTTGGGGCAACGCTCGTTGCACTCCCGCTTGCGGTCTATCTGATCAGCTATCTCCCATGGGCGGCGTTGGGAAACCAGATCGTTGAAGGCTGGCCGCTCGGAAACGACGGGAGAACACTCGCCGACCTCACCACCTCTATGTATCAGTACCACGACACGCTCCGCGTGGCGCACGCCGCAAGCTCGCCGTGGTGGGCGTGGCCGTTTGACTTGAAACCCGTCTGGTTCTTCCAGGAGAGCTTTGCGGCGGCTGGCGGGTGGAGCGGCGCAATCTACAACGGAGGAAATGTTGCGTCGCGCGTTCTCGGTCTCGCCGGCGCCGCGTGGCTTGCACGTCAGGCGTGGATTCAGAAGAGCTGGGGCCTTGCGAGCGCCGCCATCATCTTCTTTGCACTTTGGCTCCCATGGGCGCGCGTTGACCGCGCCGCGTTTCAGTACCACTACTTCCCGTCTTCACAAATCGCTCTGATCGCACTCGCACTTCTCCTCGCTGACTTGCGAAACGGAACGACACGCGCGGTTCGACTGGCGCAGGGCGGGCTCGCCGCACTGATCCTTGCCGCGCCGCTGCTTTGGACTGCAACGCCTCTCTTGTGTGCCGCCGCAGGAGTTCTTGATGTCTATGCGGAGAGCCAAGTCTGCCTCTCCTCTGGGCTCGCAACACCAGGGCCAGTGATCGGCGCGGTGCTTCTAATCCCTGCCGCATATGCGGCGTGGTCACTTCGTCACATCCGCGATCCTCGTCGGCTGTTCCGCTGGTCGCTCGGCGTGATCGCGGTCGTTGCACTGATTTGGTATCCGAACTGGTCAGCACTTCCACTTCCAACGGGAGTGCACAACGTCTATCAAGGCGTTTTCCCAACGTGGGTCTGGTCGTTCCAATTTGGAGTCACACTTGAGAAGCCAGTTGACGTCCCGCTTGTTAGCGGAGCAACACTCCTCTTCGCAGCGGCGCTCGCGGCGGTTGCGGTTCTTACGTATGCGCTATTCGAGTACGCGCGGCGAAGAGAACTCCACAAGGATCGCTCGTAGCGGAACTCCGTCGGTCGCAAGGAGGCGCTCAACCGCCGCGGGAAGTGCAATCGCTTCGCCAGATGCAACACGCTGACGCTCGTCGGCAAGGGCGAGCCATCCACCGCCCTCAATCACAATCAGCAGCGCATCATTCGGTGAACGAAGTGGTCCGAGCGCTGCACGCTCGCTCAAGGTGATCTCTGTGATGTGCGCCGTTGTGCCGGCATGTAGGAGTGCGCTCTCTACGCCTGTTGCCCCCGAACCACGATCTGGTCGACGCTGTCCTGGTCCGAAGCGGCGGATCTCCACCGCGTGACGCTCAGCGCTTCTTGCTGCCGCCGCGGCGATTCGGTCGCTTGAGAGTTGCTTCCACTCCGTCGCTCACCTGGCGCCGTGTGCGCAACATCGCCTCATGCGCCGCCTCAGCGGCGAGCTGCGGCGGGAAGCGATTCACGACCGTGTCGCGGAGTAGATAGAGGCCAATCGCCGTCGTAACGATCGGAAAGATTCCGTACCACTGGAAGGCGGCGTAGATCAGGTTGAGCCCGAAGGTGCTCACGCCAATCCAGAGTAGATACTCCCACTCGTTGCCGAGCACTCCTCTTCCGTTCGCTCCGCGCGTCGACCATGCGTAAGCAACGATGGTGAAGATAAAGAGCAGGAGGTTCACCACCCAGAATGGGGTGTAGAAGGTGCCGAGTCGCGCGTTCAGCGCAACGAAGAGATACTCCCAAGGCCACTGCGCCATTCCGTTACCTCACTCATCTCTATTGACCCGACAAGTGGTCGGTTCGTCAGGCGAGTATGCCATCATCGCCCCCATGCGGGTCCTCCTCGTCGCCAGCCCAGCGCACCCTACGGTGGCTCGGTTCACGCCGATACTCGCCACCCTCGCCGCACAAGGGTGCTCCATTGAGGCGTGCCTCCCCCTCTCCTCTGAGCTCACCCGCGAAGGGATCCCGCACGTGGCGCTCGGGGACTCCGAGCTCGACGCGGCGCTCCGCGGCCTTACGGATAGCGACCTCCTCATTGCCCCACTCGCCGGCCCCGCCGCACTCGGCGCTGTCGCCCACGTGATTGGAAGAGGGACGGGTGCACCGCTCCTCCTCGTTGACGCCAACGACGCGGGGGACCTTGTTGGATCGCTCGCCATGGCGCGTGAAGGTGGAACCGTTGGCACGGCGGTCCGCGAACGGCTGATCCAGAGTGCCGCGTTTGCCCTCGCATCCGTCCTTGCACCCGCTGCGCGCGGAAACGACGAGTTTCCTGAACGACAACTCCTTCTCTTAGAGCGCGTTCGCACCTTCCAGCACGGTGAGAATCCGCATCAGCGTGCCGCCGCATACCAGCACGCCTTGCGAAACCGCGCAGGTGTGCTTGGCGCACAACTTGTGCAAGGGAGCGAACCCACACTGAACGACGTCCTTGATCTTGACGCTGGCGCGCGACTCGTCGCTGACCTCCCAATCCCAAGTGCAGCACTCATTCGCCACACCGATCCGATTGGTGCTGCAACCGCTGAGACTCCCCTCGGCGCACTCAAGCGCGCACTTGAAACCGATCACGCGGCAGCATCAGGAGCAATCGTTGCGCTGAACATGCCGATCGACCGCGCAGTAGCTGTAGAGATTGCGAGCGGGAGTTACGAGGCAGTGGTCGCCCCAGGCGTGGCAGACGAGAGTGCCGCCTCCGCACTCGCCGCTCGTCCAGACCTTCGTGTGTTGTTGTACGAACCAGAACACCCGCAAACCCCTGAACTGATTGGACTCGGTGATGCGCTCCTGATGCAGACCGCAGATCACGGGGCGATGGAACGCAGTGAACTCCGCGTGGTGACGGAGCGCCGACCCACGCTGGAAGAGCTCACCGACGCACTCTTTGCATGGCGCGTCGTACGACACGTTCGCTCCAATGCAATTGTCATTGCGCGAAACGCCACAACGCTCGGCATTGGAGCGGCGCAAGTGAATCGCCGCGTTGCGGTTGATATTGCACTTCAGCGTGCAGGTGATCGTGCGCGCGGCGCGGTGATGGCCTCGGACGCGTACTTCCCATTTGCAGAAGGGATCGCCGCCGCCGCAGCTGCGGGCGTGACCGCCGTCGTGCAACCAGGTGGTTCCCGTCGAGACACTGCAGCGATTGAGATCGCAAATCGGAACGGGATGGCGATGGTGTTCACTGGGCGCCGCCACTACCGAAGGTAGGGAGAGATGGAGCAGCCACTTCTAGAACGCATCCGAACAGAGATTCGCACGCAAGGACCCATCAGCTTCGCGCGATTCATGGAGCGCGCGCTTACAGAGCCAGGCCTTGGTTACTACGTTGGCACGCAGCCGCGCGCAGGACGCGATGGCGATTTCATGACTGCACCAGAAATGCACAGCCTTCTCGGCTCTGCGTTGGCGCGCCTGATCCGTGAAACGTGGGAGAGACTTGATCGGCCGCAACCGTTTCGATACACGGAGTACGGCGCCGGATCTGGTGCGCTTCTTCTTGCAGTAGTTGATCAGCTGATCAGAGATGAGTCACCACTCCTTGAAGCACTACAGATTCAACCGATTGAAATCAATCCACACCGGCGTGAAGAACTTCAACGCGCACTAGCGACGCGTGCGCTGCGGCAGCCGCTGAAAATCGTGGAGCAAGATGCGCCGCCTGTTGCCGGCGTTGTTGTGGCGAACGAGTATCTTGATGCACTCCCCTTTCACATCTATGTCGGTCGCGCGGCGACCGCGCACGGCGCTGCAGAGCGTTGTGTTGGAGTGAACGAAGAGGACGCACTTGTGTGGGTGGAGGTGCCACTCGGAGAGGCAGAGGCGACGCGCGTGCGCGCACGGTTCGGCGCGCCACTGACAGAAGGGCAGCGCGCAGAGGCCTGCTTCGCTGCAGATGCGTGGCCGCACGAACTCGCCGAAAAGATCAGCGGTGGGCTTGTGGTGATGATTGATTACGGACGCGAGGGGGTCGACCTTCGTGATGCAGCCAGCCGCGCCGCGGGGACAGCGCTCGCCTACCAGGAGCACCGAGCGACCGACGATCTGCTTGGTGACCCCGGGGGGCGGGACCTGACCGCCCACGTTGACCTGACCGCCCTTCGAGCCGCCGCGACCGCGGCGGGGCTCACCCCAGTCGCCTCCACCAACCAGGCAGCGCTCCTCGCGGGGGCGGGCCTCGATGACGAGATTGAACGGATTCGGCGAGGCCCCGAGGCGACCCTCGAGGGGGCGATTGCGCTCCGCTCGGCACTCGCCCGGCTGATGAACCCCCGCGGCATGGGCGGATTCGCCGTGGAGCTCTTCGCGCTCGGCTCGGCTGAGCACGTTTCACGCCTGACGGACGCGAGGAACCCACTCCCTGGAGCGGCGGCTCCGATCCGCCCCCTCGTCTAGAATCCTCGAAGGATCCACCCTTCGCCCCGCATGGGGCGCGGCACGGGAGTAGGGGTCCAACAGAGGAGCTGCATGAACGGACTCTGGTACGTCCTCGGCTTCGCCGGCGCGGGTGTCTCCTTCGTCTTTTTGACGATCGGAATCGCCTGGCTGATCTCCCACCGCACCCGCGGCAGCCGCGGGAAGCAGGTGCCATACGAGTCAGGGATCGATACCTACGGCGATACCCACGGCCGCTTCGGCCTCTCGTTCTACCTCTACGCACTCCTCTTCGTTGCGTTTGATGTTGAAATCGTCTTCATCTACATCTGGGCGCTCAACTTCCAGTCACTCCTCATTGAAGGACTTGTCTCAATGGCGGTATTCATTGGCGTCTTGCTGATTGGCCTCGCATACGCGTGGCGCAAAGGGGTGCTCGCATGGCGATGACGCGCGACCCAAAGAAGGCGCTTCAGACGCCGATCGTCACACCGAACACGCTATGGACAACGGATAACCCACGCGCGTACGGCGGACAACCGCTCGCCGAACATCCGAACCTTGAGCTCGCGCGCTATGACGCAACGGGCGACGGTCGCGTGGATGATGCGCGCTGGAGCGGCGCGCTCGGCGCAATTCCCACCAAGGCAGACGTCGTCCTTGACTTGATCCGCGCGAACAGCCTCTGGCCGCTCCTCTCTGGGCTTGCCTGTTGCGCGATTGAGATGATGTCAACTGCAACACCAAAGAACGATATTGATCGTTGGGGAATGTTTCCATTCCGCGCATCACCTCGACAAGCAGACGTACTGATCGTTGCAGGAACGCTGACGACGAAAATGGCAGAGCCACTGATTCGACTCTGGGAGCAGATGCCAGAACCAAAATGGGTTGTTGCGATGGGTGATTGCACATGCTCTGGTGGTCGCTACAAGCGCAGCTACTCCGTGGTACAGGGAATTGATCGCGTCATGCCAGTTGACGTCTACATTCCAGGCTGCCCGCCACGACCAGAGGGTCTCATCTACGGAATGATGAAACTGCAGCAGCTCATCAAGGATCGTCGCGGACACTGGCCAGAGCGCGCCATTGGCCCAACCGTTCCGGACGGCATCTGATGGACCGCGCACTCGCCACCGCGTTGACCGAACGATTCGGGAGCACGCTGCTCACACCTGTGCGTCAGCGATTTGACGAAACGGAAATTCGCGTCAGCGTTGCCGACGCAATCCAAACGTTGCGCGCGCTGCACGACGAGACCGATTTTGCGTTTGAGATGTTGATTGATCTTTGCGGCGTTGATACAGGCGAAGAGATGCAGGTGGTGTATCACCTCTCATCCTCACGAACTGGTGACTGGCTTCGCGTGATCGTTCCTGGCATTGACCGAAGTGCGCCGCGTGTGAACTCACTCGTCTCACTCTGGCCAGGTGCTGAATGGATGGAGCGCGAGGCGTACGACATGTTCGGCATCATCTTTGAAGGGAATCGTGATCTTCGTCGCATCTACATGCCCGACGACTACGCGAGCCACCCGCTTCGAAAAGACTTCTATCTCGCCGACGACGCGTCGCGTTCGCCGGCTGCTGGTGTGCGCAACATGGAGCGCGTAGGAACACCTGTTGATGCAACGCGCGGCACCACGCTGCGCAAGAGTCCGGGAGCGTAGCCGTGACAACACCACTGACGAAGCCATCGCTCGACGATCCACGAATCGCGATACCTGCCGCCTCGGAGTGGTACGAACCAGCGCCAACTGCGCAGACAGAGCGGCAGGCGGAGTTCCTGAACCTTCGTGACGGCGAGATGTTCGTCAACATGGGACCACAGCACCCGTCCACACATGGCGTGCTCCGCATCGTTGTCAAGGTGAATGGCGAGCAGGTCGTTGATCTTGATCCTGTGCTCGGATACCTGCACCGCGGTGTTGAGAAGCTCTGCGAGAACGCCGATTACCACCAGGCGATCTGCTACACCGACCCGCTCGAGTACGTCGCCTCCCTCTTCTGCGAGGCGGCCCCCGTCGCCGCGTTTGAGAAGTTGATGGACGTCGAGGTTCCGCGCCGCGCTCAGTACATCCGCGTGCTCACCATGGAGCTCAATCGCATTGCCAGCCACACCCTCTTCCAGGGCTGGATGGCGCTGGATCTTGGCGGGATCACCCCGATCCTCTGGTCGTTCATTGAGCGCGACGAGATCGTGGACATGCTCGCCGCACTCACCGGCCAGAAGCTGCTCTACAACTACTACCGCATCGGTGGAGTGAACGGCGATCTGAACCACGAGTTCATGAGCCGACTCGGCAACTGGATGAGCCGCGCCGCCGCGCAGATTGACTCAAACCTTGGACTGATGAACGAAAACGAGATCTTCGTTCGACGCACTCGTGGTCTCGGCACACTCGATGCCGCCACCGCGCTCCGCATGGGCGTCACCGGACCGAACCTCCGCGCGAGCGGCGTGCCGTTCGATCTACGGCGCGACCATCCGTACCTTGTCTACCCAGAGTTGGAGTTCAACGTACCTACGCGCGACGAAGGCGACTCACTCGCGCGATACATGGTGCGCATTGACGAGATTCGCGAATCCATTCGCATCATTGACCAGGTGTTGCACGAAATGCCAGATGGTCCAGTGATGGCAAAGCTGCCGCGCCTGATTCGACCACGACCAGGCCGCGCATTCGGTGCTGTAGAGGGGCCGCGCGGCGCATATGGCGTGTACGCAATCTCTGACGGCACGGATCAACCGTTCCGCATGCGCATTCACGACCCATCATTCGTGCACTTGCAACTTGTCGGACCACTGACGCGCGGAAATCTTATTGCCGACACGATGGCGGTGATGGCGAGCCTTGATCCAGTGATGGGCGGGGTAGACAAGTGAGCGGCGCACAGATGGTCTGGTCACGCATGACGCCAGGCGGACGCGCGCTCGCCGTGCTGCTCCCACTTCTCTCCGTTGGCGGCGCCGCGCTGACCGCGCTTCTTATTGTGGCAGGACCTTTCATTGGCGCAACGATCGGTGCGAATCTTCCAATCGTCCGATTCCTTGCCGCGTCGGTGATCACCTTCTTGATCACCGTGCCCGTTGCATTCCTTCTGATCTACATGGAGATGAAGATCATTGCGCTGATGAATCTGCGCATTGGCCCAGATCGCATTGGCCCAGGCGGTGCCGTGATGAGTGTGGTGCACGGGCTGAAGGTGCTGATGAAAGAGGACTTCACTCCGCCAAGTGTTGACGTTCCTGTCTTCACGCTCGCACCAGTGGTTGTGTACCTGGCGAGCTTCATGACAATCATGGTGATCCCGTTCGCACCTGATCTGACGAGTGTCGGACTTGAGTTCGGCCTTCTCTACTTCTTCGCAATCGGCGGACTCGGTGTGGTTGGGCTGATGATGGCCGGCTGGTCGTCGTTCAATAAGTACTCGCTGCTTGGCGGCATCCGCGCCGCAGCGCAGGCAATCAGCTACGAAATCCCACTGACACTTTCAGTGGTTGGCATCATCATCCTGACGGGCACACTCTCGCTGCCGAAGATTGTTGAGGCGCAGAGCGGCTCGCTGCTCGACTGGTTCATCTTCCGCCAGCCACTTGCGGCGATCATCTTCTTTATCGCAATCACCGCCGAAGCGAACCGAACACCGTTCGACAACACTGAGGCGGACCAGGAGATCGTGGCCGGATTTGCCACGGAATACTCCGGCATGCGCTTCGGCTTCTTCTTCTTTGCTGAATACGTCAACGTCTTCATCGTCTCGGCTCTCTTCGCCGCGGTCTTCCTTGGTGGCTCCAACGCGCCAATCAGTCTCCCGTTCAGCCCTGAGATCGCGGTGGATCTGAGCGGCCTTGGGCTTCTCTTGCCGATCGCGGCGGGGATCGCGCCACTCCTTGGGACGCTCGCGATCGGGCTCCCTATCTATGCGATCAGCGCGCGCATCAAGGCCTGGCAGGCGCTCCTCGCCGGCTTCCTGATCTTCGGCGCGCTCTCCACGGCGGCCATCGGCTTCTGGGCCTGGGCGATGCTTCCACCAGTGGCCGACCTGGTCTGGTTCCTGTTGAAGACGTTCACGCTTATCTTCATCTTTGTCTGGATGCGTGCAACACTCCCTCGCGCACGCATCGACCAGCTGATGGGCTTCGCCTGGAAGTGGCTCCTCCCTGCGTCGCTCCTTAACCTATTTGTCACGGCTGCCGCCGTGCTACTGACGGCATAAGGAGGGTCTGATGGCACGAATCCCAGGCTCAGGAATCGTTCGCGGAATGGCGCTCACGCTCACCCGCTTCTTCCAGCCGAAGAAGACGGTGATGTACCCCGAAGTGAAGCCAGATATTCCGCCGCGCAACCGTGGCCGACTCGAGCTTGTGACCGATGAGCGCGGCACGCTGAAGTGTGAAACCTGCTTCCAGTGCGCGCAGGCATGTCCGATTGAGTGCATTGACATGGGCGGAACCGACACGAAGGGCCGCTATGCAGTGCATTGGGGCCCGGCGGAGCAGTACGCCGAACGACGCGAAGAGTCGGCGATGCGCCGCTCAGGACGCACCGTCTCCGACGCGGCAGCAGCACAGGAGAGCAGCGTCGACCTTCAACCCGTTGAAGCGGCGTTGGAGCGCGTTGATTACGACCCACACCACATGCTGCAGATCCTTGAGTCCGTACAGGGCGCATACGGCTATCTGCCAGTTGACGCACTGAAGCGCATCAGTCGCGCCACTGGCGCCTGGTACGCGATGGTCTACGGCACCGCAACCTTCTACAAACACCTCACATTTGAACCGGGACGCAACCGCACGATCGCGGTCTGCCGTTGTGCAAACTGCTTGGTTGCCGGCGCAGGGCGCGTCATCAATACGCTCTCGTTTGAATTCGGAACCGAGTTCGGCCAGGCGATCCCGTGGAGCAACCTGCGCCTTGAAGCCCTCTCCACGCATCTTCCAGACGCGCCATCACCACTCGTGGTGATTGACGGCGAACCACAGCGCGAGCTCTCAAGTCGCAACGCAGAGTCGTGGGCCGCCGCGCTTGCGGGGAGGTACGCCGCGTGAAGCAGCTAAGCGCGCCAAAGGGCTGGTCGCAACTCCTGCTCACACCACCTGCAACCCCGTGGGCGGCGCTGCGCGCTGCGATCGCCGCAGGCGGCGCTGCAACAGCACAGACACTGATTGATGCCGGCCTGCGCGGACGCGGCGGTGGCGGTTTCTTGACCGGCGAGAAGTGGCGTGCAACCGTGCAGAGCGACGCGTCGCCGAAATACGCGGTAGCAAACGCCTACGAGTCGGACCCAGCCGTCTTCACAAACCGTCTCCTCCTTGAGAAGAACGCGCTCGGCGTCGTTGAGGGTCTCGCGATCGCCGCGCTCAGTGTTGGCGCGCGTGAAGCGATGATTGGTGTGCGCGCGGAGTACAGCGACGCCATCCGTTCACTTGGGGCAATCATCACCACCGCAGAGCGCGAAGGCGTCCTCGGAGCCAACGTGCTCGGAAGCGGTCGCGAGCTCACCGTGCGCGTCGTCCCACTTCAAGGCTCAAGCATGATCGGCGAAGAGACGGTGCTGCTTAAGGCGCTCGCTGGAAAGCGCGGTCAGCCCGAGCAGACGCCGCCGTATCCGTCGGAAGTTGGCTATCTCGGCAAGCCGACCGCGGTGAACAACGTGGCAACACTCGCTGCCGTCTCGTGGATCCTTACGAACGGCGCCGCCGCATTCAAGCAGATCGGCGACCCCGCGCAGCCCGGGACTGTGCTCGTTCAGGTGAGCGGCTCGATCACAAACTCCGGTGTCCTTGAGGTTCCAACAGGGACCCCACTCGCGGAGATCCTTGCAGTGGCTGGAGGCCCCGCGCGCGGCGCCACGGTCAAAGCGCTCCTTGTTGGCGGCCCATCTGGCGGATTTGTTCCTGCGCAGTTGCTGGCAAGTACGCCGTACAGCGGCGCAGGACTCGCCGCGGTTGGCGCACACATTGGTTCGGGCGCGCTACTTGCACTCGATGGAAGTGTGGCAATCCCAGAGCTCGCCGCCATGCTGACGCGTTGGTGCGCTGACGAAGCATGCGGAAAGACAATCCCGTGTCGCATCGGCACCCGACGCCTCGCGGAGATCGGACAACGCTTCGTTGACGGACTCGCAGGGCCCGAGGATGGGCAGCGACTCCAGGCGCTCGCGGCAGACGTTGCAGATAGCGCGCTCTGCGCGCATGAGCGGCTCACGCCAAGCCCACTCCTGACAGGGATGCGATACTTCGAGCACGAGTTTTATCCGGCCAGCGTCGCGCAGACGAGCGGCGCAGTAGCGGGACGGAGTAAGTAGATGGCAGGCCTCATGGAGCGACCAACGAGTGGCGTGACACCAGCTGATGCCACCGCGGTCCAGACCACAACAGAGAGTCAAGCGGTTGAGCAGATGCTCTCCACGCGCAGCCCACAGCGCCCACAGCGCACGCCAACCTTCTATGTAGAGATTGACGGGAAGCAGCTTGAAGCGTTTGAGGGACAGACCATCCTCGAAGTCTGCCGCGCAAACGGCATTGAAGTACCAACCCTCTGCTACGATCCAAAACTTCCTGGATTCGGCGCATGCCGCATGTGTGTGGTTGATGTTGAAGGGTGCGACTCACCACAGATCAGCTGTTCAGCAAAGGCGGAACCGGCGGCAGTGATCGCAACGCAGACTGATCGACTTCGCGAGATTCGTCGCACCAACCTTGAGCTCATCTTCAGCGACCACAACGCGTACTGTCTGCCACCGTGCCAGAACAAGTGCCCGAGCCACATTGACATCCCAGGATTCTTGAAGGCAAACGCCGAATCGCAGTTCCGCGAGTCGGCGCGCATCTTCAAGCGGACCATTCCATTCCCAAGCATCCTTGGACGCGTCTGCCCGGCACCTTGCGAAGACCACTGTCGTCGCGACGAAGTTGACGAAGCGATCGCGATTCGCGATAGCCACCGCTACGCGGGCGACCAGGTGCTCAAGTCAATGTGGGACGAGAACATTGATCCACCGCTCCCATTTGAACTGCAGCCAAAAACTGGGAAGCGCGTCGCTGTGATCGGCTCCGGCCCCGCAGGTGCATCCGCCGCCTTCTACCTTCTGGTTGCCGGACACGACGTGACAATCTTCGAAAAAGACCCAGAGCCGGGCGGCATGCTCCGCTATGGAATTCCGCAGTACCGACTACCGAAGATTGAAGTGCTCGACGGTGAGTACCAGTCAATCACGCGCCTCGGCGGCCGATTCGAGTGCGGGAAGATGCTCGGTCGTGACTTCACCACCGCCGACCTGAAGGCGCAGGGGTACGACGCGGTGATCGTGGCGATCGGCTGCTACGACACGAATGACCTCGGCATTCCAGGCGAAGACGCCGAAGGCGTGATCGACGGACTCGACTATCTGCACACCGCCGCACTCGGACTTGAGTATCCGAACCACGAAGGGAGTCGCGTGGTTGTGGTGGGCGGCGGCTACACCTCAATGGACTGCTCGCGTACCAGCATTCGCCTCGGCGCCAAGGAGGTCACGCTCGTCTACCGCCGCGACATGAAGGACATGCCAGCGGCAGACGAAGTGCACGAGATGATTGAAGAAGGCGCGCGCGCCATCTTCCAGGCTGGCCCAACGCGCGTCATCGTGGACGAGAAGAATCGCGTCAAGGGTCTTGAATTCATTCGCATGCAGCTCGGTGCACCAGACGCCTCAGGCCGGCGCCGGCCAGAACCTGCGCCAGGCACCGAGTTCATTATTGAGTGCGATCGCATCCTGAAGGCGATCGGCCAAGGTCCAGACATGACCTGGGCCAGCGTCGGCGCCGACGGGGTTGCCGCAACGAAGAATGGTCGCCTCAAGGCAGACGCGGTCACCTTCCAGACGGGTCGCGATGGCGTCTTTGGCTGCGGCGACGTGCGAAACGGCGCCACTACTGTTGTGGCCTCTATCGCCGACGGACGCCGCTGCGCTTACGCCGCGGACGCCTATCTGCAGGGGCTTGACCTCGGTGAGATTCGCAACCGCCAGACGCTCGCGGAGCCACAGCCAGAGTTCCTCAGCATCGTGCCGTTCACCGGTGAGACGAAGGAGCCACGCCGCAGGCTGAAGGCGCTCCACGCTGATGAGCGAAAGCACGACTACATCCAGTACGAGATCCCGTACAGCAAGGCCGAAGTGATGGCCGAAAGTACGCGCTGCTTGCAGTGCACATGCGAAGCGATCGGATTCTGCGACCTCCGTCGCCTCGGTATTGAGTACGGGACCACCCTTAAGTCGCTCGAGAAAGATCACCAGAACGGTGCCGGGTTCCGATCAATCACCGAGAATCGCTGGACGGGTGCAAATCACGATTACGTGCGTGATGACTCGCACGCGTTCATCTTGCGCGAACCATCGCGCTGCATTGACTGCGGCCGCTGCGCCAATGTCTGCGCCGAAGTCGTTGGCGCCGCCTGCTACGACTTCATGCGCACTGGCTTTGACACGCTCGTCACCACACCACTCGACATGAGCCTCAACGAATCACCGTGCGTTTCGTGTGGGCGATGTGCGGAGACGTGCCCAACAGGCGCACTCATGCCGAAGCCGCGCATCTTGACCAAGTACGAAGTTGACGAGTCACGCTGCATCCTATGCGGCATCTGTGTGGATGCGTGTCCGTACGACGCGCTTCGCAGCGGGTTCGACTTTGAGCTTGCGCACACCGATCGCAGTGAGCCGATGATTGACCTCATTGCGCTTGCCAAGATTGAGCGAACTTCTGAAGCCACCTTCATTCGTGGTGAGAGCAACTGGGAGAACACCGTTGCAGGGCGACGACACGACCCGGCGCGCGCACTTCCGGTCTTGCCGTCGAATCTGCGCGGGAAGTAACTCATGCCCCTGCCAGACACGCTGCCGCTGATCGGGATCACGTGGGCTGACGCACTCTTCATGCTCCTCGGCGGCGTTGCCGTCGCTGGCGCACTCGGCGTGGTGCTGGGGCGCGACATCATCCGTAACGGTCTACTACTCATCCTGACGCTTGGTGCAATCGCGGGCATCTACGTGATGCTTGGCGCGGCCATCCTCGCGGGCGCCCAGGTGCTCGTCTATATCGGGGCGATCAGCGTGCTGATCCTCTTTGCGATCATGCTGACGCAGTCGAAGGCGGCACCCGCGAAGCTCAACTTCCAAACACAAGCGGTTCCCGCCGCGCTGATCTCCGCACTCCTCGCGCTGATCTTCGCCGTCACGCTCGGCGGCGGAGGCTGGAACGCAACCGTGTTTGATGGCACACCACCCCCTGAGGGGACACGCGGCGCAGCCGAAGCGCTCTTTGGTCCGTACCTCCTCGCCTTTGAGGTCGCCAGCGTGCTACTGCTCGCGGCGGTAATTGGAGGGATCTATCTCGCCTCACTCCCGCGCGCTGGACAGATCGGCGCCGAGGAAGAGGAGGAGCGCCGATGAGCATGATCGCGGGGCACCTTGAGCCGTACCTCGTCCTCTCGGGGCTTCTCTTCTCAATCGGCTCGTTCGGCTTCCTCGCGCGCCGCAACGCGATCAGCATGCTGATGAGCGTGGAGATCATGCTTAACGCGGTAAACATCGCTGTCGTTGCCTTCGGCGCGTTTATTCCCGCACTCGCAGGTCAAGGAGTTGCGTTTGCCATGTTGATCATCGCGGTCGCCGCGGCTGAAGCCACCGTCGGCCTCGCCATCATTATTGCGATCTACCGCAACCGGAAGACCCCGTTGGTCGACGAGTACGACACGATGCGGCAGTAAGCATGAGCATATTCACTGCGCTGATCCGCGCCGCGTCAGAGAGTGGCGAGCCGGCCGCCGTGCTCCCTGAGTACGCGCCGCTCCTCCTCCTATTGCCACTTGGAGGATTCCTCTTCACGGCGGCGATCGGTCGACGACTTGGGAAGCTCGCACATGTAGTTCCGCTCCTCGCCATCGTGGCGACATGGGCGCTCTCGATGAGCCTGGCCGTCCCTGCGCTCCTTGGTGATCTCGGTGAGGCTGGCGCATCCCGCGAACTCTTCACATGGATCGCCTCAGGAGACCTGACCTTCAGCATAGGAATCCATGTCGACGCGCTCACTGGCGCACTCCTCCTCGTTGTCACCACTGTTGGTGCGCTCGTTCACCTCTATAGCGTTGGCTATATGAGCCACGACCCTGGCTACTGGCGCTTCTTCGCCTATCTCAACCTCTTCATGTTCTCCATGCTCCTCTTGGTGCTCGCGAGCAATCTGCTCGTCGTCTTCGCGGCATGGGAGCTCGTCGGCCTCTCGTCCTATCTACTCATCGGCTTCTGGTACACCAAGCGTGAGCCAGCACTCGCCGCAAAGAAGGCATTCATCACCAATCGTGTGGGAGATGTTGGGTTTGCACTCGGCCTGATGGGACTCGTCGCCGTCTTCGGCACGCTCGATATCCCAACGGTCCTTGCAGGGGTCGCCGCAGGCGAGCTCACCGGGACTGCCGCCACCGTGATCGCACTGCTGATCTTCTGCGGCGCCGTTGGTAAGTCGGCGCAGTTCCCACTGCACGTCTGGCTCCCTGATGCAATGGAGGGGCCAACCCCAGTCTCCGCACTCATCCACGCGGCAACCATGGTGAACGCGGGCGTCTACTTGGTAGCGCGCATGAACCCACTCTTTGCGGCAAGCCCTGAGGCGATGCTTGTGGTTGCGGCGATCGGCATCTTTACCGCCATCTTTGCTGCGTCAATCGCACTCACGCAGACGGATATCAAGCGCGTGCTCGCCTTCTCCACGCTCTCACAGCTTGGCTACATGTTTGCCGCACTCGGCGTTGGCGCATGGATCCCCGCCATCTTTCATCTGATCACGCACGGCTTCTTCAAGGGGCTGCTCTTCCTTGGCTCAGGTTCCGTGATCCACGCCGTTGACGGTGAGCAGGAGATGCCGAAGATGGGCGGACTCGCCAAGAAAATTCCCATCACCTACATCACCATGCTGATCGGCACGATCGCAATCGCGGGGCTTCCGCCACTCGCGGGCTTCTGGTCAAAAGACGAGATCCTTGGCGAGGCGTTCAAGTTCGGGTACACCTGGGTCTGGCTTGTTGGACTCGCTGTTGCTGGCGCTACCGCGTTCTACATGTTCCGTCTCATGGGCCTCACCTTCTGGGGGAAGAGCCGCGTTCGTGAGGACGTTCATCCACACGAGTCGCCATGGACCATGACCCTTCCGCTCATCCTGCTGGCGATCCCCTCAATCGGCATTGGAGCGCTGCTCGGCTTCCCGGTCGCAGACGGCATCATCAAGCACGGGCTTGAACCAATCTTCTACACGGCGGACAAAATGCTTGGGATTGAACACGGGAAGTGGCAGCTCTTCGGCATTGACGGAGTCCTGATGCTTGCGAGCGTGACGGTAGCGTCTATTGGTACGGCGATCAGCGTTCGGCTCTTCCGCAGTGACAACGGCGACCGCATCCGCGCCATCACGGCTCGACTGCAGCCGCTCTATGTTGGGAGCAAAGGGCGTTGGTTCTTTGATGATCTCAACGACTTGATCTTCGTGCGCCTCGGTGGGCGAGTCGCCCACGCGGCATGGTGGTTTGATCGGAGGATTGTTGACGGCGCAGTGAATGGTGTTGGCGCACTCACTTCAAGCGGTGGCCGCGGACTTCGCCAAATTCAAACCGGTCGTGTGCAGAATTACGCACTCGGCATCGCGCTCGGCTTGGCTGCAATAGCGATCGCGTATCTGGTGATCGGGTCATGAGCGATCTGACGCAGTTCATTGGATCACTGCCGACCCTCTCCATGATCACGCTACTCCCGCTTGTTGGCGCGCTCGGCATTGCACTGATTCCATCGTCGCGACCATCAGCTATTCGCATCGCAGCACTCGCGATCTCCTTCACAGCATTCATCTTGAGCCTACTGATGCTGCCAGGCATTCGTGAGTTCTCAAGCGAGTTCGCATTCAGCGAACAGATCCCGTGGATTCCAAACTTTGGTATCACCTATCACCTTGGGGTTGACGGTCTCTCCGGCACGCTCGTGGTGCTCACCACGCTGCTTAGCTGGATCTGCATCTTGGCGAGCTTCGGCCCAATCCAAAGCCGTGTGAAGGAGTACTTCATCAGCTTCCTGATCCTTGAGACGGGAATGCTCGGCGTCTTCCTTTCGCTCGATCTCTTCCTCTTCTATATCTTCTGGGAGATTGTGCTCGTCCCGATGTATCTCATCATCGGCATCTGGGGCGGCGCGGATCGCATCTACGCCACAATTAAGTTTGTTCTGTACACGCTTGTCGGCTCACTCCTGATGCTTGTCGCCATTCTCGCCACGGCGTTCAGTCACCAAGTGGCGACCGGATCGTGGGAGGGTGCGTTTGACCTTCTTGCTCTGCGCGGGACGATCAGTGACCCAACGCTGCAGGCACTCGCGTTCGCGGCGTTTGCACTCGCGTTTGCCATCAAGGTCCCCATGTTCCCGTTCCACACCTGGCTCCCTGATGCGCACGTCCAGGCGCCAACCGCAGGCTCTGTGATCCTTGCTGGCGTGCTGCTGAAGCTCGGTGGCTACGGGTTTATCCGCTTCGCGATCCCGCTCTACCCGCAGGCGGCACAGGACTTTGCGCCGCTGATGATCGTGCTCTCCGTGATCGCCATCATCTACGGCGCGATCGTTGCAATTGTCCAGACCGACCTGAAGAAGTTGATCGCATATAGCTCGGTCAGCCACATGGGATTTGTCACGCTTGGCATCTTCTCGTTCAACCAACAGGGGGTCGACGGTGCCATTTTGCAAATGCTGAACCACGGACTCATCACCAGCGGACTCTTCCTCCTCGTTGGTATTGGTTACGAGCGCACGCACGATCGTGAGATCGCGAAGATGGGTGGCTGGGCTTCACGAACGCCGGTGTACGCCGCGCTCTTCGGCTTCTTCCTCTTCGCCTCAGTTGGCCTCCCAGGCCTCTCCGGCTTCGCTGGCGAATTCCTCGTCCTGCTCGGCGCCTTCCTCGTGAATCCGATGGTCGCTGGCGCGGCAACCCTCGTGATGATCCTCGCCGCCGTCTATCTCCTCTGGCTCTATCAGCGCGTCTTCACCGGCGAACTCTCCCCGTTCCTGAAGGGTCTCGGCGCAAAGCTCACCGATGTCACGCCAATTGAGATCGCCACTCTTGCGCCACTCGCCGCCATGATCGTTGCCTTCGGGGTTCTTCCCGCGCTCCTTACGAGCGCATTTGCACCGAGTGTGGCGCAGTTCTTGATGTACGCGGCGGGAGGAGTGGCCCCATGAACGACCTACTTACGATTGCACCACTCCTGAGCGTTGGACTCACCGCCGTTGCGGTGCTCCTGAGCGACGCCATCACGCCAAACCGAAAGTACGCGCCAATCTCTGTTGCGCTCGCTGGCCTCGGGGTCACCGCTTGGATCCTGCTCCAGCAGAGCGGTGGCGTCGTAACGGCACTCAACGGCGCATACGTTGGCGGCCCATTTGTTGCCTACCTTGGACTTCTCGGCGCAGCGATCGTGGCGATCACGCTCTTGATAAGTCCAGACCACCTGTTTGCACGCGGATATCCGAGCGCCGAGTTCGCCGCCACCCTCCTGTTCGCGCTCTGCGGAACCATCCTCCTCGCTGCGGCGGCAGATCTTGTGACGCTCTTCATTGCACTCGAACTGATGGTGATCCCTGGGTACCTTCTCGCTGGATTTGCAAAGCGCGATCCGCTCAGCACGGAGGGTGCCGTCAAGTACTTCTTGCTCGGGAGCTTCTCCAGCGCAATTCTGCTCTTCGGCATCGTGCTCCTCTGGGGGGCAACAGGAACCGCATCACTGACCGAAATTGCAATTAGCCTCACGTCGCTCACCACTGGTGTTCCACCAGCCGTTGCTGTGGCGCTTGCACTTATCACGACCGGATCTGCATTCAAGATTGCCGCAGTTCCGTTCCACTACTGGACACCAGATGCGTATCAAGGATCACCCACCCCAATCACTGGCTACCTCTCCGTTGGTCCAAAGATTGGTGCGTTTGTCTTGCTCATCAAGCTCTTCTTGATTGCACTGTTGCCGCTTGCAGAAGTTTGGATCCCCGTCATGGTCATTCTTGCCGCGGCAACAATGACGCTCGGCAATCTTGTTGCGCTGACACAAGGGAACGTCAAGCGCATGCTCGCCTACTCATCGATTGCACATACCGGGTATTTGATGGTCGGTATCGTTGCAGCGGGTGCTGGCGAAGCATCTGGGATCGCGGGCATCCTCTTCTACGGCGCCGCATACGCACTGATGAATCTCGGCGCATTCGCCTTCCTCGCCGTGATTCAAGGGCGACCGGGCGCAACGGTGCAACTAAGCGATCTCGCTGGGCTTGGCCGCAAGCATCCACAGATTGCACTGCTCGCCGCACTCTTCCTGCTCAGCCTCACTGGCATCCCGCCGACGGCCGGCTTCTTTGCAAAGGCGTACGTCATCTTGAGTGCGGTGCAAGCGGGAGGACTCGCAGCCGTCTTGGCAATCGTTGCCGTACTCAACGCGGCGATCGCCGCCTTCTACTCCCTCCGTGTCATCGTCTATCTCTTCATGCGCGACCCAGCCGAGACCGATGTGCAGGTAGCCACCTCGCCACTCCTTCGCGCGGGCCTACTGATCGCCGCCGCCGGCACGATCCTGCTCGGCCTCCTCCCAGGCGGACTGATCGAGGCGGTTGTCCAGGCGCTCGCCAGCTAGCCTCCGCCCGCCGCACAACGCCCCGCGACGCCCCTGTGGGTTTGTAACAAACCTCCGCCCCCGCCCACGCATCAGCAAAAACTCATATAAACTTCCGCTATATGGAAGCCGTACAGGTCAAGGTCCAGCGATGAGCACGAAGAGCGCTGCCGCGCTCCCAGCTGCGCTCCGCGAGGCGGCTGGTGAGCGCTTCGTGATCGAGGCGGCCCGCCGCGTGCACAGGGCTCTTGGGGACACGAATCGGCTTGACCTGGTGCGCCGACTCGCGCAAAGCCCCGCCACCGTCACCGAACTGATCGAGTCCACCGACCTCTCCCAGCCTCTGGTGAGCTGGCACCTGCGCCGACTCCGCAGCGCAGGACTCGTCACGAGTGAGCGCGCTGGTCGCGAGTCCATCTACACGCTTCGAACCGAGACCATCGCGGAAGGCCACGCGCTGATGCTCGCCGCACTCGGCGTCGCCAACCCAGCCGCCTGGGTTGCACCTGAAGCGGCGCTACCGAATGCACAACCGCTCGTTGACGCCGTTCGCGCGGAAGAGGAGTAGCAATGGCAAGTCGCGCAACTGATGGGAGTCTCTTCACAGGAGGAGAGCGCGCGCGCATCAAGCGAATCGGTGAACCGATCGCGCTCTTCCTTGGCCGACTCGGCTTCTCGCCAGATGCGCTCACCGTTGCTGGGTTCGGGATCGTTCTCGCCGCAGCCGTCGCCGCCGTTGCGGGCGAGTGGGTGCTAACGGCGGTGATCTTGATTTTCGGCACGCTCTTTGACGGACTTGACGGGACACTCGCGCGCGCCACAGGGAAGACCAGCGACTTCGGCGCGTTTCTTGACTCCACCATGGATCGCGCGGGCGAAGCGGTGATCTACGCAGGGATCGCAGCTGGTGCGGCGCTGAGCGGCACCACTGAAGTGATTGGCCTCGCAACACTCGC
>Ga0082207_1000225_pt1 | contig 32996 bp, 37 predicted proteins | sample LakMenEpi10Aug09_FD_71540 | JGI IMG/M metagenome (GOLD analysis project Ga0082207, IMG submission 71540)
ACCATCGTTACGCTGCCGTTAGGGAAAAGGCTCATAGTTCCATGTGGTGCATACAGTATGCCGAGAGCCTGACCGCTTGACTGATTCGTAAACGTAATTGACAGATATCGATTTTTCGTAAACTCCCAAGAAAGCGAACCCTCCCAATACCCCAAATCCTTTCTCCGCGGATTAATCGGTTGCGAACTCCCAAATCCTGAAACACGCAATGGTGGACTTCCAAAAACATCCAAAGCCAAATCGACAAAATGTGCGCCAAACGTAATCAGACACTTTGCCCCTCCATGAATCACGAGGGCAGATGGGGGGCCTCCGAGTTCTGATTCTGCAACTGCATTAATTACTTTTGCAGTATCGAGAAATCTTCTCGGGAATCCCACGGTTAATCGGATGTCGTCTTGAAGTGCCCGGTCAACCATTTCCCTTCCTGCCATGAGCGAATCAGAAATAGGTTTCTCGCAAACGATATGGCGAATTCCCGCGTCCGCCAGCATTGTGTATGCATCAAAATGATCAGGTGCGAGGTGAGATACAACAGCTGTGGTCAATAAAGTATGAGAAGAGATTGCCGAAATTGCTTCAGGCAACGAACTAAAGATTTCATACGCACAATCAATATTGTTTTTTACCCACTCGTGGACATCTGTTGCGGGGTCTACAAGAAATAACCTCTCATATCTTTCCGCCATGACTTTGGCATGGTGTTTGCCAAGTGATCCAACACCAATCAACAAACCTTGGCGCTGAATGTGATCGTCTGGGTTCCGTTACTTTAAAAAGTTTTCAAAATAACGACTTGGGGTTGGCCCACGCTGACCCTGATACTTCGAGCCGCGCGCACCCTTGCCATATGGGTTGTCAGCTGGTGTGGTCATCGTCATGAAACTCACTTGACCGATTTTCATATTCGGATACAACGTGATGGGCAAGTTCGCCACATTGGATAACTCCAGTGTGATGTGGCCATCAAAGCCGGCGTCAATAAAGCCAGCAGTGGAGTGAATCAGGAGTCCGAGTCGCCCTAGTGAACTCTTGCCTTCAACTCGTGCCACCAGATCGTCGGCAATCGCCACGCGCTCAAGTGTTGAGCCCAAAACGAATTCACCTGGGTGCAACATGAATACGCCATCTTGTGGAACCTCGACCAGTTCGGTCAAATCAGTGAGATCTTTTTTGACATCAATGACCGCAGCTGTGTGGTTGCGAAACACTCGGAATAAGTTCGACACCTTGACGTCAATGGATGACGGCTGAATGCACGATTCGTCGAGCGGGTCAATAATGATGCGGCCCTCGTGGAGAGCCTCGCGAATGCTTTTGTCAGACAGGATCACAACGAAGCACCCTAGTGAACGAATGCCTCAGCGGAAAAACCTCAAGAAATACGGGGCTTATGAGACCAAGCTGAGCAACGCCCAGAGCGCTGCAATCAGACCGACCGCAGCCATGGCGAGCGAACGACTGCGAGGCGCTTGAGCGAGTGACCCTTCGGCAACCTTTTTCGGTGGTTTGACAACTGCCAGTACATTTCCGGCGAACATTGCTCCGCCAAAGGCCAGTACCAGCCATACCAGGATGTCTTCACCCAGAAACACGGTTAGTCACCAAGCACATCTTCGATGGAATTGTCCATCGCCATGTTTTCGAAGCGCGTGTACGACGCCAACCATGCAAGCTTTGCGAGGCCAAGTGGACCAGCACGGTGTTTTGCAACGCTGACTTCGGCAAAACCTTTGAGGTTCGGGTCTTGTTCGTAAATTTCACCGCGATACAAAAACATCACCACGTCGGCGTCTTGCTCAAGTGCACCAGATTCGCGCAAGTCAGAAAGCGTCGGACGTTTGTCTTGTCGACTTTCCAAGCTTCGGCTCAGCTGGCTTAATGCAAGTACGGGAACACTGAATTCGCGTGCAAGCAATTTCAACTTTCGGCTGATTTCGCTCACTTCCAATTGGCGGTTTTCCGGACGTCCGTCGCCACCCATCAGTTGCAAATAGTCAATAACAATGAGCGAGAGTCCGCCCTCGCGACTGTACACACGTCGTGCCTTGGCGCGAATCTGTCCAACGGTGGTGCCAGCGCTGTCGTCAATGATGAGCGGAATGTCGAGTCGACCAACTGCGTGACCAATTTTGGTCCAATCTTTAGGCGTTGGTCGACCAGTACGAAACACCGTTCCGTCTACACGTGCCTCACTCGCCAAAATACGTTGCGAAAGTTCGGCTTTACCCATTTCCAACGAGAAGAAGAGCACTGGTTTGTTTAAGTGTTGGGCTGCATGAACAGCAATTCCCAGTGCGAAGGCACTCTTACCCATTGCAGGTCGGGCACCAACAATGTTGAGTGTTCCTGGTTGCAGTCCGAGCAGCACTTTGTCCAAGTCGACATAACCAGTTGGTACACCAGTCATGACATCGTTGTTGTTGGCGCGGTCTTCGAGTTGATCGAAGGCCTTCTTAATCAAAATGTCGAGTCGCTCTGAACTGTCGCCAACATTGCTTTCCGAGATATCGAAAATGCGGCTTTCGGCTTCGTCTAGTGCGCGCTCAACATCGTCTGGTTCGCCATAGCCAATTTCGGCAATGTCGCCAGCAGCACTAATGAGTCGGCGGAGGCGCGCAGTGTCGCGAACAATCTTTGCGTACCGTTCTGCACTGGATACTGCCGGTGTTGCGTTTTGCAGCGCTAAGAGTTCTTCAAGCCCACCAATGCCTTCTAGCAACTGATGACGACGAAGTTCGTCGGCAACGGTGATGGGGTCAACAGGTTCACCCGACGTGTTGAGCGAACGAATCGCATCAAAAATGTGTCGGTGCGCCGGCTTGTAGAACTCGTCTGGGTGAACTCCGCGTTCTACAGCAATGCCAACTGCTTCTCGTGAAAGCAACATGGCGCCGAGCAATGACGCTTCGGCGTCCAGGTTGTGCGGTGGTACACGCTGCGCACCACGAGAGCCAGACCGCGAATCGGTTCTATTCTCGCTCGTGTTCGACATGCAACTACCTTGCCCGTTGGGCCTTGTTGTGGGCTAGCGACACTTCCCTATTGTGCAACTACCGACAAATTCACCACACCGGTGATGCCATCAAACAACGCAACGCTCACTTGGTGAGCGCCAGTTGTACGAATTGGCGTGTCGATGTTGATGACTTTGCGGTCGAGAACGACGGAAGTCTGATCTTTTACTGCAGCGACAATGTCGCTTGCAGTAACTGATCCGAACAAACGACCTTCAGCACCAGCCTTTGCCTTCACCGTGATGGTGTGCTTAGCCAGCTCTGCAGAAACAGCAAATGCTGAATCTCGGTCTGCTGCTTCACGCAAGTCGCGAGCGCGACGCATGGAGTTTGCCTGAGTTACTGCACCGTCGGTAGCAAGAATTGCGAGTCCGCCAGGAAGCAACAGGTTGCGTGCGTGTCCAGAAGACACAGTCACAATGTCGCCGCGACGGCCAAGGCCATTGACGTCTTTACGAAGCAAAACTTTCATGATTTATGCCTCCTCTGTTGTTGCTTCGACAACTGCAATTTCGTCAGCAAGCGGTGCCACTACGGCGGCTTCGATGACGTCCTTGTAGGTGTCTGCCAATGATTCTGACGAGTCCTTGTCGCGTGAGCGGCGCGGACGGTCGTTGTATGAACCGTCTTCTTCGCCACGGCGTGGTGCTCGTGCTGAAGCAACGCGCTTGGTGTATGGCAACAAGGCCATTTCGCGTGCGTTCTTCACTGCAAGAGCAACGTCACGTTGCTGCTGCACGGTATTTCCATTCATGCGGCGGGCGCGCAACTTTGAACGATCCGACATGAAGCGTTGCAACAAGTTGACGTCCTTGTAATCGATGAAGCCGACTTTTTCGGCGTGCAATACGTTTGGACGCTTTTTGTATTTGCGCATCGCCGCTTTGGCTGCGCGCTCTTTGTTCTTTTTACTGGTCATGGTGTGTTTCCTTTATGCGATGAGTGGTGTTCGAGTGGTGAGTGTTTCAGAATGGTTCTTCGCCGCTGTCAAACGGGTTTGATTCGCCAACTGGGCTTGAGCCACCCTTGGCTGCACCCTGACCATCGGTTCGTGGGGTGCGCTCAACTTGCGCAGTAGCCCAACGAAGGCTTGGTCCGAGTTCGTCTGCAATGACGTCAATTGCGGTGCGCTTGTCGCCTTCGCGCGTGGTGTATTCACGCTGCTCAAGTCGACCAGTGACCACAACGCGAGCACCCTTGGTGAGTGACGCTGCAGCGTTTTCTCCCAGTTGGCCCCATGCGGTGACGTTGAAGTATGACGTTTGTTCCTGCCACTCGCCATTGACCTGATAGCGACGACCAACGGCTATGCCGAATGATGCGACGCCACGACCGGAGGTGGTGAAACGAAGTTCTGGATCGCGGGTGAGATTTCCCACGAGTGTGATGGTGTTATCTGCCATGAAGGGCTCCTAGTTAATGAATGAATAAATGGAGATCAGGCTTTAGCAGCGATCATGCCGCGGCTAGCTGCTTCCTGATCTGGCAAACGGAGAAGTTTGTGGCGGAGTACATCGTCCGCGAGCTTCAGTGTGCGCTCAACTTCGTCGAGTGCGCCACCTGGGGCTAAGAGGTTGAACACCGCGTAGTACCCATCTGATTGCTTATTGATTGGGTATGCAAGACGACGCTTGCCCCACCAATCAGGTGTGCCGTGAACCGACCCGCCGGCAGTGGAAACTGCTTTCGAGATCGTGTTAATCCAGGCATGAGCAGCCGACTCTTCGGACGCACCACTCACAATGACCATTAATTCATATGCACGCATAAACGTGATAACTCCCTTCGGATCCAGCCGAGGCTGGAGCCCCCGAAGGGGCAGGGTGGATAAGGACTCTGGATCGTATCGGCACATTCGGATCGTGCCACACCCCTGTCACGGAGTGCCCTGAAACCTCACTACCAATTAGCGCTGCGACTGTTTCCTGCGGGCGGGCTCACGTTCCGGAACATTCGATGGCTCCATGAGAGGCAGCGAACGCAAGAGGTGGTGCCACTTACAGGACCTGCAGGCTTCAACCACGTAGGCCGTAAACAACGAGTCATAACTTTGTGCGTGCACAGCTTCGCGTTGAGCAAGTTGCCGGAATTCTTCCAACTCATGTGGACGTGTGATGCATCTTCCGTGATGAGGAAGTCGTGGGCCAAATACATATGTCACCAACACCACATTGTCTTCTTGACAAATTGGACAACGCACTTGTGTTTCATCGCCAAAGTTTCGCGCAGCACGCATGAGGTCTGGGTGCGCATCACACACTTGATCGCGACGCAATCTTCCACGTCGATATTCGTTGATCACCACTCTTCGGCTGAGACGGTGGTCGATGACACCGCCAATGGTTTCTCCGTCGTCACCCGTGATGCTGAGCGCACTCAACCAACCAACGCGTCGACGCATGAACATGTCAGCGAACGATAGTCCAAATCATTTTGTTTGGCTTGTCCACCACTCAAGTAATCGTCGCCGAATTTCTTCGTCACCAAGCACGCCTTCTTCCAGCCTGATCTCCATCAAGAAATCCAAAGCCGCACCAACTTGACGTCCTGGTTTTACTGCCAAGAACTCCATCACTGCAGCACCGTCCATTTCAGGTCGTAATGCTGCGATCTCTTCTTCTTTAGCAAGTTCGGCAATACGCGCTTCAAGTTCGTCCATGCGTTTGGCAAGCATGAGCGCTTTCTTTTCATTACGCGTGGTGCAGTCACAACGTGTTAACACATTGAGCTCCGTGAGGTACTTGCCTGCATCGCGAACGTAACGACGAACAGCAGAGTCGGTCCAGCCCATTTGGTAGGTGTGAAAACGCAGGTGCAGTGCAACAAGTTCAGTAATGGCTGCGACGTCTTCCGATGAATAGCGCAGTGCTTTCAGTCGATCTCGTGACATTCGAGCACCAACCACTTCATGATGATGAAAGGTCACGCCTTTGCCATCTTTGAACGAACGTGTTTTTGGTTTGCCAATGTCGTGAAACAACGCTGCTAGTCGGGTAATGCGGAAATCGAAATTAGGTGCGGCGTTTGGTTGCACGTTTTCAACAACAGCAAACGTGTGAGTCAATACATCTTTATGCCGATGAATTGGGTCCTGCTCCAGTTTCATTGCAGGCAGTTCTGGAAAGAAATGTTCCGCAAGCCCGGTGTCGACCAAGAACCACAAACCCAAACTTGGAAACTCGGTCACGAGCAGTCGATCCAGTTCGTTGCGAATGCGTTCAGCAGAAATGATTTTCAGCCGCTCATGCATATCTTTTACGGCGTTGACCAACTCTTCGACTGGCTGCAGTTTCAACGTCGAAATAAATCGCGCAGCGCGCATCATTCGCAATGGGTCGTCGCTGAAACTTTCTGTTGGTGACAGCGGCGTGCGTAACACTCTCGATACCAGATCGGCTGCGCCACCAAATGGGTCTACGAGTTCAGGGTTGTCAGTGGTGAGCTCGAGTGCCATTGCGTTAATGGTGAAATCTCGCCGAGACAAGTCCATGGTGATATCTGTAGAAAAGACAACGTCGGGTTTGCGTGAATCAGGTGAATACGCCTCTGCGCGATGCGTGGTGATCTCATAGGTCCGACCATTTTTCTGACACGAAATTGTTCCAAATCGTTCGCCTGCAGTCCACACCGCATCTGCCCATCCCGATAACAATTTCTTTATGTCTGGCGGAGTCGCATCTGTTGTGAGATCGAAGTCCAGTTGTTCGGTTGCGCGGTCGAGCAACAGGTCACGAACAGTGCCGCCGACTACATATAGACGAAAGGATGCTTCGCGAAACATGTTGCCGAGAGGCCGAAGTTCGGCCAGTACCGGCTCAAATCGCGGAGGAATCACACTTCGTAGGTTAGAGGTTGCTCCACCGCCAACAAGGTTGCCGACTACCGTCACATGGTGATGTCTTGCACTTCCAGTCGCCGTATTTCGCGGTGGGCAAGCCTGCTCTTCGTGATCTCGACAATCGTGTTGTCGGCTCCCGCACAGGCCGAGTTGGCGTCGCCGCAAACGCTTCCATCCGCAATCGAAGCTCGACTGATTGGTCAAAACTTCAATGTCAGCATTGGAAAACAATTTCGCTTTGTGGTGTCAATTCCGAACAAGGCAACCCTGAGTGAATTGCGTACCACTCAAAATTCTGTCTTGCGAGTTGAGTTCCATGCTGCCGTCGCAACGCGTGACGCCGTCCGCGATGTCGTAAGCGGCAACAACACGCCAAGCGTGATTGAAACACACGATTTGCCGTTCGCAAACCTAGGAACCAACGAGGCGGGTGACGTCATTGCTCTTCTCAGCAGCAACGCAGGTGGGTCGTCGGTGCGTTTGCGTAAGAGTGGTGTTTACCCTGTTTCGCTATCGATCCGTGTTGGTGAACAAGAAGCCAGTCGCCTACTCACCTTTGTCAACTTCATCACCGTCCAAACCAACAGAAATTCGCTTTCTGTTTCCCTTGTTGCAGAAGTGAGCCCACCACTCAGCCAAACACCTGCAGGTGAAACCTTGCTTGCTGACGTCGCCCGCACCACGCTAAACAATGTCGTTTCGTCGCTGAATGGAAACAGTGGTGTGATGTCGTTGCGAATGTCGCCTGAAACACTGAATAGCCTTGCGATTTCCTCTAACCCGCAAGATGCAGAACTGCTCGGACAACTGCAGACTGTGCTTGCCAAGCATCAAGTGCTTGCTTCCACTTTTGTTCCTTTTGATCCATCTAGTGCCGAGAAGGCAAAACTTGGTGTTGAATTTGAACAGCAACTTTCACGGGGAGTGGAAATTTTGGACTCGCGCAACGGAGACCCCGCGATCAACCCCCGAACATGGTTCTCCACGCGGTCACTGACTTCGGATGGAATTACGCTGCTCGCTCGCAACGGTTTTACCAACGTGGTGTTCTCGCCGCAAGCCGCTCAGCCACTTGGTGCACTCGACTCATACACCAAGCAATATCGCGCGATGTATGCCGACGATGCAACAAAGAAGGTGTCCATTGCTGTTGCAGACCCTCGATTGGCAACCTCGCTTTCAAGCAACACCACTAACCCGGTGCAAACCAGCATGGCCGTTGCAGCGGAAATCATTGCTCAACAAGGCGAATTGGCAGCCGGTCAGCGTCAACCGCTTGACCACCATCTGATTGTGTCGACAACGGATGGATCGCTCCCCAACCCTGTACTTGTGAACTCGCTGCTCGTTGCATTGGCCAATGCACCCCAAATAACACTGCGGCCGCTTGGGTCCATTCGACGCGCAACCGAAGCTTCAACGCCACTCACCATGCCGACTGGTGCGCCAATTGACCTTCAGTCTCGACGACCACGAATTCAATCTGTTGTTGCTGAAATTGTGTCTACATCTTCCATGTTGACAACAGACGCACCGTCACGCATGTGGTGGGAAGATTCCCTTCTCCTTATTCAAAGCGATGCGCTCAACACCGATCGGTTCGATCAGTATCTCAAAGGATTTAGGGCGCAACTTCGAACCTTCCGTGCATCAGTGAGTGTGCCTGAATCGCTGACCTTCACGTTGAGCGGAAAAACAAGCGATCTTCGTTTGCAATTACGCAATAGCGCCAGCATGCCACTGTCGGTACTGGTCACACTGTCGAGCGCGAAGCTCACGTTTCCCGAGAAACCGCAAGTAGTTACGGTTGCGGCAAATTCCGCTGTTGACCTGATCGTTCCAGTTATTGCTCGTGCAAACGGAACGTTCCCGCTTGAAGTGGTGCTGTACACGCCAGAGGGAACGGCACAGGTGGGAAAACGAATTCGTCTGTCCGCCCGAGTAAGTGCGCTTGCCGGTTTGGGGCAATTGGCCACTGGCGTTGCGCTTTTACTGCTCGCATCCTGGTGGGTTGCGCACTGGCGCAAGCAGCACCGCGTGAAAGCAGTCGAAAACCATCCTGCAGTACGCTAATTACATGACCATTCGAATTGTCACCGACAGTGCTTGCGACCTACCTCAGTACCTCATCGATCAGCACAAAATTTCTATCGTTCCGCTTTCTGTGCGTTTCGGCGAACACGAATTCATTGACCGACAAGATCTCACTACTGAGCAATTTTGGACACGATGCGACTCTTCGCCAGTGTTGCCTGAAACCGCGGCACCATCTCCTGGACAATTTGAAGCAGAGTTTCGAAAACTTGCTGCCGAGGGAGCAACTGGCATTGTGATGATTGCTTTGTCTGGCGTTCTTTCCGCCACCATGCAAAGTGCAGAACTCGCTGCGAAGGCAGTGGCCGGACACATTTCAGTTCGTGTCGTCGACAGCCGTTCAGGAAGCATGGGCCAAGGCATCACGGTCATCGCATGCGCCAAGCTTGCGGCAACAGGTGCGTCTTTGGAAGAAGTTGTGGCCACGGCTGACAGCCTCGCCCATCGCTCCAAAGTATGGGGAGCTCTTGACACCCTGGAAAATCTGAAAAAGGGTGGCCGAATTGGCGGAGCGAAAGCGATGCTCGCCTCTGCGCTATCAATTAAGCCGATTATTGAAATCATTGATGGCAAGGTTGAAGAAGGTGGCAAACAACGCACCCGTAGCAAGGCCCTTGCGTTTTTGATTGAAAAAGTACGAGATGCAGGCCCAATCGAGAACCTTGCCGTGTTGCAAGCAAACTGCAGTGATTTTGAGGCGTTTGTCGAGAGTCTTCGCGAGATTTACTCAGGCGAAATCATTGTTGGCGACATTGGACCAATTATCGGCACACACACTGGTGCTGGAACCATCGGTGTTGCGTTTCACACCAAACCGTAACGACGAAGCTTTGGTTTTCGGCGGAGATATCCCCGATTCATAAGGGGTTTCAGCACTAGCGTCGCTTCACAGCGATGGATGAAAAAAGTGTGCTCCCCGGTCTCATTGGAGGCCGCTACCTCTTAGAGAGCAAAATTGCTCACGGTGGCATGGCTGTGGTGTGGCTTGCTAAAGACACATTCCTTGATCGCAAAGTTGCAGTGAAGTTATTGCGTCCGCATCTGGTGAATGATGCAACGTTGGCAGAACGTTTTCGCCGCGAAGCAATTGCATGTGCAGGCATAACACATCAAAACATTGTTGCTGTGTATGACTGCATCGAACACAACGGTCAGCAAGCAGTCATCATGCAATACGTCAAAGGAAAAAGTTTGCGCGAGTTGCTCGACAAGCAACAACGATTAGGACCAAAACTTACGATCCATATTGGCATGTCAATTGCCGCAGCATTAGAAGAAGCACATCACAAAAACTTCATCCATCGCGATGTGAAGCCAGGAAACATTTTGCTTACTCCAGAAGGCCGAGTGTTACTCACCGACTTTGGAATTGCAAAAGCAATGACATCGACTGAGGCCGATCTCACTCACGACAACATCATGATGGGAACCGCAAAATACTTAGCCCCTGAACAAGTTCGTGGAAAACCTTTGGACGGTCGATCTGACCTGTATTCATTGGGTCTTGTGCTTTATGAATGCTTGGCTGGCAAGGTTCCGTTTCTCGGTGAATCGGACGCCGACACCGCCCTTGCTCGACTGCAGCGCGAACCGACAGACCTTGCTCGACTTCGGCCGTCACTATCACCACAGCTTGTCAAAATTATTCACAAACTGTTGTCGCGAAATCCTGAGCATCGTTTCGCAACTGGGTATGAAACAAAAGTTGCATTGCACTCGGCTCTCACCGGTGCGCACGATAAAACCACCGAACTCACACCGCCTACAGGAATCACTCTTGAGGAAGATCTATTCACTCCTCGCGAACCAAGTCGCCCAGCAACACCACCACGTGGCGAGCAACGACATCCGCAGGCAGCACCGCCGTTTGCACTGCGCAGAATGTTTGTCGGGCTTATCGCACTCAGTCTGATTGCGGGCGTGGCATTGTGGCGAGTCTCTGGAAATGAAACAACAGAGGTTGCTACTGTTCCGGAACCGGCTGCAGTTGTTGAACCAGCAACTATTGCGTCAATTTCTACATTTGATCCACTGGGTGACGATGGCGTGGAAAATGATGAATTGCTTCCCAACCTGCTCGATGGGAACGCGGCAACCATGTGGTCCACATCGTGTTACGACAATCAATATTTTGGCAGCAAAGAATTTGTTGGTTTAGTGGTTCAGCTCAACCGAGCAGCTACCGGCACCCTGCGAGTGGGAATGCAAAACGCGCCGTGGGCGATTGATGTCTTTGCATCGGCCGAGTCTGCACCTACGGACATCAATCAATGGGGCGCCAGCATTGATGGCGGATACAACACCAAACGCGAACGAGCAAGTTTTGTTATCTCTTCACCTGCACAGTTCATCCTGATAAAAATTCGCGAAGCGGGAAAGAGCGCTAACTGCAGTGCATCGAACCCGTACCAGGGTGTCCTCGCTGGTGTGGCCTTCACCGAGGGTTAGCCTGAACTCAATGGTTTCTAATCCATTCTCTGACCCAAACTGGTCCACTGCCGTCGTCGATTTCATCGACCGGTGGCTTGGTTTCGTGCGAGATCACACCACCCGACCATTGATTGCCGTTATCCGCGGACTCGTTTTTGGAACGATGGCCCTTGTTGGGGTGATGTTCTGTGTCGTGATCTTGCTCATTGGTGTCATGCGTGCCCTCATTTCGCTTGGTGATGTGTGGCTAAGCCACGACACCGCCGTGTGGGTTGCCTATTTCGTGCTCGGTGCTCTTTTCTTGACCCTTGGAGCATTGGGCATGCGCAAACGTCGCCCGCGCGACTAAGTTTTTGTCACCTCTCACGACAAAGGCGCTGTTTTTCTCATGGCAATTCATCACAAAGTATTGATTATTGGTTCGGGACCAGCTGGTCTTACAGCTGCCATCTACACGGCACGGGCCGGATTGCTTCCTTTGGTAATTGAGGGCGAGCCAAGCTCAACGTCAGATCAACCTGGCGGCCAACTCATGCTCACCACCGAAGTAGAAAACTTTCCAGGTTTTCCCGAGGGCATTATGGGTCCAGAACTGATGACTCGCTGTCGCGAACAAGCAGCACGGTTTGGTGCCGAATTCATTACCGAAAAGGTGACCCGAGTTGACTTCTCTAGCCGACCATTCCGCGCATGGGTTCGCGACACGGAATACAGCGCCGACAGCGTCATTGTGAGCACTGGTGCACAGTCGCTGATGTTGGGTCTTCCTGAAGAACCACGATTGATTGGTCATGGTCTCTCTACGTGTGCAACCTGTGACGGATTCTTCTTCCGTGGACAAGAAATCGCCGTTGTTGGTGGTGGAGACTCCGCACTTGAAGAGGCACAGTTTCTCACCAAGTTCGCATCAAAAGTGCATTTGATTGTTCGGCGCGATGCTTTGCGTGCATCAAAAATTATGCAAGACCGTGCGCTCGCAAACGAAAAGATTTCGGTTATCTGGAATTCAACCGTGTCAAAAATTCATGGTGAAGACAAAGTGACTGGAATAGAACTGACCGATACGCAAACTGGTGCAACAAGCGAACTGGGAGTCACCGGAATATTCATTGCAATTGGACACCGCCCGAATACCGACCTGTTTAAAGGAGTCCTCAATATGGAGGACTCTGGTTACCTCATTACGAAACCAGGTTCTACCTATACCAACATTGAGGGCGTCTTCGCCTGCGGAGACGTGCAAGACCACACTTATCGCCAAGCAATCACTGCTGCTGGCTCGGGATGTATGGCTGCAATTGATAGCGAGCGTTGGTTGGAGCACCAGCACTAATCGGTCACACCTGATGCAATTTCACGCGATCGCGTGTTGCGCTTAGTACTATTTCAGTACACAACTTCGAAGGACTCGACATGGCTCAATCAATTACCACGCTTACATCAGCAAATTTTGACGAAACAATTGGAAGCTCAGACAAGCCTATTTTGGTTGACTTTTGGGCCGAATGGTGCGGACCATGTAAGGCCATTGCTCCTGTGCTTGCAGAAATTGCAACCGAGCAGGCGGGCAACATCACCATTGCAAAACTTAATGTTGATGACTTCGGTGATATTGCTATGCGTTTTAACGTCATGAGCATTCCAACACTCATTGTGTTTAACAAGGGTGAAGCTGCGAAGCGTTTGGTTGGGGCTGTTGGTAAAGGCAAGTTGCTACAGGAGCTCGCAGAATTTCTTCCGACTTCCCACTAACGCAAGGTAGTCACGGCATAGCCGTGCACGATCTTCAGCGTCGACTTGTTGCTGCGAACGTACTTGCAGATGGCACCTATGTAGAAGGTGTGTATTGTGCGCACACTGCACAAGTCATTACCGAGTTTCAACAACTTCGCGGATTGCCTGCAACAGGAACGTGTGATCATCTCACGTGGACAACTCTTGTGGAGTCGTCGTGGATATTGGGCTCGCGACTGTTGTATTTAACTTCTCCACACATGCGTGGTGATGATGTGCAGTCAATGCAAACCGTGCTTGCCAAATTAGGTTTTGATTGCGGCCGCGCAGATGGAATTTTTGGGCCAAACACGTTGCGAGCACTTACTGAGTTTCAGCAAAACTACGGAATCACTGCTGATGGAATTTGTGGAGTGAATTCAATTCGCGCATTAGAACGAACAAGCAGTCAAAGCGGTGAAGGTCCTGGCATTGTGACGGTGCGCGAGTACGAAACTCTGCTCACTACACAAAACAGCATTGGGCGCCCGCGTATTGTGATTGGCTGCTTCGACAACAACACCCGTCTCACTCGCCTGCTGGTACGTGAGTTGCGTAATCGTGGTGACGATGTGATGACCATTGAAAATGCTGACCCTCACGCTCACGCGAGAACAGCAAACTCGTTTGTTGCAGATTTGTACATTGGTGTGTCACGTGCTTCAACACATGGAGTGCACTTTGCTTATTATGAAACCGACTCGTTTGTTTCGGCTGGCGGCAAAGTAGCGGCTGAATTGTGTGCCGAGAGCGTCCGGTCAACAGACGGGACTCTGCCGATTGCGGTCGGTGGCATGCAGCTTCCGGTGCTCCGTGAAACACGGATGCCAGCAGTGATGTGCGTGATTGGACACGAGGTCGAGAGTGACCGTGCGCTCGGAGTGGTTCCCTCGTTGGCTCAAGCCATTGCACAATGGAGTAATCAGCCCCTATAAAAGTTATCCACAGGGTTATGCACACTCTGTGCACAATCTCAAGTTCGTCTTCACGGTAAACCTTTACCCCAGGCTCATACGGATTTACTGGTCGAGGTCGGGGCCTTCGGTCATCAGTCGGTAAATTCGCTCTAGGTCCTCGAGGTCGGCAAACTCCACGACCATTTTTCCATGCTTGCCAGACAACGTCACCGTGACCGGTGTGGCAAGGTGTTCAGACAACAACTCTTCAAGCTCATGAAGACCCGGTTCTTTGACAAGATTGACTCGTCCTGGAGTTCCTGTCTTTGGTTTTGCGCCGGTGGCTCCGGGTTTTGGAATAACCGTGGTTGAACTTGCGCCAGGGTTCACTGCATTCCGCACTGCCTCTTCAAGTCCACGAACCGTAAGGCTTTGTTCGACAGCCACACGAGCTAGTGATTCTTGTAGCGCACGATCTGGCGTGCCGAGCAAGGCTTTGGCGTGTCCGGCTGATAGTCGCCCTTCGGACAGGTACTGCTGAATGGTTGGCGGAAGTGTTAACAAGCGAAGCGAGTTGGTTATGGCTGAACGACTCTTGCCAACCTTGGAAGCTACTTGCTCGTGAGTCATGGAGAAGTCTTCAAGCAATTGCTGATATGCAGCCGCTTCTTCAAGTGGTGTGAGGTCTTGGCGGTGAAGGTTTTCGACCAGCGCTTGCTCTACCGACGACACATCATCAGTAACCCGAACAATGGCAGGAATGGTGGACAGGCCAGCCCGTTTTGAGGCTCGCCAACGACGCTCGCCAGCAATCAGTTCGAAGCGGTCTGGCGTAGAAGACGGACGAACCAACACTGGCTGCAACAAACCAATTGCCTTAATTGATGCCGAAAGCTCTGCAAGTGAGTCCTCGTCGAAGTGATTTCGCGGTTGATTTGGGTTTGGATCAATAGAGGAAACCGAAATCTCCTGCAGTCCTGTGCCTGTTCCACCACCATCGCGTGGCGTCATGACCGTTGATCCCGTTGGAATCAACGCATCTAAACCTCTACCGAGTCCCGATTTGCGCGCCACCACTCACCTCCAATGCCACTGCTCGATATGCCTTTGCACCCGTTGAGTTTGGGTCAAATGTGGTGATTGGTTTGCCGTGTGACGGTGCTTCTGCAAGACGAACGTTGTGCGGGATGACGGTCTGACACACCTTGTCGCCAAAGTGCTCGCGAACTTCGTTGACTACATCCCCTGAAAGCTTGGTTCTGGTGTCAAACATGGTGCAAATGATTCGGCTTACACCCAAGCCTGGATTCAGGTTTTTGCTCACCAAGTCGACGTTGCGAAGCAATTGGCCAAGCCCTTCTAGTGCGTAGTACTGGCACTGAATTGGCACGATGACCTCTTTGGCAGCCGTGAGTCCATTGACGGTAAGCAATCCAAGTGAAGGCGGGCAGTCAATCAGTACGTAATCAAACTGGTCAATGATGGCTTCGATGGCCTTTTTCAGGCGGGTTTCTCGACCCATTGCCGGAACGAGTTCAATTTCGGCACCGGCCAAATCCAGGTTCGACGGCGCAACAAACAGATTCTTTACCGCGGTTGGTGCCAAGCAGTCTTCAAGCGGTGTTTCATGAAGCAGGACGTCGTAGATACTGGTTTCCATGTCTCGGGTGTTGAGGCCCAGCCCGGTTGAAGCATTTCCTTGTGGGTCAAGGTCAATGAGGAGCACCCGGTAGCCCTGTTCGGCAAGGCAGGCTCCAAGGTTGATGGTGGTCGTGGTTTTGCCAACGCCGCCTTTTTGGTTCGCCATCGCAATAATCCGCGGTGTTGGATATGGACCAGTAGGGGTGGTACCTGGCGTGTTCATGATGAGCCAAGAATACCGCCACATGGAGACTTTTAGGGGGATGGCGTTCTGGAATGTTCCACGTGGAACATTTTGGGCGTGGGTTGCAGGGTCGGTCGTTAATGTTCCACGTGGAACATTGCCACCGGACCTATGCGGACAGGCTCTGAGACGCCCAAAGCGGGGAGGTCAATTCCTTGCCAGCGGTCAGGGGAACCAAGGGGTGGTTCAGAGACCACAATGACTCCCCCTGTTTTTACCAGTTCTGCCGACCACGTCAAGGTGAACTCGGGTGGACCGAACCCTCTCGCACACGCCGCATCGAAGGAGTGTTGGGTGTTGGCGGTTCGCGCAAAACTCTCCACGTCAGCACACACCACCGAAACCTGGTCCTCAATACCCAGAGCCTTGACGGCTCGTTGCAGGGCGTCGGTTCGCTTCGAGCGACGATCGACGAGTGTGAGTTGAATCTCTGGGCGAGCTATCGCAATGACCAACCCCGGAACACCGGCACCGCTACCCAGATCTACGCAGGTTCGAACCGACTGAGGGAGTGCGTCGGCAAAAGTACAGGCATGAGTAATCATGTCCTTCACGGGCTGTGTGCCAAGAGCGCCAATGCGTTGGGCCGCACTGAAGATGCGAATCAGCCCATCGTGTTCTGCTGGATGGGGAACTGCCACAAGGGCAGTCTAGTTAAGCCTCTTCTGGCTGGTCGTCTGCAAGGGCAACCACAACACGGCGGTGTGGGTCCTGTCCTTGCGAACGGGTGGCGATGCCCGCAAACTCCACAAGCGTGTCATGCACAATCTTGCGGTCTGCAGAGTTCATTGGCTCGAGAACCCGTGGTTGACCACTTGCGAGCACATCGTTTGCCACCTTGAGAGCAAAGCGGCTGAGCGCCTCGCGACGCTTCTCGCGATAGCTGGCAATGTCTACACGAAGGTGTGTGTCATGATCACCCAAACGGCGTTGGCTCACAACGCGGGTCAAGTCCTGAACGGCCATCAGCGTGGCGCCCTTTGTGCCCACAAATACCGAAACATCCGTGCCACTCACGTTGATGTCGATGTCTTCGCCTGACTGCTGCACCGATACCGAGCCGGTTAGGCCAGCAGCTACCAGCATTCCTTCAAGAAATGTGGTTGCTGCAGCACTCACAGTGGCTGGATCTACGGGTGGCATGTCGGGTCGTGGGGTCCGCGGGGCGGCCTCACGCTTCGGGCGAGGAGTCGTTGACTTCTCGCGGCGTGGACCCTTGGCGTCTCCGTCTTTGCGGGGTCCGCGTTTTGCGGACTTGTCGCGGCGGTCGTTCTTGTTGCGCACACTGTTCGGACGAACACGCGCGCGAACACGCGCCTCTCCGCGAGTACGACCGAAGAGGCCTTGTTTCGGTTCTTCAACAACTTCGAATTCAGCGTCGTCTTCTGCAACACCCAACTGATCGAGTGCCAAGTTCTTCGCCAACTCAATAGTTTCTGCTGTGGTTTCTACCCATTCCATAACGATGTCCTTACGTGTGATGACTTACGATTTTTTTGGTTTGCGCGGGATCGCGCTGCTTCGGTTTTTACCCGGAGGAGTTGACTGCTTTGCCGATGAGGCTCCACCTTTTGGAGGAGTTACTCGCTTACTTACAAATGGAGCTTTTGGATCGGTTATTTCTTTCTTCGACTTCTTTGACTCTTTGTCGTCCTTTGACATTTCGCGTGCACGTTCACCCGCAGCTTGAGCTTGTCGTCCAAGCGACGAATCGTTGCCGTAAAAACGCTTCGTGATGTACTGCTGTTGAACAATGCGAATGACTGCTTGCACCATGTAGTACACAATCAAACCGGTTGGCAAGAACAACTGAAAAAAGGCAAAAAATACAGGCAAATACTGCATTATTTTCGCTTGAGTTGCCGACATGGTTGGGCTTACCGTGCGTGATGCCACCATCTTTTGTTGAGCAAAATACAAAGCCGCAAGTGCAGCAACAAGGAACACATAAATCAGGCCGGTTGCAAAGTTGTCTCTCACTGCATCAACTGGTTTTAACGCCAGGTCGATACCAAATGACACCATCTCGGTTTGACCAACCAACGACTTATAGAGCTCCGAAGTTTTGTTCAAGTACTTCGGTGCAAACGTCACTCCGTCTGCTGCTTTCGAAATCAAACCGTTTAACGCCTGGAACATGATGATGAACACCGGCATTTGAGCCGCAATCGGCAAGCACGATGCCATCGGGTTCACCTTGTGTTCCTGATACATCTTCATCATTGCTTCGTTCATTTTTTGACGATCGCCTTTGAACTCGGCTTGCAAGCGGCGCATCTCTGGCTGCAGGCGTTGCATTTCCAACATGCCCTTGGTGCTCTTCAGCGTGAGTGGCGTAATCAACAACATGACCACCACGGCCACAAGGCCAATGGCGAGGGCGTAGTCGTGGGTCCATGCATAGAACATGGAGATCAGTCGCGCGGCGAGTTCAAACATGATGGGTCAGCAATCTTTCGTGTTATCGGTGCAACAGACGGTAGGCGATACCGAAGTTGATTCATCGGGGAGTGGAACTGGGTCGAAGCCAGATGGGCCAAACGGACGACAACGAAGCAGGCGGCGAGCGGTCAACAGCCCTCCTTGGCGAGCCCCAAATACTTCAATGGCTTCATGGCCGTACTCTGAGCAGGACGGGAAAAATCGACATTTGGATGGGTACCCGGGGCGAAGCGACTGGTACCAGCGAATGGCGCGCAACATGGCCTGTTGGATTTTTGTAGTGGGCACATCACTCGTGGTGACGGGTGCTTGTGGGGTGGTCAATGTCATGAAACCGCCACCTTGGCAACGAGTTGGTCCACAGTGGCTCCAAGATCCGTCCAGGACATGGTTCCAACCCGGGGTTGGGCCCCGATCAAATACCAACCTGCTGGCAATTGGTCGGACTTGGCTTCAAGCAGTGAGCGCAATTGGCGGCGAATGCGGTTGCGCAGCACGGCGCCACCCACGTTTCGGCCAATGGCGTAGCCCACATGGGCATTCTGCAGGGAAGAGTCCGTCAACATCAGACACCACAGTCCATTGGAGCGAACATATGTTCCCTCTTTGGACAGTCGGGAGAACATCTCCCGTTGGCGTATCCGGCCGATCAAGCCGAAAGCTTGTGTCGGCCTTTGGCGCGACGGGACTTCAAAATGGCGCGGCCAGCACGGGTCTTCATACGATGGCGAAAGCCATGCTTCTTGGCACGACGGCGATTATTTGGCTGGAAAGTGCGTTTCACGCACGCCTCCTCGGTTCGGTGCCGAGAGGACCTCGACAACTCTGGACGAACAACCTATTGGGCTGAACGATGGGACTACAACGGCAAGAACTCTACAGGCAAATCTCGGTTTTTTATGCCTGTGGAAAACCTGCTACCTTCGCTTCCCCCGCCTCGTGTCGGCGGGGGTGTCCACACCCTGTGGACAGTGCTGTGGACGGCATATGACACGGGTTCCGCTCGTCGGAAACGCTTAACACCATTGGGTTTCACTTCACGTGAAGCGCACATATCAGTACAGAGGAACTATGGAAAACGAGCTACACGTCGAATCTCGCAGCACCGAAAACCACGATGACGTGTGGCGCGCAACCGCTCAAGTTTTGCGTGCTCAAGTTTCTGAGGCCGTCTGGTTCTCTACATTCAACGACGCCGTTGCCGTCGCCGATGACAAAATGAGTCTTCGTCTGCAGGTTCCCAACACCTATGTTCGCGAACGAATTTTGACTCGCTACATGTCCCTTGTTCGCGATGCGTTGGACGAAGTTGGTGCCAGTGAGCGCCAATTGCTGATCGATGTCCAGACCAACACCGCTGCCGATGTCAACGAGCAGTTGTCTACCAACAACACCCCTGACCAATTGCCGGCCGAACTCAATACTTCTCTTTCCCAGCCTTCAGAAACCACCACCCTCAAAAGCCGCACTGGTAAGGGCATGGCAGTGGGGCTTAACCCTCGCTACACCTTCGAAACCTTCGTGAAGGGCACCTCGAACCAGTTCGCCCTTGCAGCTGCTCAACGTGTTGCCGAAACCCCTGGTCGTTCATACAACCCGTTATTCATTTACGGTTCGGCTGGCTTGGGCAAAACTCACTTGCTTCACGCCATTGGGTATTACGTGCACCAAAACTACGCCCATTACGAAGTTCGCTATGTCTCCACCGAAACATTCCTCAACGAATACGTTGACGGCATTCGCAGCAACACCATTGCTGCCTTCAAACGTCGCTACCGCGAAGTTGACGTACTGCTCATTGACGACATCCAGTTCATGGAGGGTAAAGAAGGGTTGCAGGAAGAGTTCTTCCACACGTTCAACTCGCTCCACGGCGCAAATAAACAGATCGTCATTTCTTCCGACCGCATGCCGGACGCCATTCCTACTTTGGAGGATCGTTTGCGTGGTCGGTTCCGCTGGGGTCTCATCACTGACATTCAGCCACCAGACATGGAAACTCGTTTGGCCATTCTTCGCAACAAGGCTGAGCGGGAGCGCACGTCCGTATCGCACGAAGTGTTGGAGTTCATTGCCAGCAATGTCACCACCAACATTCGTGAGCTTGAGGGAGCCCTTATCCGGGTTGCTGCATATGCCAGTTTGAACAAAACCCAAGTCGATGTTCCGTTGGCCCAACAGCTCCTCACCGACCTGCTGACCCGTACCACGGTGAAGCCTCGTTCTGACGAGCAGTTGTTGGTAGAAATTGCTGAGCATCTTGGTTTTGAGGTTGACGCACTGCGTGGCAAGAGTCGTCAACGCCCACTGGTGCAAGCACGCCAGACCGCCATGTATGTGTTCCGCGAACTTACCGACCTCAGCTATCCGGCAATTGCTCGCTTGTTTGGCGGTCGAGACCACACCACCGTGATTCACGCTGTCGATAAAACTCAACGCATGATGAGCGAACGCAAACAGGTGTACGACCAGGTCACCGAGCTCGTCCAGAAATTTAAGACGTCGTAAATCATGTTGGGGACAACCGTGTGGGCAACATCGCAACAACCAGTGGATAACTATGGGTTATGCACTGCGACGCGAACTACACAACTGCAAGATGTGTTGGGTGACCCACTGGGGTGTGGGGATCATTTGTATATGTCATTTGGTGTTCGTGGTGCTCATCCACAATCCACAGCCCTTATTACCGTTATTAAGTCTGTATATAAACATCCACAAATAACAATGAACAACGTTGGCCAAGGAGCATGGAGATGAAATTTCGAGTTGAGCGCGAAGTATTGGCAGAAGCACTAGGTGCGGCAGCTCGTGTTGCATCAACACGCAACAACGCCATGCCGGCACTTTCCGGTGTGAAACTTGAAGTCACTGGTGATCAGTTGACATTGTCGTGTACAGACAATGATTTGTCGGTGCAATTTGTGCTTGCGGTTGGTGGCCAAGCCGACGGAGTAGTAGTTGCAAGCGCAAAACTCTTAAGCGACATTGTTCGGGCAGGAGCAGAAGGAAAAGTCACGTTCGAGTCCGCTGGCGAAGAAGTTCATATTTCATCTGGCCGTGCACAGACCACAGTTGCAACATTTGCTGCAAGCGATTTCCCGCACATCGCATTAGCAAGTGCTCCGCCAGTAACACTGTCAGCACCATTGCTTGGTGAAGCGCTTCGTCAAGTTGTTCGTGCAGCAAGTTCCGACATGCAGCGTTTGCCGCTTACCGGAGTTTTAATGTCGGCAGAACCAGAAGGACTTCGCCTCGTTGCAACTGATTCATACCGTTTGGCTGTTCGCGATTTGCCAGGAACCAACGTGCTGGGGCATGGCCAAAAAGTGGTCATTCCAAGTCGCGCACTCGGCGAATTGCAGCGGTTGCTCAATCAGGGCGACGAAGTCACGTTGTGTCTTGCAGAAGATCGTGCAACGTTTGCAGTAGGAAATGCAACGTTGTCCACCAGTTTGTTGCAAGTTGAATTTCCTAACTATCGACAACTCATTCAACCGTCGTACCCAAACACACTTACGGTTGCTCGCGAAGCGTTGCTTGAAGCGGTTCGCCGTTGCCGAATTTTTGCACGCGAAACCACTCCAGTGCGTCTGGAAATGACGGCCACTTCGTTAAAGCTTTCAGTAATTACGCAAGACATTGGAAACTCCGAAGAAGAAATTGATTGCTCGCTTGAAGGAACCGAAATGATTGTTGGTTTCAACCCTGAATATCTTGCTGCAGGAATTGAAGCGGTCACTGGCGATGAAATCACCATTCAAACCACAGACCCACAACGGCCAGCGGTTCTCCGCGGTGTTGGAGCAGACGATTATCTCTACTTGGTGATGCCACAACGTCTCACCGTATAAGTACAACGTTCCGAGCGACAGCGTGATCATTCAACACCTTGAACTCACAAACTTTCGTAACTATGCGGCAACAACAATCGATTTAACTTCTGGTGTTACTGCGGTTGTTGGAAACAACGGTCAAGGTAAAACCAATTTGGTGGAAGCGCTTGGTTATCTCGCAACACTAAAAAGTTTTCGTGGTGTGCCGACCGAAGCACTCATTCGTACAGGCTGTGAAAGCGCTGTGTTGCGTGCAACGGTTGTACACGCCGATGGAAGAGAAGTACTTATTGAAACCGAACTCGTGCGCACGGGACGCAATCGTTCGTTAGTCAATAAACAGCGTCTTGCTCGTTCACGAGATTTGTTAGGAGTGTTGCGCACTACGGTGTTTTCACCTGAGGACTTGGAGTTAGTGAAGGCTGCGCCAAGCGTGCGCCGCGACTTTGTTGATGACGCGTTGGTGGCGTTGCAACCCAAACTCGATGTGCTGTGTAGCGAAATTGAAAAAGTGTTACGTCAGCGAAATTCACTGCTGAAACAAGCAGGTGGCAGATTGTCGCCAGACATTGCCAGCACGCTCGATGTATGGGACGCGAAGTTGACGGAACTTGGCACCGAACTCGGCGACGAGCGCGCTCGGCTCATTGCTCAAATTTCTCCCCGTGTGTCGAAGGCGTATGAAGAGCTCGCGGAAAAAGCCACCCCGATCGGCTTGGTGTACGAACCCGAGTGGCGACGAATTGGATTGGCCAACGAGTTGCAGACCTGCCGCATGGATGACATTCGCCGGGGCACCAGCACGGTTGGGCCTCACCGTGACGATATTGATCTGCTGATCAACGGCCTACCCGCCAGAACACATGCCTCCCAAGGGGAGCAACGCACCTTGGCACTTGCCATGAGGTTGGCGGTGCATCGCATGGTCACCGAGGAATTTGGCTCTCCGCCGGTGCTCATTTTGGACGATGTGCTGTCCGAACTGGACCCCGGCCGGGCGGCGGCCTTATTGCGTCACTTTCCGGAGGGCCAGGTACTCATTACTACGGCGGGCTACCTTCCCGAGGCCGCTCACCCCGACCGTATTGTGCGTATTCAACAGGGTGCAGTCGTTCAAGACAGCACCACAAAGGACAGTTTTCCTACATGAGCAACGTCAACAACCCATCCGAGGAAGCCCTCGCTGAGGATCGACAAACGGATGCCAGCATGGGCAGTCTTGGTCGTCTGTCCACCGAGCTCAACGCGTTGTTGTCTCGCCTTGGCTCCGAACCGGCATCGGTGGTGAACAGTGTGTTCACCGATTGGGTCACACTCGTTGGCGAACATGTTGCGCAACATGTTGCTCCCATCAAACTTGAACACTCCCGATTACTTGTCGAAGTGACCGAAGCGGCATGGGCCACACAAATGCGTTTTCTCGAACCGCAACTTCTTGCAACTTTGTCAGCAGCAACATCAAGCAACATTGTTGGTATCGATGTGCGCGTAAAGCGCAATTCGCGTAGCAAGTAATTGGTAGACTAAACCGTGTTATTTATGTTGCTCAATCGTGTGTCTCGCCGCTTTTTCGGCGCTCTCTCAGAAGGTAAGTGATGGCAACCACCAAAGCTCAAAAATCGGCAACTGCCGGATCCGCGTCTTACGGCGCAAAAGACATTCAAGTACTTGAAGGCCTCGACCCAGTTCGTAAGCGCCCAGGTATGTATATCGGGTCCACAGGACTCACCGGTTTGCATCACCTCATTTGGGAAATTGTGGACAACTCTGTTGACGAAGCAATGGCCGGATACTGCAACAAAATCACGGTTACTTTGCTTGCCGACGGCGGTTGTGCAGTTAGCGACAACGGCCGTGGAATTCCAGTCGACCCTTACACATCAGGCCAACACAAAGGTAAGAGCGCACTCGAAGTGGTGCTCACCGTGTTGCATGCCGGTGGAAAGTTTGGCGGCGAAGGGTACAAAGTTTCTGGTGGTCTACACGGCGTAGGTGTGTCGGTAGTGAATGCACTATCGAAGCGACTGGTTGCAGTCGTTGATCGTGGTGGCGAACGCTTCAGTCAAGAATTTATTGATGGTGGAAAACCAAAAGCGAAACTGTCAAAGATCGGTGCATCACCAAACAAGTCAGTAACAGGAACCACAGTTACATTCTGGCCAGACCCAACCATCTTCGCTTCAGAAGGGGTGGAGTTTGTTGCGCGCACGGTTACCGAGCGTTTGCAAACCATGGCATTTTTGAATAAAGACTTAGAAGTTGTCTTTAATGATGAACGAGCCGACAAAAAACAGTCCATCACCTATCAATACAAGGGTGGAATTGTCGACTTCATCAAACATCTAAACGCCTCACGCGAAGCACTGTTTACGAAGGTGGCGCACTACGAAGGCAGTGACGACGAACAAACCGTAGACATCGCATTGCAGTGGAATACGGGCTATTACGAAGGAATTTATGGTTACGCCAACGGTATTTCCACCGTCGAAGGAGGCATGCACGTTGAAGGTTTCAAGACCGCCCTCACCTCGGTGGTCAACAAATACGCGCGTGCATCAAATGCGCTGAAAGAAAAAGAAGACAACCTGTTAGGCGAAGACATCCGCGAAGGAATTACGGCAATTGTTGCGGTAAAACTCCGTGAACCACAGTTTGAAGGTCAGACGAAAGCAAAGTTGGGCAACGTGTCCATCCGTTCGTTCGTGCAAAAAGAAACCAATGCGCGACTTGAAGAGTGGATGCAAGAGAATCCAACCGAAGCGAACCGCATTGTGAAAAAAGCGATCGCTGCAGCACAAGCTCGACTTGCTGCAAAAAACGCACGCAACGCAGTTCGCCGCAAAACCGCACTTGCCGGAGCCGGTATGCCCGACAAGTTGAAAGACTGCACCAGCACCGATGCGAGCGAAACCGAACTCTTCATCGTTGAAGGTGACTCAGCAGGCGGCACGGCAGTAGATGCACGCGATCCACGCACGCAAGCAATTTTGCCAATTCGCGGAAAGATATTGAACGTTGAACGTGCTCGTCTCGACAAAATGTTGAAGAACACCGAAATTCAAACACTTATCACCGCAATTGGTGGTGGCATTGGTAACGACGAATTCGATGCATCAAAGGCGCGCTATCACAAGGTGGTCATTTTGGCCGACGCCGACGTGGACGGCAGCCACATTCGCACCCTGTTGCTCACGTTCTTCTATCGACAGATGAAGCCAATGGTTGAAAACGGTTTCATTTATATTGCGCAACCGCCGTTGTTCTCAACCGAAATCGGTAAAGAAAAGATTTACCTTAAAGACGACGCTGCAAAAGAAAAGTTCCTTGCCGAACACCCAAATCACAAAAAGGAATTCCAACGCTTGAAGGGTCTTGGCGAAATGGACTGGCAAGAACTTCGTAGCACCACCATGTCGGCCGATTCACGCACGTTGTTGCAGGTCACCGTTGATGAAGCTGCACTCGCCGAAGACATCATGAGCGTGCTCATGGGTGACGACGTGGAAAGTCGTAAGAAATTTATTCAAACCAATGCGCGCGACGTGCGCAACCTCGACTTCTAGCGAGCACTTAGGCGTAAAGGACTTGTGTAATGGCCAGTAAAAAACCAGCAAAAAAAGCAGCAGCCAAAAAGCTTGCTCCACGCAGCGATAAGTCTGCGAGCAGCAAGTCTGCACCTGAAGCAGAAACCGCTTCGGGTACTCCGCCGCGTAAACCTCCTGCAAAGCAAGACGATTTGTTCGTTAACCCAGACTCAGTTCAACCGGTGCAGTTGCAAGACGAAATGGAACGCTCGTTCCTCGATTACGCAATGTCGGTCATCATGTCGCGCGCATTGCCCGACGTGCGCGATGGTTTGAAACCAGTTCACCGCCGAATCATTTGGGACATGGACCAACAAGGTTTCCGCCCAGATCGACCATTCGTTAAGTGTGCTCGCGTTACCGGCGACACCATGGCGCGCTATCACCCACACGGTGACGGTGCCATTTACGACGCGTTGGTTCGCATGGCCCAGCCGTTTTCGCTGCGTCACCCACTAATCGACTTCCACGGAAACTACGGTTCGCCAGACTTCGGTCCAGCAGCTAGTCGATATACCGAATCACGTTTGCACCCGTTGGCGATGCAGTTGCTTGCAGACATCGACGAAGACACTGTCGACCTCATTGCTACATACGACGGCACTGCAGAAGAACCAATTGTGTTGCCAGCGCGTTTCCCCAACCTTTTGGTAAACGGAAGCCAAGGCATTGCAGTAGGTATGGCCACCAGCATTCCGCCACACAACTTGGGCGAAGTAGTGGATGCCACGTTGCACCTTATTGACAACCCAGAAGCAACAACTGGCGACCTCATGAAGTTTGTGAAGGGCCCAGACTTCCCAACTGGCGGTCTCATTCTTGGTCGCGACGGAATTAAAGATGCGTATCAAACTGGTCGCGGCAGCATCAAGATGCGTGCGAAGGTCAGTATTGAAGAAGGCAAGCGCGGGCAAATGCTCATCGTCGTTACCGAACTTCCATATCAAGCAAGTTGTTCCGCAATCGCTTCTCGCATTCAGGAACTGGTGGATGGTGGCGACCTCGACGGCATTGCCGACGTAAATGACAACTCATCAGGCGGTCAAACCAACCTCATCATCACACTGAAGCGCGATGCGAACTCAAACGTGGTCATGAACAACTTGTTCAAGCTCACTCAGTTGCAAACAAGTTTCCCTGTGAACATGGTTGCGCTTGTGCACGGAGTTCCACGCACACTCAACTTGCGCGACGCACTTGTTGGTTATGTCGATCACCAGATCGAAGTCACCACACGACGTTCAAAGTTCCGCCTGCAAAAAGCAACCGACCGCAATCACATTCTTGAAGGTCGCCTCAAGGCACTCAATGTCATCGACGAAATCATCAAGTTGATTCGTGCAAGCGAAGACGCAGCGTCTGCTAAGGCCGCGCTGATGGGTAAGAAGTACAACTTCTCCGAGCGTCAAGCAATCGACATTCTCGACATGCAGTTGCGTCAACTCACCAGGTTGTCGCGCATCGATCTTGAGACCGAACAAAAAGATGTGCTTGCTCGTATTAAGGAACTCGAGTCAATCCTCAATTCCGACACGAAGTTGCGTGCAGTTATCTCCAAAGAGCTCACTGCAGTTCGCGAAGCTTTCGCTACACCACGCGTATGCAAAATTGCAGCCGATGTTGGCGAAATGAGTGTTGAAGACCTGGTCGACAACAAAGAACTCGTCATCGTGATGACCCAAGCTCAATACATCAAGGCTGTTTCTGCTGATTCATTCCGCACACAAGGTCGTGGCGGCAGGGGAGTTAGCGGAGCCAAAATGAAGTCTGATGACATCGTGAACAACGTCATCTTCACTACATCACACTCGTACTTGCTGTTCTTCTCGAACCGTGGACGTGTGTACCGATTGCGTGCACTCGACATTCCAGAGCGTGATCGCACAGCAAAAGGCATTCCAATTGTCAACCTGTTGCCGTTGAACCAAGGTGAATCCATTCAAGCAATCATTGATACTCGCGAGTTCCCGGGCGAACGCTTCTTGTTCTTCGCAACCAAAGAAGGACAAGTCAAGAAAACTCCGTTCAACGAATACGACTCAAGTCGTCGCGACGGCCTCATTGCGTTGAAGTTGCGTCCAAAGGACGAACTTGTTCGCGTGATCGAAACTTCTGGCAGCGACGATGTGTTTATGGTGACGCGCGATGGTCAAACTATTCGCTTCTCCGAAAAAGGTGTTCGTCCAATGGGCCGTTCAGCCGCCGGTGTTCGCGGAATGAAGTTGCGTGCAACCGACGAAGTGGTGTCGTGTGATGTTGCCAAGGATGACTCGGCAATTCTCATCATCACCGAGTCGGGTTATGGCAAGCGCACCCAAGTCAGCAACTTCGCCCGCAAGGGTCGAGGCGGCATGGGCATGATTGGCATCAAACTCACCGGCAAAAAAGGTCACGTAGTGGCTGCCTTTATGGCGGGAATCGAAGATGACATCGTGGTTGTTGCTTCGGGTGGAACCACCATTCGCACCCCAGTGAAAGAAATCTCCAGCCAAGGTCGCGCGGCAACCGGCGTGCGCATCATGAGTATGGACGACGGACAAGTTGTGGCCTCGGCTGCACTCGTTCTCTCTCACGACGAAGCATAAATACACATCCTCAAACCGAGCGAGGTAGTGCAACGTTGACCGTTGCGCTCACACTCGCAGTAATGATGTTGTTATTGGTGGCCGTCACGCAAGTAGGACACCATCTCATCAATACTGAACGAGCACGAATTATCAGCCAAGTTGGAGCACTTGCTGCCGTGTACGGCGGTGAACCAACTGCACGCGAACTGGTGCAACTGAATGATGCAACATTGTGTGAATTTCGCAAGCCAGCCAACGACACAGCATTCTTCACCGTGTGTGTTGATATTCAAGGCACACAACGGTTCGCTCATGCTGTCGATACTTGGACAATTTCAGTGCCTACACTGGAACCGTGAGTAAAACATCTGCACGTGCGCCTCGAGTGCGCCGAGTGACCAGAGTTATTCGCGAAATCGACCCATGGTCAGCCTTCAAGGTTGGCCTCGCGTTTCACTTGGTGGTGTACTTCACCGTGTTGATTGCATCGGTGTTGTTGTGGAGCGTGGCCTCAGCAACAGGAACCATCGACAACATTGAACGCTTCATGATGTCGTTTGGGTGGGAAACGTTCGAGTTCAATGGTTGGCAATTGTTGGTCAACGAGATATTGCTCGGGCTGCTGCTCGTGGCACTACTGACCATCGTGTGGGTGCTTGGAGCGACGATGTTCAACTTGATTACCGATCTTGTAGGCGGAATTCGGGTATCAGTGCTGGAAGAAGAGGTTCTGGTTTCCACGGTTGAGGGTGACGGAAAGCGGCAGTAGGCTCATTTCCCCCGAAAGCAATTCGGGGCTATAGCTCAGTTGGTTAGAGCGCATCCCTGATAAGGATGAGGTCACAAGTTCGATTCTTGTTAGCCCCACGGAGGTAGTGCAGTGAATTTCATCCGACGCGTACTGATGGTGCTTGGCATCGCGGGAGCCGCCGGAGCCATTCTGCGCCTCAAGGGTCGGTCTGAACATTCCACCACTCGTGGCGGTTGGCGCCCAATGAATCCGTCAGAGAGTGATTCAACGAACCCACCTTCCACCAAGCAGTAACGGTTGTGTTTACTACCAAAGTGGGTGTTCTTGGTGCTGGTGTTACCGGTGTCCGGGTAGTTGAACATTTACGCGCTCTTGGTCACAGCAACATTTTGGTCAGTGACAAAGTGTCAGCTCGCGCACAACGACTTTCGGCACTTCACAGCACGAACACCATTCGTGTCGAAGCCGTAACACGCGAAGAACTGTTTGAGTGCGCTGTGGTGGTGCTTGCTTTTGGTGCGCCGCACGCACAACTCTCTTCACAGTTCATTCAGCGCGGTGTTTCGGTGGTGTCACTTTCCGACAACGTTGCCGACTGCATGAATTTGTTGGCACTCGACGCTCAAGCGAAGGAACATAAGACAGTCCTCATCGTTGGTGCTGCATCAAGCCCAGGTGTTACCGGATTGTTGTTGCGTTCCATGACTGATCGCTTTGACACCATTGATGAAGCACACGTTGCCATGCATGGCACTGGTGGGCCAGAGTGCGCACGCCAACACCACGACGCATTATCGGGCCAATCCATTGGCTGGCATGACAACGAATGGCTGCGCCGCCCTTCGGGTAGTGGCCGAGAGTTGTGCTGGTTTCCCGAACCAGTTGGTGCATACGACTGCTATCGCGCCGAACTTCCCGACCCTGTGTTGTTGAAAAAAGCAATGCCAGAACTCGAGCGCATTACCGCACGCGTATCTGCAACGCGCCGCGATCGATTTACTGCACGTTTGCCAATGCTTGCTCCACCACATGCAGAAGGCGGAATGGGTGCGGTACGTATTGAAGTGCGCGGTAACCGTGGTGGTTCACGAATTGTGGAAATAGCCGGAATTGCCGAACGAATTGCACAACTAGCGGGTGTGGTGAGTGCGGCAAGTGCCCACGCCGTTGCAACAGGTGGGGTTACGGTGCACGGTGCTCGTGTGCTTGGCGAATCAGAGCTACCAAATGCTGCACTGCTTGAATTAGTGCTGGCCTCAGGGGTTCGGCTGCATCAATTCGTTGGCGCATAACACCGATAGATTTTTGCTGTGGCATCACACGATCATTCAGTACATAGTGACGTGCACGAACACGCCAGCGAGTTAATGAAGCAGAGTGGTCAGCGCTACACCACTAAACGTAAAGAAATCGTCGGCGCAATTGCAGAGTTTTCTCAACCGGTTGGCATAGCCGATCTGTTGAACTCTGTTGACGACTTGCCGCAGAGTTCGTTATATCGAAACCTCACGGTGTTGCAAGATGCGGGAGTGGTGACGCGAGTGATGTCGTCACAAGATGGTGGGTTATATGAACTTGCTGAACACCTCACCGGTCATCATCATCACTTGGTGTGCTCAACGTGTGGTGCCGTGCGCGACGTGGTGGTTCCCGATGCGTTAGAACGCGACCTCGATAGCGCGCTTACCAAACTTGCTAAGCGCGAAGGGTTTGCTCTCGATCACCACCGACTCGACCTGATTGGGCGTTGTGCATCATGCAAGTAAAAACGTATTCACAAGCTTTTTCACAACTTCCGTGGATGCCAGATAGTCGCATGGTTTCAGTGCCGCAACGAGGTGAGTTTTTCGTGCGGTACTCCAAGCACGAAAACGCGAACGCACCAGTGGTGGCCTTGCTTCATGGTTGGACCGGAAACGCAGACATCAACTTCTTTCCTGTGTACGCAGATCTTGCGCAGCACTACTCAGTTCTTGCTGTCGATCATCGCGGGCATGGTCGCGGGTTGCGCACTAACGACCGATTCTCACTTGAAGATTGTGCAGATGATGTCGTTGCGATCATGGATCAGTTGGGTATTTCATCGGTTACCGCAGTGGGCTATTCCATGGGTGGCCCCATTGCCATGCTTATGAGCAAACAACACTCAGACCGGGTTCATTCACTGGTGTTGTGTGCAACTGCACTCGAATGGAGCGCAATGCGAAGCGAACGCATTCGATGGAAGATTGGTCGAGTGGTATCACCGGTGTTTCGCTTGCTCACCACCCCGCGACTCATTGACCGTTACATCAAGGGCAAAATCCCTCGTGCAAGTTCGGCTGCAACACTTCGACCATGGTTAGTGGCAGAAATTCGCCGCAACGATTCATGGACAATGAACCAAGCTGGTAGAGCGCTGTCGAAATACGACGCTCGGCCGTGGGCTGCAACGCTGGGTGTACCAACAGCAAGCATTGTCACATCACACGATTCTTTGGTGGCGCCGAACAAGCAACACGCACTTGCACAGGCAACCAAGGCAACAGTGATTGAAATTGATGGGGATCACTTGGTGAACTGGCAAAAACCAGAACTGTTTACTGCTGCGGTGGTTGACGCGATTCGTCAAGTGCGCGAATAAGCGTCTCAATCTGATCGCGTAATTCGTCAACCGTCACCACGTTTGATAGCGCGAACCGCACGCTGGCAAGTTCGCGAGCAAGAAACTCCGCGTTCGCTTGAGTTGCAGCAGCCATTGCACGGTCGGTCTCGGCTTGCCTGCGATCGCGAATTTCTTGGCGATTTTGGGCGAGCAAAATGAGCGGCGCGGCATAAGCGGCTTGCACCGAAAACATCAGGTTCAACAAAATGAATGGGTATGGGTCCCATTGCAAGGCAAGGAACGCAACGTTGAGAATGACCCAAATGATGACCAAGAAGGTCTGCACCATGAGGAAGCGTGCCGAACCCAAGTTGCGAGCAATGGTTTCACTGAACTGACCAAATGCATCTGGGTCGTAGTGAATGCCAAGTACCGGGCGGCGCTTGCGTGGACGTGCGAGATCGCTGCGCTTCATGATGTTGCTCCAGCGATTGGACGGCGACGCCAGTTGGCGGGCAACGTGCGGTCGAGCACGTCGTCAACGGTGATTGCACCAAGTAAGCGATTGTTTGCGTCGCATACGGCAACAGCAAGCAAGTTGTATGAAGCAAGTCGCTCAGCTACTTCACGCTCGGTCATGGTTGGGCTAATGGTGGCTTCCATTTCCACACATTGACCAAGAGTGAGTTGTGGTGATTCACGCAGCAACCGCTGGAAATGCACCACACCTAAATACGTTCCTGTCGGTGGGTAATGCGGTGCATGAGCAACAAACACCTGCGCGGCAATCGAGACCAGAATTTCTGGTTCGCGAATTTGTGCAAGCGCATCGGCAACTGTTGCGTCAGGTGACATCACGATGACGTCCGGTGTCATAAGCGAGCCTGCGGTGCCTTCGGCATACGACAACAACTGACGCATGGTTTCGGCGTCGTCATCATCCATGGCTTCAAGTACTCGACTGCGTTGTTCCCCAGGCATTTGCGCCAGCAAGTCAGCCAAGTCGTCAAATTCCATTTCCTCGAACACGTTGGTCAAACGCTCCATGTCAAGGCCTTCAATCAAGCGCAACTGTTCATCTTCTGGCAACTCTTCAAGTACGTCGGCCAAACGCTCGTCATCCATTGCAGCGGCAACAAGTCGACGCTGTTCAAGTGGCAGTGCGCGAATGACAGCAGCAACATCGCTTGGGTGCATGTCGCGCAAACGAGCAGCTTCTGCAGCCATTGCAGTTTGTGGCGCAAACATGTGAGCAATGTGTTCCCAGTCAACGAGGCGATAACTCGGACGTGGATTTAA